>Ga0335071_10002598_pt1 | contig 19262 bp, 15 predicted proteins | sample Lox_Sample_15_FD_206724 | JGI IMG/M metagenome (GOLD analysis project Ga0335071, IMG submission 206724) | Soil microbial communities from Loxahatchee National Wildlife Refuge, Florida, United States - Lox_Sample_1.5 | ecosystem: Environmental > Terrestrial > Soil > Wetlands | place: USA...
TCAGTGACGGTCAAGCGTTCGCGACGTGCCACTGGTCCTAGCTGAAGCGTCTGCGGTCCCTGAGATCACGCCGGCTCGGGCCGGTTGGCGATAGTTTGGCGGTCCTGGCCGAGATCACCTGCTCAGATCAAAACTAAAAGTCTGTGAAGGGATTCCACACATGCAAATAGTATGTACAATAGCCTAAAGCTGGATCATCCGTTTGTAGGGTGCCAGCCCAGGACCATCGCCGCTTCATGTTGCAGCGGCCGTGGTCGGTTGGCGGTTCGGTCCATGGTGATGGAGGAGCGCATGTCGTTCGTGTCCACGCAGCCAGAAGCGCTGACTGCTGCGGCCAGCACCTTGCAAGGGATCGGCTCGTCGATCAGTGCCCCGAACGCGGCTGCAGCGGCCCAAGTGACAGGAGTGGTTCCCGCGGCCGGCGGAGAGGTATCGGTGGTGACTGCGGCGCAGTTCGCCACGCGCAGATGTATCAGGCTCAGGGCCCGAGCGGCTGCGATGTTCGTGAACACAGCCGGGACTGGCGCCGGGTCGCATGCGGCCACCGAGGTCGTCAGACCGATCGTGGCCTGCTGAGCCTTCGGCTGGTTGGAGATGATCGATTTCGCGGCGTTACCACCGGAAGTCAACTCCGGGTTGATGTACACGGGTCCGGGGGCGGGCCCCATGCTGACCGCTGCGGCGGCATGGGACGTTCTCGCCACCCAGTTGTACGCGACGGCCTCGGCTTACGGTCTGGTGATTTCGGACCTGGCGGCTTTGTGGCTCGGGCCGTCGTCGATAGATATGGAGACCGCCGCGACCCCCTTTGTGACGTGGATTTCCACAACCGCCGACCTGGTCGAGGCTACGGGCATGCAGGCCAAGGCGGCCGTGGCCGCCTACGAGGCCGCGTTCTTGATGACCGTGCCCCCGCCAGTGATTGCGGCCAACCGCGCCCTGTTGCATTTCCTGGTCGCGACCAACTTCTTCGGCCAGAACACGCCGGCGATCATGGCCACCGAGGCACATTACATGGAGATGTGGGCCCAGGATGCCACGGCAATGTACGGCTATGCGGCTGCGTCACTGACGGCGTGCACGCTCGCACCGTTTACCCCGGCTCCGCCGATGACCGCCGCGGACGCCGCGGCTGCGCAAGCCGGCACCGTTGAACAAGCCGTACAGACCGCTGCCAACACAGCGGCTCAAACGGTGTCACAGCTGAGTGGAATGCTGTCAAGCCAACTCAGTACCCTGCTTTCCCAACTGAGTTCCATCATGTCCGGCCAGCTGAGCACTCTGCTGTCCGGTCAGATGGGCTCGGTGATGTCCAGCCAGCTGAGCTCGGTGATGACCAGCGAACTCAGTTCGATGTTGTCTGGCCAGCTGGGCACGGCAGCGTACAACGTGGCCCCGGGACTCGCGACGGCCACGACGACGATGACATCCACGTCGTCGTCGACGTCGCCGGCGGTATCATGGGCCACCGGTGCTTCATTGCCCACGGCACTCTCCTCGGGTACGAGTTTGGCGTCGGGTGCCGGCTCCGTCGCGTCGATGTCCACGTTGGGTATGGCGGCGGGCTCGTTCATGCAATCCATGGGCCCGGCCGCGGGCGTCTTTGGCGGTCATCTGCAGTCGCTGGGGTTGGCCGTAGGAAACGGGATTGGCCCGGGAGCGAGCGTCTTCGGCATGTCCGGGATGAGCACGACCACCCAAGTGACCGCCGGCGTGGGCCGCGCGGCCTCTCTAGGCATGCTTTCGGTGCCACAGAGCTGGACCTCGGCCGCCCCGGCATTCAGCCAGGTTGGCTCGGCGTTGCCGGCTACCAGCGCCAGCGCGACTCCAGCGACCGCGCCGGCCGCGTCGACAGGCACGCCCAGCGGGATGCCGATGCCAGGAAGGTCGGCAGCGACGCGCGGTAACGACGATCCTGGACGTCCTCCACTTAGGGCCGGCTTCCGTCCCACCGTGGTGCACGAACCGGTATACGTCGGGTAGGGAAGGGGGCCATTTCAACACTACGAGCCGGCGGCTATGCGGCCGCACACCCGTTTAGTCGTCACAGTCCATCAAGATCAGAAAGTTAAGGAGGGCAGTCAGATGCCTATGCGTTTTATGACCGACCCGCACGAAATGCGTGCGATGGCAGGCCGTTTCGAGGTGCACGCCCAGACAGTCGAGGATGAGGCCCGCAAGATGTGGGCGTCCTCGATGAACATCGCCGGTTCCGGCTGGAGTGGTCAGGCCCAGGCCACCTCGTACGACACCATGGGACAGGTCAACCAGGCGTTCCGCAACATTGTCAACATGCTGCACGGGGTGCGCGACGGGCTGATCCGCGACGCCAACAACTACGAGCAGCAAGAGCAGGCCTCGCAGCAAATCCTTAGCACCTAGCCGCTTTTCACATTAGGAGAACGAAATGACGATCAATTACCAGTTTGGTGACGTCGACGCCCACGGTGCCTTGATCCGCGCCCAGGCTGCCTCGTTGGAGGCCGAGCACCAGTCCATCATTCGCGATGTGCTTGCGGCCGGGGACTTCTGGGGCGGCGCCGGTTCGGTGGCGTGCCAGCAGTTCATCACCGAGTTGGGTCGCAACTTCCAGGTGATCTACGAGCAGGCCAACCAGCACGGCCAGAAGGTGCAGACCGCCGGCAGCAACATGGCCAGCACCGACGCCGCGGTCGGCTCTAGCTGGGCATAACCTTTTGAAGCCTTCTCGGGTGCGGTCAGCGTCGCATCCAACATCGCTTCACCAAGCGCCATGCCGGTAATCAGCCGGCACATCCTCTAATCGCCAAGGAGCTGACAACCCAGGACCGCATTCACTCACCCGGTGTCATAGGCGTTGTCGTGACACCTAAAGGCATGGTCAGCCGGCGCGCGGACAGCAGTGGTGGCCTGACCCGATCGGCTGCTGGTCGAGGCAACGAGGCCACGGCGGTTTGCCGCGAGTTCGGTGTGTGTCGAACGCGAAAACGCCACGCTCGAATCGCTGGCGTGCGAGTTCGGTGGCTCGGCGCTAGGTCGCTACACGATGGCGAGTTTGATTGCCGCCGGCGCGCTTTGCCTCATACATCGCGTCGTCGGCGATTCTGATGAGATTGTCAATGACGTCGCGGCGCAGATCGGAAGCGTGCCGAAGCGGAATGATGGCCACACCGACGCTCGCGGTGATCCCGAAGACCGTGGACGCGATAGCGCTTCGCAGACGCTCGGCCTGTTGTATGCACGTGTGAGGGTTGGCGACCAGGTTGGAAATCAGAAATTCCTCACCGCCGATGCGTGCGACAACTCCGTCGTGGTCGGCGTTCTCGCGGAGAATATCAGCAATAGTGATTAGGGCGCGATCCCCGGCAGCGTGGCCCTGATTGTCGTTGAGGTGTTTGAAGTGGTCCAGATCCACCATGGTCACCGCCAGACACCCATCACCCTTTGGCGCGCTGCGCGCTGCTGGAAGCGCATTGGTCGCAAGATAAAACGCGCGGCGGTTCAACAGCCCGCACAGCGGGTCGACGTCGGAGTGCCTCACGTCTACACCAAGGCTTTGCACTAGGGCATTGCTGGCGATCGGGACGGAGCCGAGGGCAACGGCGATCTCGAAGAATGCGCACACCGCGCGCACGAGGTCCCCGCTCGCCGCCGCCAGCATGATCGTCAAGGTCAACGCCGTGCAGAAGGCGACCGCCAGATTGACGACGAGCAGACGCGCGTTGTGAAAGAACGCGATGTAGCCGCCGAGCACGGCAAACGACGTACAGCCCAGAAGGCCGAACAGCGGGTCGCGGTAGCTTAGGCAGACGATTGCCGTGCAGGTCAGCACGCTGAGCGTATAACACACAGATTGGCGCTGCGTGGGCCATCGCCGCGCCCAGAGCACAGCCACTGCCGTGCACACCGCCGCCGCGCCCAGCGGCGTGGCCACACCGAAGATGCGGTGCGGGCCGGCCGGACTCCATGTCATGGCCAGCGTGATCGAACTGAGGATGACCGTGCTGACCGCGATCATCGACCGAATCACCGTCTGCAGATGCCGCCCCGCCAGATATTGCGACAGCCACTCGTAATGATCCGGTCGGTGCCACCACGCCGCGAGCAATCTCACTGCGCGCGCCGCCCTTTGAGGCGATCAAACGGAGATGACTCCCGAGACTGGGTACCTTCGCGCAGCCAATTAGCTAATCGGAGTTTCCCATGCGACGGCATAATTCGTATCCCCCAGTTACTCCTCCGCCCAGGTCTAGAGTGTATCCGCCCGTCCAGGCAATAAACATTATGGTTCAAGGCAACTCATCGATACCGCGCGATCGCATTGCCGGGTCGTCGATTATCTGCCATCCGATCACCCGTGCGGGACTCCCCGCCGAATTCGACGTGGGCTTGGCCTGCCCGTCGGTTGGTCAAGTTTGCGCAGGATCGGTCGCGGCTACCTGCCGAGGTGGCGGGCTACCGCAGCTTGACTTGCGCCGATCGGCACTGCCATCGGCCAGCCGATCGGGTCGAACGCGCTGAGGTGTGCCCATTCGACGTGGCACGCGAGCTGTTCCGTGGCAGTACCGACTCCTGGCCGACGACGGGAGCGCGGGTCCAGAATCCTCTACCACTTGACCAACTTGGAATTCTTGGGGCTTGGGAGCGGGGACCGGTTGCGCCTTGTCGGACATCTTCGCCATCCGGGTCTTTGAGTTGGTGCTCTGGCGCAGCGGTCAGGTGGGGTTGCATGTGTGTTGCCGCCCTAATGGTGCGGATTGACAGGTCCGGCCGAACCGCCGCGGTGGGTAATGGATACTCTTGACATGACGGGACGGTTCATACTGTCGTGCACGTGGTCGCTAATATGGGAGCCGAGCTTAATTCGCTCGAAGAGTTGCCTTTCGCGGTACCGTTCACCCTGGTGGCATGCGGTCCGATCTGAGAACCGGTTCGTTGACGCGGCTAAGCACCGAGGAGCCGACCATAACTTCCTGCACCGCTCAAGTTCTTGATGCCGCAAATGCAGAAGACAATGCAGTATTGGAGCAACTGCGCGCCGACCCGGTCATCGAATTCATCGACCGTCGTGAGGAACAACTAGCTGAATTGCGAAGGCTTCGGCCGCCACCCGCTGCGGAGCTGGTCGCCGAACCATGTCGCTGGGCGTACTACCCCTGGCGGAGGGCCGTTGTGGCCGTGCTGGGCCCCCGGGCGTTTCGAGCGGTGCGGATGGATCGCAACAGGAATCTGATCACCGCCGAGGAGCAGGCACGGCTCGGTGTTTTGCGCATCGGCGTCGCTGGCTTGAGTGTCGGACATGTCATCGCCCACACTTTGGCCGCAGAGGGGATCTGCGGCGAGCTTCGGCTGGCGGATTTCGATTCAATTGCGCTGTCCAACCTCAACCGGTTGCCGGCGACCATCCTGGACCTGGGCATGAACAAAGCTGAGGTGGCCGCCCGGAGAATAGCCGAACTCGATCCATACCTCCTCGTTCGGGTTCTGAACCGCGGGCTGACAGCCGAAACCGCGGATGAATTCCTCGATGGACTGGACGTCGTTGTCGAAGAATGCGATTCGTTGGACATAAAGGCCAGCCTGCGGGAAGCCGCCCGTGCCCGTCGGATTCCGGTGCTGATGGCTACCAGCGATCGCGGCCTAGTGGACGTGGAACGTTTCGACTTGGAGCCAGAGCGTCCGATTTTGCACGGTCTCCTCGGCGACTTGGATTTTGCGGGGCTTGCCGGCATGAGCAGCCGGGAGAAGGTTCCGCACCTGCTGGAGGTCCTCGACGCCGAACTGTTGTCACCTCGCCTTGCGGCCTCCACGGTCGAAATCGACCGCACACTGTCGACCTGGCCGCAGCTATTCGGCGACGTTGTATTGGGAGCAGCCGCGATCGCCGAGGCCGTGCGCAGAATCGGATTGGGTGAAGAACTGCGGTCGGGCCGGACCCGCATCGACGTCGGCCGAGCGCTCAATCAACTCGACGAACCGCAGTTGGCTATGGAGCACCCCTCGCCGCCAACGGCCCATTCAGTTCCTTTGCTGCCGGGCGTGGCGGGCGTTATCGCCGCGGCCGCTATCCGGGCGCCGTCTGCCTCCAACGCGCAACCTTGGTCCGTGGAGGCGGGGCCCGATCTCATCACCATCCGGCTTGCCCCTGGACACACCTCGGCACTAGACATCGGTTTACGCGGCAGCGCAGTCGCGCTCGGAGCAGCCCTTTTCAACGCCAAGGTAGCCGCTGCCGCCCAACATGTCTTGGGGCCGGTGAGCCTGCTGCATGACGTTGACGGTGTGCCGTTGCAGACGGCGCTGCACCTGTCCGACGGCAGTGACCCCGAACTCGCCGCACTCTATGAACCGATGCTGGCACGTGAAACCAACCGCCGGCTCGGGACGTCGCACCCGATTCCCGCCCCCACCATCGAACTACTGCACACCATCGCCGAGCGCGAGGGAGCCCGACTGTCCCTCTTGACACAGCCGGACGACATCGCCAGTGTGGCAACGATTTTCGCCGCCGCCGACCGCATCCGCTACCTGACGCCGGGCCTGCATGCTGAGATGGTTTCTGAGCTGCGATGGCCCCATGATCCGAGTCCAGACACCGGTATCGACGTGCTCAGCCTCGAACTCGACCCCGGCGATCTCGCCATGATCGGCATCTTGAAACGCCCGGATGTGATGGCTCACCTGGCGCAGTGGAATGCCGGAACCGCGTTGGGCGCAGACACGCGCCTCCGCGTGTCTGGGAGCTCTGCCATAGGCGTCATTTCGGTGTCGGGGAGCGCCTTGACCGACTTTGCGCGCGGTGGGTCTGCTACGGAGGCGGTATGGATTGCCGCGCAGCAGCACGGGTTGGCCGTTCAGCCCATTTCGCCGGTCTTTTTGTACGCCCGAACTGCCGACGAGTTCGCGCAAGTGTCAGCTTCGTTTGCTGACGAACTGGCAGGATTGCTGAACGGCTTCCGGCAGATTGCCCGCACACCTTCCGGAAGTTCTGTTGCGCTCGTGTTGCGATTCACCTTCAGCGGCCCGGCTTCGGTGCGGAGCCGCCGGAGCATTGAGCGCGTCCGCTTGCTGTAGCGTCAATACCGACTACCTTTAGGGGAATGCCCGGCTCGTTGGACGACTTGGTCACTGCGGCGGCCGCCGCATTGATGGCGGCCACGGCGGTCGACCACGTCGCAGCCAGTGAACGGGTACTTGCCGATTTGGTTAGCCACTTCGGTGTGGACTTCGGCTTTCTGCGCCACAACGACCACACGATCCATGCCACAGTGCTCGTCGCTTCATGGCCGCCACGCGAGAACGTCCCCGATCCTGACCCGATCGGTGTGGTGTATTTCGCCGATGCCGACTCGGTATTCGCGCGGGCCGAAGCAATGAAAGAGCCCGATGTCCTGCGTCCCGAGCCGGCAAACGCCGACTATCAGCAAAATATTGAAGGGGCTACCGGCGTTCCCGCCAGCTCGCTCGCGTGCGTGCCGTTGTTGTCCGGAGACGTCACAACCGGCATCCTGGGCTTCGTCAAGTTCGGAGACCGCGAGTGGCTGCCGGAGGAGCTCAACGCGCTGCAGGCGATTGCCACACTCTTCGCTCAGCTGCAGGCTCGCATCGTAGCCGAGCAGAAAATCCATTACTTAGCTGAACACGACGACCTCACCGGCCTGCTCAACCGCAGGGCGCTGATCGCCCACCTCGACCGGCGACTGGCGAAGGGAAAGAAAGGCCCACTCTCGGTATTTTTCATTGATCTGGACCGCTTCAAGGTCGTCAATGATCAACTCGGTCAAAACGCCGGCGACCGGTTTATCGAGGCCTTCGCCGCGCTGTTGCGCGAGACCACTGACGTTTCCTCGGTCATCGCCCGCTTCGGCGGTGACGAGTTCGTCGTTGTGCCGACCGCGCCAATGAACGTCGGCGCGGCCGCCGCCTTCGCTCAGCGACTGCAAAGCCAACTTCAGAAGCAACTCTTAATCGACGGCGAGATGCTTACCCGTAGCGTCAGTATCGGCGTCGCCACCGGCATACCGGGGCACGAGAGCGCCTCCGATCTGCTACGCCGGGCCGACCAGGCCATGCGGTCGGCCAAGAGTTCCGGCGGGGCCAAAGTCGTTGCTTTCAACCCGGAGATGGCGGTAAAGGAAACTATCCGCAACGACGTCGAACTGCGCCTGCAACAGACCATCGATACCGGGAGCGGCAACTTGGTGCTGCATTACCTGCCAGCTTTCGACATAAGCACCGGTAGGGTCGTCGGCACCGAGGCGCTCATCCGTTGGCAGCACCCGACCCGTGGGCTACTAATGCCTGACTCGTTCATCGACGTCGTCGAATCGATCAACCTGGCGGGACGACTCGGCCGTCTCGTAATGCGCTCAGCCTGTGCGCAGTTCGGGCTCTGGCAGTCACGCGGCGTGGGGCACGGCACGGTGCTGAGTATCAACGTCTCGCCCGTGCAACTCGTTGCGGAGGGGATTGTCGACACGGTCGCTGCAATCCTCGACGAGTTCAGTCTCGACGCGGGCTCGGTATGCTTGGAGATCACCGAACGCGTTGTGGTCGCGGACATCGATGCGACGCGCAAAACGCTCACCAGATTGAAGGACATCGGCGTAAAGATCGCCATCGATGACTTCGGTACCGGCTACAGTGCGTTGGCATACTTGAAAAATCTTCCGGTCGACGCACTCAAGATCGACAAAGGATTCGTCCGTGATCTCGGCAGTAATGCGCGCGACCTGGCGATCGTCCAGTCGATCGTGGACTTAGCCCGCGCGTTCGGAGTCCACGTTGTGGCCGAGGGTGTCGAAACCGCAAGCGCGGCACGAGCATTGCTCGCTTGCGGTTGCACGCGTGCACAGGGTTTCCTGCTGTCCCGCCCCCTCGATAGCGTGGCGATGGAGGCGCTGTTCGCCAGGCGCTTCGTGCCAATGGACTTTTCCGACGTAGCGATTCCGCCACCCGACGGTGATTCGTCCGCATCAGGCAACCATGGGCCCGGCGAGTCCCCGCCACTGGCCTCGAATCACACAGGGATTGAATCACTTCAGTGATGCACCGCAGAATCCTGCCGCTGACATTGGGGCTTTGGCGCGCAATAACCCAATGAGATGCCACGGCTCGAGCGGGTGGTGGATTCCCCGCGGCCCGTAGCAACTCCAGGGGCTGGCCTAGTCGTGATGTGCGATCAGGCTCTTTCGAAAAAACAGGATTCGGTATCACACTGGCGGTTGAACTCTTGAGTAAGCTCGGTTGTTTCCATGAGAATCTTGGCAACCTGTGCTTGTTCTGCATACTTCACGAAATCGCGCCGGTTCCACCACATCATTTTTGTTTGGTAGCGCTCGTTGGGGTAGGGCGTCGCGGGGATGCTTGCCACAACGCCTCCGGACGAACGCCACTTGTTCAATACGTAAGCGGCGGCTGTCGCCATGCAGAACTGAACCTCAAGTAGAGCCATCATGTGGAATCCGCTGCGGGCAAGTGCAGCGGTTAGGCAAAAATTCTGGTCAGGAGTGTCGATCACCCATGCCGACTTCATCTCCAAGACGCCGAACGGCACCCGGGCGTTGATCATATCGCGGACGGCCTGCTGGTTTGGCTGTCCCTCCCACTCAACCACCGCATGTGAGTCCTCGGCTGACCTCAGTGGTCCCTTGGCTCGGACACCCGCCACCATCTTTCCGGCGCGGTCGATCGCGGCCAGGAACATGATCGTATCGGCACCCGTGTGCAGAGCATCAACGTCGAGAGCACACTCCACCCCGTGCTTGCGATAGCTGCGCTGCGCGCCGCGTGCATACTCCGTCCACAAGCCTGGATCGACCGACGGTTGCGAAACCACCAACATGCAGTCGGTGTCGGGATCATGCCAGCTAAGGCCTTGTCGGAGACGGAATCCGTCGACTCTCGGGGCATCCACCGAAATAGCGGTCATCGGTCTCCTTCTCGCCAGGCGTCGACTTTTGGTTTGTGATTCCGGCGGCACGAGTACCTATTGGATGGATTAACACGGCTTGCCGGGGTACGTCGCTGCGGAGGGCGGTTAACCGTTCGTTTGACCTTTTTTCTTGTTTGATAACAGAACTCAAGGGATGTAAGACGCACGCGTGCCGCGATTTATCGTATTACAAATCGCCACGTCCATACCACTAAGCCGGCGTTTTCCCTGAACCGGTGCAACGAGCGGCTTGTCTATGCGCTGAGCACCCTAGTTTTGTTACTGTTCCGTAGTCTGAGCGAGACGGAAATAACGGGGATGGACATTGGGTCACCGATCCGACAGCGGCTGCGGATCGGTTATTCGTTGACCTGAAACCTACGGTAACTACGGCCGTCACAAATCCAAGCGTGGATGGAACCCGCGATACTTCGCATATCGGTTGCCGACGGCTGGCGTTGAGCTCCACAAACCGCGCAGCAGGATTTGACAAATGGCTGCCACCGCGCCGGCCAGACGTCCTTGGCGAGCAAACCCAGGCAAGGCTTACGCAGGGCACACCGTCCGATCAGTTCGCAGTAAAAGATATCGACATTTCGGCGCAAACTTCAGAGCCAATCATCTTCGTAATGCAATAGGTACGGTTCGAACCAGCTCAGTGTTGGGATGTGAGCCACAAGTAAAGCCGTGATGCCCGAAACTAATTTTCGACTGACCGTGACTCAGGGTTATATCTCGAACATTAAAAAGCTTCGTTTTAGTCTACTCACAGACGCATAAGGACGGTTTTGCCGGGTGCATGTCTCGTCGCTACATGTGTTGTGATTGCTGATCAGACGTTTTTTCGACGTGTGGCGACGAGATTCGATTTCACTCTGGTCGTTGGCTGAGCATTTCCTAGATGCGACTGGGCTGACGCTGCACTGGTTTCGGGTGAGCCCCACGGTCAATACATGACACCTATGCACTATTGCAAAATTACTCGTCGAGTCTGTAGCCGGGCGCTTTTCTGGTCGTCCAGCAAGATCAGCGACTGTCGCATGTTCCATGTCAAACACGCCCAGATGTGTCAGCGGACCGGCCAACCGGCTCAACACGATGACGGTGCGCGAGCCTGCGCCGTCTTTGTCTTGCCGCATACCAGCAGAGGCCATAATCTGGGTCGGATGGGACCGGGAGACGGGCCGGATTGCCTGTCGCGGCTGAACTAGAACACGGCGGCGGATTCATGGCAGTGCGGACACCGCAATTGCCCGGCTGGTGTCAAAATTCTCGAAACCATGGGACGTCAATGTGGCCGGATTGACCGGCGCGCGAGCCGATGAGCTGGCGACGATGGACCTCTTCGAGGGAGTTCCCACCGAGGACCTGGTGCCGTTGGCGGCCTGCCTGCAGCCGTTGCGCGCGGCCGCCGGCCAAACTCTGATGCAACAGGGCGAGCACGCGGTGTCCTTTCTGCTCATATCCTCGGGTACCGCCAACATCCAGCACGTCGGGCACGACGGTGCGATCGCGGTGGGGCGGGCTGCTCCGGGCACCTTAATCGGAGAGATCGCCCTGCTGCGTAACAGCCCACGGATCGCGACCGTCACCACGGCCGAACCGCTAACCGGCTGGATCGGTGACAGCGACGCCTTCACCCGAATGGTGCACATCCCCGGGGTCATGCCGCGGCTGCTGCGCACCGTCCGCCAGCGCCTGGCCGCCTTCATCACGCCGATCCCGATACAAGTCCGCGACGGGACCCACCTGATGTTGCGCCCTGTCCTGCCCGGCGACGACCAGCGGACCATGCACGGTCACATCCAATTCTCCAGCGAGACGCTGTATCGGCGGTTCATGACCGCCCGCGCTCCCACACCGGCGTTGCTGCAGTACTTGGCCGAGGTCGATTACGTCGACCACTTCGTGTGGGTGGTGACCGACGGGGAGGACCCGGTGGCCGACGCCCGGTTTGTGCGCGACGAAAACGACCCGACGGTCGCTGAAATCGCGTTCACCGTCGCCGACGCCTACCAGGGCCGGGGCATCGGTACCTTTTTGATCAGCGCACTCTCGATCGCCGCCAGGGTCGACGGAGTTGAAAGATTCTCGGCGCGAATGCTCTCCGACAACGGCCCGATGCGTGCGATCATGGACCATTACGGCGCGGTCTGGAAGCGCGACGACATCGGGGTCATCACCACGGTGATCGACGTGCCCCGCCGCCGTCACCTGCCGTTTCGGCGGGACACCGCCGACGAGATCAAGCGCGTCGCCCGTCAATTAATCGAGGCGTCCGGCTGAGTCCGGCGCCGGTACCAGGCCCACGTCCTGTGCTATGAACGGGCATGCGGCCGTTCCGGTTTGGCCCGGTGACAGCTCCCCTGCTGACGTTGATGGTGGCTGCCTGCGCTCATCCGCCCGCGCCCGCGCCGTCGGCGGCGCCTCCCAAATCCTCCTCGCTGACCGCCGTTGCCGTTAACCCAGCCAACATCAAGCGTGTCGTTCGGGACCTGCCGCCCGGTTATGAAGTGACCACGGCAATCCCCAGCGGAGCCTCACCAGGAGTGAGCTGGAGCCTGGGCGCCGACGCGACGACGAAACCGTCCCAATGCGCGACACTCGCCGACCCCGGAAATGGCCACGCCCAGTCGTCGCAAGGCGTGTCCGGGTCCGGTAGCGGCGGCATTGTCGATGCGGTCGTGGTGAGTTTGCCAGGGCCGGTCGACTTTCCCCGTGACCTGGTGGTGCCATGCGACCGGTGGACGATGACCGCCGGGCATGCCACGGCAACGGTCCGGCTCACCGACGCCCCGCATATTGATGGTGCCGAAACCCTCGGCATGGTGGTCGACATCAAGTCGTCCGTCGAATCGGGAACCGAAATCGACTCGCGCGCATATACCTTCACGGCCTACCTGGGCAATTACTACGCGTTCACCACCGTGAGCACCGACCCCGGTTCAGTGCTTCCGGCACTGCCGCCGCAATTCGCCGCCGATCTGCTGGTGAAAACGGTGTCCACGTTGCGCGGCTGAAGCGGCTGCCTTCGGTAGATTAGCCACGATGTTCAAGGTGGTGCTCACGACCGCAGCGGTGTGCGTGCTCGCCGGCTGCTCATCGGGTGCAGCGACCTCGACGAAGGCCGACATCGGCAAGGTCGCCGACGTGAAGTCAAGTTTCGGGCCCGAATACAAGGTCACCGACATCAGCGAACAGGCGATTGACCCCAAAATCTTGGCGGGCCGCAAGCTGCCCGACGGGCTGACGTTCGATCCGGCCAACTGCGCGAAAGTGGTGGCGGGACCGGAGATGCCACCGGACCTGCAGGGCAAGATGGCCGCGGTGTCCGCCGAGGGCAACGGCAATCGGTTCGTCGTCTTCGCGGTGGAGACCTCAAAAGCTCTGCCGTTCAACGACCCCGGCAAGGACTGCAACAAAGTCGCGTTCTCCGGGCCGCAAATCCGGGGCGGCCTTGAAGTGGTTGACGCGCCGCAGATCGGGGGGGCTCGCACCTTCGGAGTGCATCGCGTCATACAAGCGCTGGTGGCAGGCAGCACCCGCACCGGAGAGCTCTATGACTACTCGGCTCAATTCGGTGTTTACCAGGTGATTGTCACCGCCAATCCGTTGGTGATCCCCGGACAGCCGGTGGCTGCGGTTGACACCCAACGTGCCCGCGACTTACTCGTCAAGGCGGTCAAAGCGGTCCGCAGCTGAGGGTCCGTCGCTAGCGGACCCCGCGCGGGCGGAACTGGATGCTGACCCGCGGGCCGACCGGTGCCGACGTCTTGGGCACGGAGTGCTCCCAGGTGCGCTGGCAGCAGCCGCCCATCACCAACAGATCGCCGTGCGCCTGCGGAAGCCGTAGCGATGGGCCGCCACCGCGCGGCCGCATCGCGAAGGTCCGGGTGGCGCCCAGGCTGATAATCGCCACCATGGTGTCCTCCGAGCTGCTGCGGCCGATGGTGTCGCCGTGCCAGGCGACGCTGTCCGAGCCGTCGCGGTAACAGCACAACCCCACCGTGGTGAAGGGCTCACCGAGCTCGCCCGCGTAGATGTCGTTGAGCCGCCGCCGCAGCCGGGCCAGCGCCGGGTGCGGCGGATCTTCGGCCGTGAGGTCGTGAAAACTCACCAGCCGCGGCACGTCGACCACCCGGTCGTACATCTGGCGACGCTCCTCCCGCCACGGCACCGCTGAGAGCAAGGCGTCCAGCAGGTCATCGGCGTCGGTCAGCCAGCCGGCGCGGATTTCGACAAAGGCGCCGTCACCGAGCTCTCTGCGTTCGGTGTGCTGAAACAGGGAGCCCTGAACCGCGATCTCCACGCCGCCCAGTTTATCGCACATTCGTTCGACGGCTGGGGTCGTGCGTCCGGCGCGTGCCGCTACTGTTTGGGCCGGCCGCGGCTACCGTTGAGCCGTGGGTGTGGTCGAGCTGGGCACCGATTCCGAGGTGGGCGCGCTGCGGGTGGTCATCGTGCACCGCCCGGGCGCCGAGCTGCGTCGGCTCAACCCCCGCAACATGGACCAGCTGCTGTTCGACGGGTTGCCCTGGGTCGCCCGGGCGCAAGAGGAGCACGACCAGTTCACCGAGCTGCTGGCTTCCCGCGGCGTGGAGGTGCTGCTGCTGGCGAACCTGCTGGCCGAGGCGATGACCCACAGCGGGGCCGCACGGATGCAGGGTGTCGCCGCCGCAGTCGATGCCCGCCGGCTGGGAGTGCCGTTGGCGCGAGACCTTTCGGCGTACCTGCGGGGGCTCGACCCGGGCCGGCTGGCTCAGGTGCTGATGGCCGGCATGACGTTCAACGAGTTGCCGCCCGACATCCGCTCCGATGTGTCGTTGGTGCTGCGCATGCACCAGGGCGGCGACTTCGTCATCGAGCCGTTGCCGAACCTGGTGTTCACCCGGGACTCGTCGATATGGATCGGGCCGCGGGTGGTGATCCCCACCCTGGCGTTGCGCGCCCGGGTTCGCGAAGCGTCGTTGACCGACCTCATCTATGCCCATCACCCCCGGTTCATCGGTGTGCGGCGGGCCTACGAGTCCCGCACCGCGCCGGTCGAGGGGGGTGACGTGCTGCTGCTGGCGCCCGGTGTGGTCGCCGTCGGCGTGGGTGAGCGGACCACCCCGGCCGGTGCAGAAGCTTTGGCGCGCAGCCTGTTTGACGACGATCTCGCAAACACGGTGCTGGCGGTGCCAATCGTGCAGCGGCGGGCGCAAATGCACCTGGACACGGTGTGCACGATGGTCGACACCGACACCGTGGTGATGTACGCCAACATCGTCGACACGCTGTCGGCCTTCACGATCAGCCGCACCCCCGACGGCGTCACCATCAGCGACGAGGCCCCGTTTCTGGAGGCAGCCGCCAATGCCATGGAAATCGACAAGCTGCGCGTCATCGATACCGGGTTAGATCCCGTCATCGCCGAACGTGAGCAGTGGGACGACGGCAACAACACCCTGGCATTGGCGCCGGGCGTCGTGGTCGCCTATGAGCGCAACGTGCTGACCAACGCCCGGCTGCAAGACGCCGGCATCGAAGTGCTGACCATCGCCGGCTCGGAATTGGGCACCGGCCGCGGCGGCCCGCGCTGTATGTCCTGCCCGGTCGCCCGGGACCGCCTGTCCTAGACGCCGAAATCATCGCCAGCTGGGCAGCCAGATCTCCATGTTCCAGGTCTGTTGGGAAATCGGCAGCCCGGTGAGTATCGGGAACAGCCACGCGAAGTTGGTCACCACCAAGGCCACGTAGCACGACACCGCGATGAGCCCGAGCGTGCGTCGCTCCGAGCCCCCCGAGCCGAATCGTCGGGCAGGGGAGTAGAGGATGTCGCCGCAAATCAGCGCGATGGCCATCACCAGGAACGGCGCCATCGTCGCTGCGTAGAAGAAGTACATCTGCCGGTCGATGTCGGCGAACCACGGCAGCCACCCGGCGCAGTAACCGGTCAGCACCACCGCGTAACGCCAGTCGCGGCGGACAAACGTGCGCCAGCACGCGTAGATCAAAACGGGCACCGCCAGCCACCACATGGCGGGGGTGCCCACCAGCATTTCGGCCTTGACGCACGACTGCGCGCCGCACCCGCTGGTGCTTTGCTGATCGATCGCATAGAGAACCGGCCGCAACGACATCGGCCAACTCCACGGCTTCGATTCCCACGGGTGATAGTTGCCCGCGGAATTCGTCAGCCCGGCATGGAAATCGAATGCCTTGGCGGTGTAGTGCCACAGCGAGCGAATCGCGTCGGGGAGCGGGACCACCGAGTACGGGCCGATCGACTGGCCTACCTCATACCGGTCGATCGCGGTCTCGGACGCGAACCACGGCGCGTAGCTGGCCAGGTAGACCGCAAACGGGATGAGCACCAGCGCATACGCGGTGGGGATCAGGTCGCGTCGAAGAACCCCCAGCCAGGGTCTGGGCACCTGGTACTGACGCCGCGCCGCCACGTCGAACGCCAATGACATCGCGCCGAAGAACACCACAAAGTAAAGGCCGGACCACTTTGTCCCGCAAGCCAACCCGAGCATCACACCGGCCAGGAACCGCCACCATCGCACCCCCAGCCGCGGGCCCCACAGCGTTTCGGCGCTGCGGCCCTGCAGCAGCGCGACGTGCATGCGTTGGCGAACCTGATCACGGTCGACGATGAGCGCCCCGAACGCCGCGACCACGAAGAAGGTGAGTATGCCGTCGAGCAACGCGGTGCGTGCGGCGACAAAGCTGACGCCGTCGCAGATCACCAGCACGCCGGCAATGGCGCCGACCAGGGTGGAGCGGCTGATGCGCCGGACGATCCGCATCACCAACACCACCATGATCACGCCCAGCAGCGCTCCCGTGAACCGCCAGCCGACTCCGTTGTAACCGAAGAGCGCCTCACCGATCGCGATCAGTTGCTTACCGACCGGCGGGTGGACGACCAGGCCAAACCCGGGGTTGTCTTCGACTCCGTGGTTGTGCAACACCTGCCAGGCCTGGGGTGCGTAATGCTTCTCGTCGAAGATCGGGGTGCCGGCATCCGTCGGTGACCCCAGGTTCAAAAACCGGGTCACCGTCGCCAGCAAGGCGATCACTCCCGTCACCACCCAGCCGCGGACGTGGTCGGTCGGCCCGAAATCGGCCACCGGAACCAACGGTCCCGGGCTGACGACGGGCACCGCACGCTCCTGGTCGGCGTCTTGCACGGTCAAGGCGGTTTCGCGGGGCGGAGCGGACATCGGTGTCGATCGTAGGCTGTCCGTCATGACCTCTGGGCGCCTGTTGCTGGGAGCGACCCCCCTCGGCCAGCCGTCGGATGCCTCGCCTCGCCTGATCGACGCCCTGGCCAGTGCCGATGTGGTGGCGGCTGAGGACACCCGACGGGTGCGGACGCTGGCCAAAAACCTCGGTGTAACCATTACCGGTCGGGTGATCAGCCTGTTCGACCGGATCGAGGCCGCCCGGGTGGAATCCCTGGTCGCCGCCATCGAAGCCGGTGCGACGGTATTGGTGGTCAGCGATGCCGGGATGCCGGTGATCAGCGACCCGGGCTTCCGGCTCGTCGCCGCCTGCGCTGATGCCGGGGTCCCGATGACGTGTCTGCCGGGGCCGTCGGCGGTGCTCACCGCGTTGGCCCTGTCCGGTTTGCCGGCGGAGAAGTTCTGCTTCGAGGGTTTTGCCCCGCGCCGGAAAGCGGCGCGCCGAACCTGGCTGGCCTCGCTGGCCGACGAGCGGCGCACCTGTGTGTTCTTCGAATCACCGCGCCGGTTGTCCGCGTGTTTGCGCGACGCTGTCGACCAACTGGGCGGGTCGCGCCGAGCGGCGATCTGCCGGGAACTGACCAAGGTGCACGAGGAAGTGGTGCGCGGATCCCTCGAGGAGCTCGCGAGGTGGGCGGCCGACGGTGTGCTCGGCGAAGTCACCGTCGTGCTGGCCGGCGCCACCCCGCGCGCCGACCTGACGATCCTCGTAGCACAAGTGGAGGACCTGGTCGCGGGCGGTATACGGGTCAAAGACGCCTGCAGCGAGGTGGCCGACGCTCATCCGGGGGTGCGCTCGCGCCAGCTCTACGAGGCGGTCCTGCAGTCACGCGCGGGCGAGGATTAGCCGGCCGAGAACGCGACGGACGGCAGCCCGACGATGGGGGAGGCCTTATACAGGCATTCGGCCCATTCGGCGTCCGGTTCCGAGTCGGCGGTGATGCCGCCGCCGACACCGAGGATGGCGCCACCGGCGGCGTCGAACTCGACGGTGCGGATGGCGACGTTCAATTCGCAACCGGCCACAGGTGAAGCCAAACCGATTGTGCCGCAATAGACGCCGCGACGCGTCTGCTCCCATTGCGAGATCAGCTGGCGCGCACGGTGTTTGGGAGTTCCCGTGACCGAGGCCGGGGGGAACGCCGCGTCCAGCAGTGCTGACGTCGGCAATTCGACCGGAACCCGCGCCGACACCGTGGACACCAGGTGCCAGACACCCGGGGCACGCCGGACGACCAACAGTTCGGGCACGGTGACGGTGCCGACGATCGCTACGCGGCCAAGGTCATTGCGGACCAGGTCCACGATCATGATGTTTTCGGCGACCTCTTTCGCCGATGCCCGCAGTGCCGACGGCCACGCATCCAAGGGCAGGGTGCCCTTGATCGGGCTCGATGTGACAACCGCCCCGCGCCGCCGCAGGAATAGCTCCGGAGACAGCGACGCCACCGCACCCCACGACCCGGCGACATAAGCACCGCGTGCCGGAGCGGTGCGGGCCATGCCGTCGATGAAGAAGTCCAGCGGAGCGCCCGTGACCGCCCCGGTGAACTGCGTGCACACGCAGGCCTGATACACCTCGCCGGCGCGGATCGCCTCCAGGCAGGCCGTCACCCCGTCGCGGTGCGCGGCGCGGTCGGCGGGGAGCCAGTCGATGCGGCAATCGCGCGCCTTCGCCGCCGTTACGGCTAGGGCACCGGTTAGCCAGTCCGGCATCGGCGCGCCGGACAGGCTTTCATACCACCACCGTCGGTCGGAGTCGCGGCGCAGCACGCAATCGGTCCAGCCCCCTGCGGCTTCCGGTATGCGGTTCGGCTCCCCATCGGCACTGGCATCGGGATATGACAGGTAGCCGATCCAGCCACCGCCCACCGCTGGCGACTCGAGTGTCGGCGGGCGCTGCTGCACGGCGAAGGCGCCGTCCACGTCCACCGGCTGCACCGACACACTCGGGGCGATCACTGCCAGGGCACCGAACCACTCGCCGGTTAGCGCGGCCGGCGGCGGCAGACCGAGCCGGGCCGTGGCGTCTCCCACCGCACGCAGCACCGCGGGTGCGGCGCCAAGGTCGCCGAGCCGGTCGATTCGCACCGCCCTAGCTTGACAGAAGGGCGCTC
>Ga0335071_10002599_pt1 | contig 19260 bp, 21 predicted proteins | sample Lox_Sample_15_FD_206724 | JGI IMG/M metagenome (GOLD analysis project Ga0335071, IMG submission 206724) | Soil microbial communities from Loxahatchee National Wildlife Refuge, Florida, United States - Lox_Sample_1.5 | ecosystem: Environmental > Terrestrial > Soil > Wetlands | place: USA...
GCGGCCGGGCACGCCCTGGGTGACGCTGCGGCCGGGGTGGACGGCCCCGGGCGGCAGCCCGTGGCCCAGGCCCGCGGCCGCCGCCGCCACGGCGTTCTCCACGTTGAAGCGCGCCGCCAGGCGCAGTGAGACTCGCTCGTCCAGCCGCAGGCGCGGGCAGACGAGCGTGAAGGCGCTGCCGTCGGCGCGAAGGTCGAGGTGGCGGGCGACGACCGCGGCGCCGGCGCCGGCTCCCTCCTCGACCGCGCAGGTCCACAGGTCGTCACCGTACAGCGGAGCGCACTCGGCCGCGAGCCGCGCGCCGAACTCATCGCCGGTGTTGACGATCGCGACGGCCCTCCCCTGCCGCGCCTCGTCCGGCAGGAAGAGTCGCCGCTTGGCCTGGAAGTAATCCTCGAGGTCCGTGTGGTAGTCGAGGTGGTCCCTCGTCAGGTTGCTGAAGACGACCGCGTCGAAGTCGATGCCGATCGCACGGTCCTGGGCGAGGGCGTGCGAGCTGACCTCGAACGCGCACGCCCGGTCGCCCGCCTCGACCATCTCGGCGAACATGCGCTGCAGGTCGAGCGACTCGGCGGTGGTGAGCTTGACGGCGTGCTCGACACCGCCGATACGGTTGACCACGGTGCCGAGCAGGCCGGCGGGCTGGCCCGCCGCGGCGAACAGCCCCGCGACCAGGTGCGCCGTGGTGGTCTTGCCGTTGGTGCCGGTGACGCCGACCACGCGGAGTCGCGCGGACGGGTCGCCGTACCAGCGCGCGCCCAGCAACGCCATGGCGCGACGCACTGAGGGCACGAGGACCTGGGTGACGGGCTGGCCGGTGTCGCGCTCGCACACGAGCGCGCTCGCGCCGGCCTCCACGGCCTTGTCCGCGAACGCGTGCCCGTCGAACCTGAGTCCGGGGACGCAAAAGAAAAGCGTGCCGTCGGCGACGTCACGCGTGTGGTAGGCGAGACCACGGATCTCGGTGCCGGGGTCCCCCCGCACCGTCGCCCCGGAGGTCCCCTGCAGCAGCTCGCTCAGCTTCATCGGCGCGGATTCTAGCAGACCGCCGGCCGCGGCGCGGAGCGGGCGCCCCCCGGCGCACCGCTCGACCTGCGTCACGGCGCGATCTCCAGGTGCTGGAGCGCGAACTGCATGATCTGCTGGACCGCCGGGGCCGCTGCGTCGCCGCCGAACTCCGGCGTCCATCCCACCGCGCAGAGCACGACCAGCTTGGGATGGTCGGCCGGCGCCATGCCGATGAACGACGCCGTGTAGATGTTCTTGGCGTACCCGGCGCCGTTGGGCAGCGCGATCTCGGCCGTGCCCGTCTTGCCGGCCACCTTGTAGCCGGGGATCTGCGCCTTGGTGCCGGTGCCGTCCTCGACGGCGGCCGTCAGGTCGACGCGGATCTCCTTCGCCACCCTGGCCGAGATGACCCGGTGCTTGTCGGCCTCCGTGGTGGAGTACTTCTGGCGGCCGACCTGCGCGACCAGTCGCGGCTTGACCTGGATGCCGTTGTCGGCCACGGTGGAGAACGCCGACGCCATCTGGATGGCCGTGACGGCGATGCCCTGCCCCATCGGGATGTTGCCGATGGACGAGTCGGACCACTGGTCGACGGGAGCCACGATGCCGCCGGCCTCCCCGGGGAACTCCACGCCGGTCGGCTTGCCGAAGCCGTAGGCTTCGATCCACTTGGCCATGCCTGCCTTGCCCATCCTCATGCCGATCTTGACGGCGCCCACGTTGCTGGAGTGCTGCAGGATCTCCTTCGCGTCCCAGTGCTCCGTCGGGCGAGGCTCGGCCTCGTTGATCTCCCGGTCTGCCACGTGGATGCTGGGCGGGAGCGTGAACTTCTCCTCGGGAGTGATGGTGCCGTCGGCGAGCGCGCCGGAGATGGTGACGAGCTTGAAGATGGAGCCGGGCTCGTACACGTCGGTGACGCAGCGGTTCTTGTCCGCCTCGGGGTCCTTGCCGAACCCGTGGAACCCCTTGGCGGTCTCGTTGGCCATGGCGTAGATCTCGCCGGTGCGCGGGTCCATGACGATGGAGACGGCCCACTTGCCGCCGGTCTCCCGGAGCGTCTTCTGGAGCACGTGCTCGGCGGTGTACTGGATCTCGCTGTCCAGGGTGAGGCGCACGTCCTCGCCGGAGGTCGGAGGCCTCTGGCTGATGGTCCTGATGGTATGGCCAGCGGGGTCGCGGACGATCGTCTCGCTGCCGGGCTTGCCGGAGAGCTGCCTGTCGTATAGGAGCTCGATGCCGGCCAGGCCCTTGTTCTCCGTGCCGGCGAAGCCGATGACCTGGGCCCCGGTGGCCTTGAGCGGGTAGGTCCGCTTCTCCTCGGCGATGCTGTACACGCCGGGGATGCCGAGGTCGACGGCAGCCTTGGCGTAGTCGGGATCGACCTTGCGGGCCACGTAGGCGAACCCCATGTGGTGCTGCTTGCCCCAGACGAGCGCCTTCTCGACGGCGCGGCGCTCGCGCCTGCGGTTGAGCTGCAGGGCGTCGCAGAGCTGGGCCGCGGCCGCCCTGGGATCGCGCAGCAGGTAGGGCGTGGCGATCACCGTCTGGTCCGGCGTGCCGACGGCCAGCTCGGTACCGTTGCGGTCCAGGATGGAGCCGCGGTGCGCGGGCAGGACCACCTGGGCCGTCTGCTGCGCCAGGGCGATCTGCGTGAGGTGCTGCGACGAGGACGCGAGGGCGACGGCCTTGCCGCCCACCAGGATGAGGAAGACGAGGAAGCCGAGACGGAGCAGGCGGATGCGCCCGTCGGTGCCGTTGCGCGCCGGCTTGGGGCCGCCCAGGAGGCCGCCGCGCCGGCGGGCCGGGCGACGACGTCCTGTCGGAGCTGGGGTCATCAGCGGACTGAGGCGGTCTCGGGGCCGGTCTGCGACGCGGTGGTCCGGGGCAGCAGCGGCTCGGGGAACGATACGTGGCTGCCGGGGTCCACGAGTCCCAGCTGGGACTCGGCGATGTGACGGATGCGGATGCTGGACCCGAGGTCGGCCAGCGTGCCCTCGAGCTGGTCGTTCTTGTCGCTGACACGTCGCTCCTCGCGGACGACGGCGTCGGTCTGCAGCGTCTTCTGCACGACGGCGAAGCTCAGCGCGACCCGGCCGACGGCCAGGACGGTGAGCACCGCGACGAAGGCCACGAAGGTGCGCGTGAGACGCGAGCGCTGCGCGGCGCGCCGGCGGGTGCGCGGCGCGCGATACGCGTAGGTGCGCGCGTCGACCTGCGCGTCCTGCTCACGGCGGAGCGCGGGCGCGGCGGCTCGGGCGTGGCGGGCGGCGGTGGCCATCCCGGTCTCAGCCCTCGAGCTTCACAGCGACGCGGAGCTTGGCGGAGGAGCTCCGCGGGTTGGACTCCATCTCGGCGGGGCGCGGCGTGACCGGTTTGCGCGTGAGCACGCGCATGGTCGGCTCGTGGCCGCACACGCACTGGGGCAGGCCGGGCGGGCAGATACAGCCTGCCGCCTTGCCCTTGAAGAAATCCTTGACCATGCGGTCCTCGAGCGAGTGGAAGCTGATCGCCGCGAGGCGGCCGCCGGGCCGCAGCACACGGTAGGCCTCGTCGAGACCGCGGGCCAGAGAGCCGAGCTCGTCGTTGACGACGATGCGCAGCGCTTGGAAGACGCGCCGCGACGGGTTGCCGGCGCCGAAACGGGCCGGCGTCGGGATGGTGCGCTTGACGATCTGCACCAGCTCGCAGGTCGTCTCGAGCGGGTGCTTCTTGCGCGCCTGGACGATGCCGCGGGCGATGTTGCGCGCGTACCGCTCCTCGCCGTACCGGCGGAAGATGTCGGTGAGCTCGGCCTCCGGCAGGGTGTTGCACAGGTCGGCCGCCGTGACGTCCAGCTCCGGGTCCATGCGCATGTCGAGCGGCGCGTCGTAGGCGTAGCTGAAGCCGCGCTCGCGCTTGTCGAGCTGCATGGACGAGACGCCGAGGTCCATGTACACGATGTCGGCCGAGGCGGACTCGCGCTCCGCCAGCACCTCGGCGAAGTTGCCGTGGTAGAGCTCCGTCGCACACGGAGCCGAGCGTGAGAACTCGCGGAAGTACTCGGCCACGCTGGGGTCGCGGTCGACGGCGATCAGCGTGCCCCTGGCGCCGAGCGCCGCGGCGACGGCCTCGGCGTGCCCGCCGGCGCCGAAGGTGCAGTCGACGGCCGTCTCGCCCTTTCCCGGCCGCAGCAGCTCGACGAGCTCGTCGAGAAGCACCGGTGTGTGGGCAAGCGCCATCTCGTACTCACGAAGTTGGATGCTCGTCTGCGGAAGCATCGGCCTCCTCCTCAAGGTGGGCCAGGTACTCTGTCCAGGCGCCGCGGTCCCAGATCTCCAGGTGGTCGGCGACGCCGATGATCGTCACGTCACGGCTGATGCCGGCGTAGGCGAGGTGTCTGGCGGGCAGCGTGACCCGCCCCTGCCTGTCGAGCTCCGGGAAGGCGACCGCTGTGGCGGCGAGGCGGCGCTTCACGTCGCGGCGCCTGACCGTGCCGGCCGTGGTGACCTCCACGTCCTCCTCGAGCCGGCGCTGGAACTCGTCGGGGCTGTAGCCGCCGAGGCAGCGTTCGTTCTCCTGGGTGACGTAGATGCCCTCGGTGAAGGCCAGTCGGAGGCGTGCGGGGATGGCGATGCGGTTCTTGGCATCGAGCGTGACGTCGAACTCCCCCACCAGAAGCGGTCGCTGCATGTGCGCCACTCTACCCCACTTCTCCCCATCACGCAACACTATTCTGAACTCCTTCCCCACTGCGTGGGGAACCTCGCCTCCGGCAGCCACCTTGGGACGTGCGGAGGCCACCGTGCGAGTGCGCTCGAGTGCGTGCGGAGGCCGCACGAGGGGCGGCCGCAGACGGCGCGCGTCAGGCTCGTGTCAGGGGTCGGGAACGCTCAGGCGAGCGTCCGGCGGACGCCGGTGGGGTCGGGTGGGGTGACGCCTACTACCTGGGGACGACGATGCGCGTGCCCACGACCAGCGTGCTGGTGCCGTCGAGGCTGGGGTTGAGCTGCAGCAGCTCCGCGGTCGACGTGTTGAAGCGGACGGCGATGGTCGAGAGGGAGTCGCCGCTCTGGATCACGTACTTCTTGGTGGTGTGGGTCTTGCCCGACGTGGCGGACGGCGTGGGGTTCGGTGTGCCCGAGCCGCTCATGACGCCCGAGTTGACGACGATGCCGACGAGGGCGATCACGGCGACGAGGAACACGATCGGCACTGCGAGGCGGGCCGCCCTGCGCGAGGACAGCGAGCCGGCGGGCCGGGGCGTCCTGGGCGTCTTCCTGGACGATCCCATGGGGCGACGCGAGCGCGGCGGCGGCGGAGCGTCGAAGGAGTCGACGACCGGCGATGGAGGCAGTGGTTCGAAGCCCGACGGCGGTCTGGCAGCGCCGGGCGCGCCCAGAGACTCGAGCCGTCGCAGGGCGGCATCGGGGTCGTCGACGCCGCCCGGGGGCGTCGCGGCAGACGGTGCCCCACCCGGCTCCGCCGGGCGCGGACGACGCGTGCCCTCCTCGGGTGTCTCGTCGCTCAAAGGCTGTCCTGAAGGTCGCTGCGCATAGATTCGGCGGCGTCGGCCGCAGCCCTGCGGTAGTCGCCGCCCGCCTCCTGCCAGGCGAAGATGATGGAGCGCGACGCGTTGACGACGAAGCCCGCCGCCTCGCCGGCGGCGATGCCCTTGAGCGCCTCGGCGCTGCCGCCCTGGGCGCCGTACCCCGGCACCAGCAGGAAGGCGTCGGGCAGTACCTCGCGGACGGCGCGAAGCTGCGCCGGCGCCGTGGCGCCGGCCACCGCGCCGACGTCGCTGTAGCCGGCGTCGCCGACATGGGCGGCGCCGAGCTCGCGCACGAGGTCGGCGACGCGCAAGAAGAGCGGGCGGCCGTCCACCTCGATCTCCTGTAGAAGGGCCGCGCCCGGGTTGCTCGTGCGTGTGAGGACGAACACGCCGTGACCGCTCGCGCAGTGGTCGACGAGCGGCCGCAGCGAGTCGTCGCCCAGGTAGGGGCTGGCGGTGACGGCGTCGGCGCCGATGCCCGGAGCCGGACCGCCGAAGCCGGCTGCGCCGCCGAACGCGGCCTTGCCGTATGCGGCGCCCGTGGACGCGATGTCGCCGCGCTTGACGTCCAGGATGACCGGCAGGTCGTACTCGTGCGCACAGCGGATGACGGCGGCGAGGGACTTCCAGCCGGCCGCGCCGTACTGCTCGAAGAAGGCAGCCTGCGGCTTGACGCAGGCGGCGGCGCCGGCGACGGCGTCGATGACGCCGCTGCAGAACTCCTGGAAGCAGGAGGCGACGGCGGCCTCTTCACCGATCTCCGCCGCCTGCGGCCGGTACTTCTCGACCAGCTCCGGCGGCATGCGCTCGAGCACCGGGTCGAGGCCGACACAGACCACGCTGCGCCGCGCGAGGACGGCGGCTGCGAGTCTGTCGGAGAAGTGCGGCACGCAAGGACCCCTTGTGTCGAGCGGGGCTATGGTATCGCACTCTGCTGGAGACCGGACAGCGGGAGCTGCCGGCGAACGTCAGATCTCGGGGGCTCCGGCCTCGTCCGGTCCGCCGGCCTCGCCGAAGTCCACGTCGGCCTCGCCGAAGTCCACGTCGGCCTCGCCGAGGCCCGCGACGGCCTCCTCGGCGGCCTCGGCGTCCGCGTGGTGCCGCGCCTGGAACTGGCGCACGTTCCGGCGGATCGTGGCGATCTTGGCGCGCACGTAGTCGGTGGCCTCGTCGTTCTCGGGGACGTCGTCCTCGGCCTCGCTCTGCGCCTGCATCTCGCGCAGGACCCCCATGAGCTGGTCGTCGTCCATGGTGGAGAGCGTGTTGATGTCCCACTTCATGGCCTTGCTGGACACGTCGTGCACGGCGTCCAACTTGGAGCGCACCACCGGGTTGAACACCGCTCCGGGGTCCACCTGCGCGGTGATCTCGTCGACGTCGCGGATCATGTCCTCGATGCTCGCGTCGCTCTTGGGGATGATCTTGATGCGCCCGTCCTCGTCCTCGACGACCCGGTCGATGGACAGGTACGCGCGCAGGAACCCCTCGGTGAACGCGACGGGGACGGTGACGGCGTAGGCGATGACCTGCAGCACCTCGGCCGCGAACTGGGTGAGCGTGCCCGTGTGCAGGTAGCTGTCCTCGATGAGGCCGAGGAGCATGGACTTGAGGTAGGGGTCCGCACGCATGTCGCGCGGCCTGCCTCCGGGCATGGAGCTCTGCGTGGTGTCGGGCACGTCGCTCATCTCTCTCGCCGCTGGTATCGGCAGCGCCCTCGGGAACTTGATGATGAAGACGCCCGCGCAGCGGGTACGCTGTCCGCGAGCGGGACGAGGGGAGACCGTGGCAGCCGGATCGTCGATCATCAGTGGGCTCGACGCGCTGAGCGTGGTGGAGCGCGCCGCCGCCGAGGCGCCGCAGGCGGCGGCGCTCTTCTGCGACATCGACGGCACCATCTCCCCCATCGCGCCGACGCCGGCCGAGGCCCGCGTGCCGCCGGCGTTCCGCGAACTGCTGGCGGCGCTGGTCGAGCGCCTCGGGCTGGTGGCGTTCTGCACCGGACGCTCGCTGGAGGACGGACGCCGGATGATCCCGCTGGACGGCGCCGCGTACGTGGGCACGCACGGGCTCGAGACCATGACCGCGGACGGAGCCGTCGCTGCCGACCCGCAGGCCGAGAGGTACGTGGAGGCGATCCGCGAGATCAGGGAGGTCGCCGCCCGCGAGCTGGACCCCGAAGCGCTCGGCGTCGTTCTCGAGGACAAGCGGACCGTCCTGGCCATCCACTACCGTCTGGCCGAGGACCCGGCGGCCACGAGACATCAGATCCTGACGCGTGTGGTGGAGCCTGCGCGCGAGCGCGGACTCGTGGTCGCGACGGGCCACTTCCTGTTCGAAGTGCGGCCGCCAGTGCCGTTCACGAAGGGTCTGGCGGCCCGACGACTGCTGGGTGCCGGCGACTACTTCTCCGCCGTGGCCTGTGGCGACGATCTCACCGACGTGACGCTCTTCACCGCCGTGCGCGACTGGGGAGAGCGGGACGCACGGCGGCGGACGGCCGCCGTGGCCGCCGTCACCGGCGAGACGCCGCGGCCGGTGACGGAGGCCGCCGACGTGCTGGTGCGGGCGACTCCCGGGGTCCACGAGGTGCTCTCGCGCCTCGCCAGGGCCGTCGGGGCCTGAGTGCCGGCGCCGGCGCCGCCGACGCGACCGGCGCAGTGTCGCCGGCCGGCGCCGTCAGCGTCCGCTGAACTCCGGCGCCCGCTTCTGCAGGAACGCCTGCATGCCCTCGGTCTGGTCCTCGGTCGCGAACGCCAGGGCGAAGAGGTCCCGCTCGATGCCCTGGCCGGTGGCGAGGTCGGTGTCGGCCGCGGCGTTCACCGCCGCCTTGCAATAGCGCATGGCGAGCGGGCTCTTGCCGGCGAGCTCCTCCGCCAGCTTCATCGCCTGGGTCATGAGCTCGTCCCTGGGGAACACGGCCTGGACGAGCCCGATGCGCAGCGCCTCCTCGGCGCGGATGATGCGCCCGCTGAGGACGAGGTACTTGGCCCAGCCCTCCCCCACGTTGCGCGACAGACGCTGCGTGCCGCCGAACCCGGGGGTGATGCCGAGGTTGATCTCGGGCTGGCCGAACTTGGCGTTCTCCGCGGCCAGCCGCATGTCGCAGGCGAGGGCCAGCTCGCAGCCGCCGCCGAGGGCGAAGCCGTTGACGGCGGCGACCCACGGCTGCGGCGACGCCTCGATCCCGCTCATCACGGCCTGCCCGAGCGCGCCCCACTGACGCGCCTGCTCGGGGGTCAGGGCGCTCATGGCGGCGATGTCCGCCCCGGCCACGAACGACTTGTCGCCACCGCCCGTGAGCACGACGGCGCGGACCGACTCGTCGGCCGAGAGCTCGCGCGCGGCGGCCAGCAAAGCCTCGTTGGTCTCGGCATCCAGGGAGTTGAGCGCCTCCGGACGGTTGACGGTGACGACGGCGACGGCGCCTTCGCGGACGACCTCGACGGCCATGGTGACCCTCCTCGGGACAGGGGGTGATGTGACTGCCGCCCACTCTATCGCAGCCGTGCCGAAAACCCGTTCCGGCATCCGGCGTCCGAGTGAACGTCAACCCTCAGGCGCGTCGTCTCCCTGTACACGCCCGCACCCCTGTGATGAACTTCGTGCGGGCGCGTCACGACCACAGGAGGACGCTCATGCTCGCTCGCCGAAAGACCCCGGCGCCTTGGCTCGGCCACCCTGCGGCCGCCCTCGTCTCCGCGGCCGCCGTCTGCCTGTGCGTCGCCGTGCTGGCCGCCTGCGGCGGGTCGTCCGGCGACGCCTCCCCTTCCGCGACCGCCGGAAACCCCGGCGACGGGTCGCCCCCGGCAGCGAGCGCCTCGCCTACGCCGGTGCCGTCCCCGCAGATCACCTCGGGGCCGCCGCCCGCCGGAGCGGTCGCGGTGGCCGCCAGGTACTGGCGACTCCAGTCACAGAACCGCTTCGCCGCGGCGCGCGAGCTGCTCTCCCCCACATCGCCCATGCAGGCGGGCTGGCCGGGGACGGACGCGATCGTCAAGGCGCACCTCGTCCGTGCTCAAGGGCCAGTGCTCGTGACGTCCCTCAAGCCGTCCGAGACCGTCGAGTTCCCCGTCCGGGTCTACGTGGTGCCCAAGTACGCCGTCGGCAACTGGAACGGACCGGGCACCTACGTCCAGTACATGGGCTTCGTGCGCATGTCCGACGGCAGCTGGCGCCTCATGGAGACGGGCACGGGCGAATGACGGCGGGCGCGGCGGGCGGTCGCCGGCCGCCCGGCACGCCGGCCGGCGCCGCTCAGCCGCGAAGCTTCCTGAGCGGCGCGACGCTGGCCATCAGCCGCCGCTCGGAGCCGTCGCTCTCGAAGCGGATGAGCACGATACCGCCGCTCTGCATGGCCAGCACGGTGCCCTCGCCGAGCGTGGCGTGGAGCACGCGGTCGCCCGGGGCGAAGAACTGCTCCACGACCTCCTCGTCGAGCTTCTTCCCGGTGGGCTTGAAGCGCCGCCCGCTCCCCAGCGCGCCGAGGTCGTCTTCGTCCTCCTCGTCGCGGCGGTCGCGCCGGCCGCCGCCCCACGAGTCGCCGCGGCCCCAGCCGCCGGAGCCGCCGGCGTCCCACTGGGCGGAGCGGCCACCGACGGTCTGCCGCTCCGTGAGCTCGCGGGGGATCTCGTCGAGGAAGCGCGAGGGGATGTTGTACTGCGCCGAGCCCCACAGGGTCCTCGCGCGTGCGTGCACGAGATACAACCTGTCCATGGCGCGCGTGATGCCCACGTAGGCGAGGCGGCGCTCCTCCTCCACGTTCTGCTCGTCCAGCGACCGCTGGTGCGGGAAGACGCCCTCCTCCATGCCGCTGATGAACACCACCGGGAACTCCAGGCCCTTGGCGTTGTGGAGCGTCATGAGCGTGAGCAGCGAGCTCGTGTCGGCGTACGCGTCGGTGTCGCTGTAGAGCGAGATCTCCTGCAGGAACGCGTCGAGGCTGGGTTCGTCGGCGCGCTTGTCGTACTCCGCGGCCACGCCGACGAACTCCTCGATGTTCTCCAGCCGGCCCTCGGCCTCGAGGGTCTTCTGCGCGGCGAGGGCCGCCTCGTACCCGGTCTCCTCGAGCATGCTGCGTACGACCTCGGCCACCGGGCGGCCGGCGTGCGTGGCCTGCAGGCCCTCCATGATGCGGGCGAAGGCCAGCAGCCCGTTGACCGCCGCCGGGGACAGCCCCGGCACCTCGTCGGCCTGCCGCAGCGTCTGCCACAGGCTCTCCCCGACGCTCGCCGCGTGCCCCTGAAGGCGCTGCAGGCTGGTGGCGCCGATGCCGCGCTTGGGCGTGTTGACGATGCGCACCAGTCGCTGTGCGTCGTCCGGGTTCACGAGGATGGTGAGGTACGCGACGAGGTCGCGGATCTCGGCCCGCTCGTAGAACTTGGGCCCGCCGATGACCTGGTAGGCGATCGCGTACCGCCCGAACTGCTCCTCGAGCACGCGGCTCTGCGCGTTGGTGCGGTAAAGGACGGCGACCTCGTCGGGCCGGTAGGCCCGGTCCGCGCCGTCCGCCTCGCCCTCCAGCAGCTTCTGCACCTCGCTGGCGACGAACTGCGCCTCGGCGCGCTCGTCGGCGACCTCCACGACCTGGACCAGCGCGCCCTCCCCTCTCGGGGTCCAGAGGTTCTTGCCCTTGCGCCGCCGGTTGTGGGTGACCACCGCGTTGGCGGCGTCGAGGATCTGTTGCGTGGAGCGGTAGTTCTGCTCCAGGCGGATGACCTCCGCGTCCGGGTAGTCTCGCTCGAACTCGAGGATGTTGCGGATGTCGGCGCCGCGCCACGAGTAGATGCTCTGGTCGTCGTCGCCCACCACGGCGAGGTTGTTGTGCGCGCCGGCCAGCAGGTTGGCGAGCCGGTACTGCGCGTGGTTGGTGTCCTGGTACTCGTCGATGAGGACGTAGCGGAACGAGCGCTGGTAGTGCTCCAGCCGGTCGGGGTAGCCCTCGAGGAGCTCGACGGTCTTCATGAGCAGGTCGTCGAAGTCCATGGCGTTCATCTCGGCATGGCGCTTCTCGTAGAGTTCGTACACGTCTGCCGCGACCTGAGCGAACCGCCCGCCCTGCTCGCGGAACTGGGCGGGCCCCTGCAGTTGGTTCTTGGCGTCGCTGACCTGGCGGCTGATGGACTCCGGAGGGTAGCGCTTGGGGTCGACGTTGAGCTCCTCCATGCAGCGCTTGATGAGCCGCCGGCGATCGTCCTCGTCGTGGATGGTGAAGGTGCTCTTGTAGCCGATGCGCTGGGCCTCGCGGCGGAGCAGGCGCGCGCACATGCTGTGGAACGTGCTGATCCACATGGTGCGCGCGACCGGGCCGACGAGCGCCTCGATGCGCTCCTTCATCTCGCCGGCCGCCTTGTTGGTGAAGGTGATGGCCATGACCTCGTCGGGGCGCACGTGCTCCACCTGCAGCAGCCAGGCCACGCGGTGCGTGAGCACGCGGGTCTTGCCAGAGCCCGCGCCGGCGAGGATGAGCAGCGGGCCCTCCACGTGGCTGACCGCCTTGCGCTGCTCGGGGTTGAGGCCGGCGAGCAGCGGGTGGTCCTGCTGCGCGGGACCACCCCGGCCCTCGCCGGCCTGGCTCCGCGGTGCCATCAGGCCCTCCCGCCGTTGAGCAGCAGGCTGATGACCAGCGCGACCGCGCCGGCGAGGACGAGCTTGACACCGGCGAGCCACAGCCGCTCGCGCGCGATGCGCCCGAGGAACATGCCGAGCAGGAACAGCTCGACGAACGCGATGCCACCGGCCGTGAAGTACGCCGCGCGGATGCCCAGCGGGGGCGCGAAGAAGAACGGGATCATGATGAGCAGGGACGCGATGAGCGGCGAGACGCCGTCCACGGCGGCGACCATGATGGTGGCGTAGCGCGAGGCCGAGTGCAGCGTGGTGTCCTTGAGGCTCGTCAGCGTGGTCTCCTCGATCTCGCGCAGTGCCCGGTCGCGCTCGGCGCGCTCGACCTGGTACGAGCCGTAGAAGCCGGCGACGCCGATGCTGACCGCCGTGGCCAGGATGAGCGAGATGACGGTCCTGGCCTCCTTGACGCCGCCCGCGTATGCGCCGGCGATGACGCCCAGCGTGGTCAGCGAGCCGTCGAACGCGTTGATGACGAAGTACCGGCGGGCGATCTCGCCCACACCGGCGATCTCGTGGTACTGCCTGACCGTGGCCGGGACGGCGCGCAGCCGCTCCCCAAGTCCGGGCTTGGCCTTGGGACTCACGGTCGCGTCACCGGGGCGCTAGCGTGCCGGGTCAGCGCAGCCAGGGCGCGCCGGCGTCCTGGGGGGTCTCGACCTCGTCGATGAGGCGCTTGCCGGTCGAGACCTTGTCGATGGAGTGGATGCTGCCGCCGGCGTCCTGCACGACCTCGGCGACGTCCTGGAAGTCGACGTCGTCGCCCTCCAGGGTGATCTTGATGTTCTCGACCTTGTTGTCGATCTCGATCAGCGTGATGTCCACCCCGTGCACGCCCTCGAGGTCGCCGAGCTTGTCGGCGAGGACGAGCATGGTGGGCTGGTGCGGTTTGAGCACGTCGAGCACGAGTCGCCTGACCTCGCTCATGGTGTGATCACGCTCCGTTCGAGGGTCGCCTGAGAGGGCAGCAATCCTAGCATACCCGCCTCCCAGCTCCGGTCACCCGGCGGGATGACGTCCGCGCCGTGATCCCGCCTTCAGGACGGGGCTGCCGTCGTGCTTCCCGCCATCTCCATTTCATGCGTACGGTCCTGCACGTTTCCCGGAGGTTCCCGGGAAAGTCGAGGAACCGTGCTCATGTCCGCGCCGCGTCCGCGTCCCGATGAACTGACCGAGGGCGAGGTGGACCCTCGACGACCCGGCGAGGAGGCGGACCATGAGCACCGCGGCCAGTGGCTACACGCTGGTGCTGGCAGACGAACCCCGCGACGGGGCCCCCGTGACCGACTACATCGTGACCGACGGCGGCGTGCTGCTGGCGTCTGCCGACCGCGGCGCCACGTGGCGCTGCTACGGCCTCGTGGATCCCGAGCTGTTCCTGCTCGACCTCGGGTTCTCGGAGGAGCTCGAGCTCTCCGCGGACGACGTGCTGCCGGCGGCCGGCGGCCGCAGGTTCCTGGCTGCCTGACGCAGGGGGCGTCCGTGGCGCACCACGCCCACGTGCCGTGAGCGCGCGGGCGCCGGGCGTGAGGGACGCCGCGCGGCGGCGTCAGATCCCGGCGCCCTCGTCGAAGCGCAGCAGTTCGTTGAGCATCTTCTGCGTCTCCAGCACGGCCTGCTCGCGCTGGCCGCTGCGCTCCGGGTGGATCTCGTCGAGCTCCTTCTCCATCTCGACGATCCGCGCCACCAGACACTTGATCGCCTCGGCGACCGGGTCGGGCAGGTGCCGGTAGTCGATGTCGGGGATGCCGACCTTCTGTCCCTGTAGCAGCACCGGCCGGCCGGGGTTGCCGACGACCGTGGAGTTCTTGGGCACGTCGGTGACCACCACGCTGCCGGCGCCGACCTTGGCGTTGTCCCCCACGCTGATGGCGCCGAGCACTTTGGCCCCGGCGCCGAAGATGACGTTGTCGCCGACGGTGGGATGCCTCTTGCCGGTCTCCTTGCCGGTGCCGCCCAGGGTGACCCCTTGGTAGATGGTGACGTTGTCGCCGATCTCCGTGGTCTCGCCGATGACCACTCCCGACCCATGGTCGATGAACAGGCCGTGGCCGATCTTGGCGCCAGGGTGGATCTCGATACCCGTGACGAACCGGTTGAACTGGCTGATCCAGCGCGGCAGCAGCGGGACGCCCTCGTCGCGCAGCTTGTGGGCCAGGCGGTGCAGCCACAGCGCGTGAAGTCCTGAGTACGAGGTGAGGATCTCGACCTTGGACGTGGCCGCCGGGTCGCGCTCCTGCACCGCCTTGACGTCGGCCGTGATCTCGTCGATGGCGGTGTGCACGTCCTGGCTGAGTTCGCCGACGACGCCGTTGACGGGGAGACAAGCCGCCGTCCCTCGTCCCAGGAACCAGCATGCGGCGACGCTGAGGCCCGTCAGGGCCAGCATCTTGCGGATCACGGCCGTCACCTCTTCGTCTCGTGTGTGACGGGCGCCGGCTGCGGCAGGCAGCCCCGGCGCCCGGGGTACGCTGTGGGCGGCGCTTCTTCGACGCCCCGCTCGATACCTTCGCTACGTCGGATATTCACGCCTCGTTCATGCTTCCCGTGCGGAAACCATCCAGGTCCAGCGTCGCGTAGGTGAACCCGGCCTCGTGCACGCGCCGCGCGATCTCGTCGCGCAGCGCGAAGGCGCGCCCCAGCTCGGCCGCCTCGATCTCCAGGCGCGCCACGTCGCCGTGGTGGCGCGCCCGGCACTGGCGGAAGCCCAGCTCGTGCAGCGCCTTCTCGACCGTGGCCACGGCGGCGAGCTTGTCCGCCGTGATGGGCTCGCCGTAGGGGATGCGCGACGCGAGGCAGGCCTGCTGCGGGCGGTCCCAGGTCGGCAGACCCAGCTCGCGCGCCAGCCGCCGGACCTCGGGCTTGCTCACGCCGGCGGAGAGGAGCGGCTGCAGCACGCCGCGCTCGGCGGCCGCCTTCATGCCGGGGCGGTGGTCGCCGACGTCGTCGGCGTTCGCTCCGTCCACGACGCGCGCTCCGCGCTCCGCGGCGACCTCCACAAGCGCGTCGAGCAGCCCCGCTTTGCACCAGTAGCAGCGCTCGCGCGAGTTCTCCACGAACCGCGGGTCGTCGAACTCACGCGTCTCGAGCACCACGTGCTCGACGCCCAGGCCGGCGGCCACCTCGCGCGCCGCCGCGAGCTCGTCGTCGAGGTAGGTGGGCGAGGTGGCCGTGGCCGCGACGACGCGGTCCGCGCCGAGCGCCCGGACGGCGGCGGCGAGCACGAGACTCGAGTCGGCGCCGCCGGAGAGCGCCACGACGGCGCCGGGCACGCCGTCGAACTGCGTCAGCAATCGCTGCAGCACCGGGTCGTCAGAGTCCAACGTCCACCAGCTCCGTGACGGACGGCTCGTCGCCGCACACCGGGCAGGACGCCGCACGCGAGACCTCCACCTCGGTGAACGTCATGGCGGCCCCGTCGTACTGCAGCAGGCGGTCATACAGCGGCCGGCCGGCGCCGGTGATCACCTTGATGACCTCCAGCGCCTGGATGGAGCCGATGAGGCCGGGGACCGGGCCGAGCACCCCGGCCTCCGAGCAGCTGATGACGCCCGCCGGCGGCGGAGGCTCCGGGAACAGACAGCGGTAGCACGCCGTCTCGCCCCCCTTGATGGTCATGGCCAGGCCGGTCATGCGCAGCACCGCGCCGTCCACCAGCGTCTTGCCGGCGAGCACGCAGGCATCGTTGAGGAGGTACCGCGTCGGGAAGTTGTCCACCGCCGTGACGACGACATCGTAGCCCGCGATCAGCCCCGCGGCCGTGGCGGCCGTCAGGCGGGCGCCGTGCGGCTCGAAGACCGGCTCGGGGTTGAGCGCCGCCAGCCGCTCCGCCGCCACCTCCGCCTTGGCGCGGCCGATGTCGGCGGTCGTGAAGAGGATCTGGCGCTGCAGGTTGGAGAGCTCGACCACGTCGTCGTCGACGATGCCGATACGGCCCACGCCGGCGGCGGCCAGGTAGAACAGCACGGGCGCCCCCAGCCCGCCGGCGCCGACCACCAGCACGGAGCCGTGGCGCAGGGCGTCCTGGCCGCGCTCGCCGACCTCCCTGAGGACGAGCTGGCAGTCGTAGCGCTGCCGTTCGTGCCCGCTGATCCTCACGCGCCGGACTCCGGCAGGTCGGCGAACAGCGGCGTGGAGAGGTACCGCTCCCCGGTGTCGCACAGGACCGTCACCACGACCTTGCCCCGCATGCCGTCGCGGCGGGCGAGCTCGCCGGCGGCCCAGACGTTGGCGCCGGCGGAGATGCCCACCAGGACCCCTTCTTCGCGCGCGAGCGCGCGCGCCACCCGGAAGGCGACGTCGTCGCTCGCCGTGAGCACTTCGTCGTACACCTGCTCGTCGAGCACGCTCGGGACAAAGCCCGCACCGATGCCCTGGATGCGGTGCGGGCCCGGCGCCCCACCCGAGAGGACGGGCGAGTCCGAGGGCTCGACGGCGACGACACGCACGTCCGGCTTGCGCTCCTTCAGCACACGCCCCACGCCGGTCAGCGTGCCGCCCGTGCCGACGCCGGCGACGAAGACGTCGATCTCGCCACCGGTGTCGTCCCAGATCTCCTCCGCGGTGGTCAGGCGGTGCGCCTCTGGGTTGGCGGCGTTCTCGAACTGCTGCGGGACGAAGGCGTCGTCGAGCTCGTCGGCGAGCTGGGCCGCGCGGTCGACTGCGCCGGCCATGCCCTCCGAGCCGGGGGTGAGGACCAGGCGCGCGCCGTAGGCCTTGAGCAGCGCGCGCCGCTCCATGCTGAACGTGTCCGGCATGGTGAGCACTAGGTCGTAGCCGCGCGCCGCCGCCACCATGGCCAGCGCCACGCCGGTGTTGCCGCTCGTCGGCTCGATGAGCGTGGTGCGCCCGGGGGCGATGCGGCCGTCACGCTCGGCCGCCTCGATCATCGCCACGCCGATGCGGTCCTTGACGCTGCCGCCGGGATTGAACGACTCGAGCTTGCCCAGCACCTCGGCGCCGGTCTCGTCGGAGATGCGGTTGAGCCGGATCAGCGGCGTGCGCCCGACGAGCTCGGTGATGCTGCCTGCCCTCTTCATGTGGTCTCCTCGTCAGATGTGGTACATCGGCGCCGCGGAGCGCAGTTGGTCCTCGCGCCGCAGCAGGTCGCCGATGCTGGTGGCCGTGAGGACGTCCTCCAGCGCCCGCTGCGCCTCGATCCAGACCGTGGAGGCGCCGCACCGGTCCAGCTGGTCGCAGCGCCCCTGGGTGCACTCCGCCGGGGAGGGGATGCCGTCGAGCGCCGCCACCACATCGAGGACGGTGATGTCGTCGGCCGGGCGGGCGAGCGAGTAGCCCCCGGCCGCTCCGCGCCGGCTGTGCACGATGCCGCCGCGGCGGAGCGCCGCGAAGACCTGCTCCAGGAACTGGAGCGGCATGTCGCGGCGCTCGGCGATGTCGCCCAGGCGCACGGGCTTGCCCGCCTGGGTCTTCTCGACGCGGGCCAGCTCGGTGAGCGCGCGGACCGCGTACCTGCTCTTCATGGAGATGTTCACGAGCCCCGCGCTCCTCGCCACAGAATCCCGATAATTCTAGTCAAGATTACGGAAGCGGAGAGCTCCCGTCAACGCCCGCCAGGGGCGCCATCTCCCCGGCGCCGCCGCAGCCATGCCTCCGCGAGCGCGGTGAGCCCCAGCGTCACCGCCGCCGCCCAGGCGATGCGATAGACCACCACCCAGAACACGCTCGCGCCGAGCGCGATGAAGATGAGCGAATCTTCGACGACGGCGTGCACCATGCTCAGGAACACGCTCATGATGAAGACCTGGCGGCGCGGCAGGTCGTGGCGGCGCACGTCGCGCACGATCACCCCTCCGCCGTAGGCGAGCCCGAAGAGGAAGCCGACGAGCGTGGGCGCCGCGGAGCGCTCGTCCAGCCCCACGTGCCGGACGACCCTCGCCCACGCGCGCACCACGGCGCGGAAGGCGCGCGTGCCCTCGAACACCTCGAGCACGACCATGATCGGCACGACGATGAGGAACACGCGCACGAGCAGGTCGAGCGAGCCGCTGAGGAAGGCGTGCAGGAACTCCTGCATCACAGCAGCCCGATGAGGAGGTTGGCGACGACGGCCGCTGCGAGCCCGGCGACGATGCGCAGGGCGCCGAAGACGAACCCGTTCATGCCGGCCCTGTGCAACACCGCCCCCTCCACCACCAGGCTGTGACCGATGAGGATGGCGACGGCCAGCACCGTGATCTGGCGTGCGTCGAGGTGCAGCGCCTGCATGGATCCGACGGCCGCGTAGATGTTGAGCACGTAGCCGACGACGAGCGGCACCGCGGCGTCGCCGGGCAGGCCGAGCGCGGACATCAGCGGTCTCGCGAGACCCGACAGCCAGTCGATGACGCCGAGCTGCTGGAGTGCAAGCGTGACACCGTAGGCCGGGATCATGACCTTGGCGAGGTCCCAGAAGGTCTGCAGCCCGGCGAGGACGCCGAGCTTGAGATCACGACGCACCGCAGGCCAGAAGCCGTCCGGCGGGTGCGGAAGCGGAGCGCCCGGGATGTCGTCGGGTCCGGTCATGCGCCGGGATTCTCGCACGTGGCGCGAGCCAACGTCACCGCCCCTCCCCCGGCGTCACCCTTGAGGCTCACGGGGGCCGGGCGCGACGATGCCCCCATGCCGTCGCTCCGCACAACATCCGCCCTCGCGGCCGCCGCGCTCACCGCGGCGCTGCTCGGCGCCGTCGCGGCCACGGGCCGCGGCGGGGCCACGGCGCCGGTGGTCGCGACGTCGGGCGGGCGGCCGGCGGCGACGGCCACTGGTGCCGTGGCGCCAGCCGGCTCCGCCGTGCTCGCCGGGGCGCCCGAGTCCGCCGAGGCCGACTGGCTCGAGGCGGTCCGCACCGTGGCCCTGTACTGCCACCTCGTCGAGGCGCGCCAGTTCGCACGCGCAGGCGAGCTCTGCGAGCGTCGCCGTTTCTGGTCGCGACGTGCCCTCGCCGGGCTCCGCCGCTTCCATTTCTGCTCCGCCGGTGTCTACGCCGCTCCCGACACGCGCACGCTGGTGCTCCGTGCATGCGTGCGCGTGCGTGCGGGGCGAGGCCGTCCGCTGCCCGACGGCCTCGCCGGCTGCTTCTTCACCCTGGGGAGGGCCGGCAG
>Ga0335071_10002600_pt1 | contig 19253 bp, 21 predicted proteins | sample Lox_Sample_15_FD_206724 | JGI IMG/M metagenome (GOLD analysis project Ga0335071, IMG submission 206724) | Soil microbial communities from Loxahatchee National Wildlife Refuge, Florida, United States - Lox_Sample_1.5 | ecosystem: Environmental > Terrestrial > Soil > Wetlands | place: USA...
GCTTGTCGAGGTTGGCGTTGATCACCCGGCAGGCCTCGCGGTCGGACTCGACGAAGGTCGCGCGCGCTGCGCCGCGGGAGAGCGCCTCGAGGCCCATCGCGCCCGACCCGGCGAACAGGTCGAGCACCTCCGCCCCGTCCACCGGGCCGATCAGGTTGAAGGCGTTCTCGCGGACGCGGTCGGAGGTCGGTCGCGTGTCGCGGCCCTTCGGGGCGGCGATCCGGTGACCGCGATGGGTGCCGGCGATGATCCTCACGTCGTAAAGGTGCCAGGCGGCTTCCTTGCGAGGAGCTGACGTACGAGGTCGGCGTTCACGCTCGGCTGCGCGTCAGGTGGCTTCGAGCCCGCCCGGCGGGGTCAGACCCGGGTCTGACCCCGATACGTCAGAAGCTCGCGGTACAGGTCGGCGAGCCACGGCGGGCGGCACCGCTCGAGCTCGTCCGGCCGCACCCATTCGAAACGGTCGTGCTCGGCCGACAGGCGCACGTCTGCGCTGGACGGCGCCTCGGCAACGAATGCAGTCACGTCGACGCCGCGTCGCTCGTCCGCGACGCGCGTGCACGCGAGCACGAGTCCCGTCTCCTCGACGAGCTCACGCCGCGCCGCTGCTTCGGCGTTCTCGCGAGCCTCGCGCCGACCGCCCGGTGTCATCCAGGCCCAGTCGCCTTCGAAGTCGGGCGCGAAGCGCGATCGGTGGAGGAGCAGGACCTCGAGCTCCGGCGCCGCGCGCCAGACGAGGATCGCGACCCCCGGGGTCAGACCCGGGTCAGACCCCGGGTTCGGCATCCGCCGAGAGCTCGTCGGCCGCGTCCTGCCACGGGCCGTCCTCGTCGCGCAGCGCCTGCGCGAGCGCCCGCGCCTCGTCCATCAGGCCGCGATCCTCGCGGAGCCGCGTGAACCTCAGGTCGGAAAGGCCGGACTGCTGCGTCCCGAGCAGGCGGCCGGCACGCCGGAGGTCGAGGTCGGCCTCGGCGAGCTGGAAGCCGTCCGTCGTCGAGACGAGAGCGTCGAGCCGCTCGTTCGCGGTGTCGGTCAGCTCCTCGAGCGGACGGGAGACGAGCAGGCAGTAGCTCTGCTCGGCGCCCCGGCCGACCCGGCCGCGGAGCTGGTGCAGCTGCGCCAGGCCGAACCGGTCCGCCTCCTGCACGATCATGATCGTCGCGTTCGGCACGTCGACGCCCACCTCGATCACGGTCGTGGCAACCAGCACGTCGAGCTCGCGCTGCGAGAACTGCCGCATCACCTCGCGCCGCTCGGCCGGCTTCAGCTTCCCGTGCAGGAGCCCGACGCGGTAGCCCGCGAGCTCCGCGCGGCGGAGCCGCTCCGCCTCGGCTTCGGCGGCGCGCGCGACCCGCGTCTCCGACTGCTCGATCAGCGGGCAGACCACGTACGCCTGACGCCCCGCGTCGAGGTGCACGCGAAGCCGCTTGTAGGCGTCGCTCGACCGCTCGGCGCCGACGCGCGCCGTGACGATCGGCTTGCGATCGGCCGGCGGCTTCGCGATCTCGCTCACGGACAGGTCGCCGTAGATCGTCAGTGCGAGCGTCCGCGGGATCGGCGTCGCGGTCATGTGCAGCACGTGAGGCGACCGTCCCTCGACGATCGCCTCGCGCTGCTCGACTCCGAAGCGGTGCTGTTCGTCGACGACGGCGACGGCCAGGTCGCGAAACTGCACGTCGGGCTGGATCAACGCGTGCGTCCCGACCACGATCGGCGCCTCGATGCTCCCCTTCACGGCGCCCGTGAGGAGCGCCACCTCGACGCCGAGCGGAGCACAGAGCTGCTCGAGCGTCAGGAAGTGCTGCTCGGCGAGCGTGGCCGTGGGCGCCATCAGGGCTCCCTGGCGGCCGTTCTCGACTGCCCGCAGCAGCGCGTAGAGCGCCACGACCGTCTTGCCGGAGCCGACGTCACCCTGGAGCAGCCGCCGCATCGGCGTCGTCTGCGCCAGGTCGAGGTCGATCTCGAGGATCGCCTTCTCCTGGTGCGCGGTGAACGCGAACGGGAGCGCCTCGCGGTAGCGCGCGATCAGCTCGCCCGGCTCGGCGAGCGAGGGCGCGACGCCGTCGGCCCTGCGCAGGCGGGCGACGACGAGCTGCAGGGTGACGAGCTCGTCGAACGCGAGCCTGCGCCGCGCCTCCTCGGCCTGCTCCCCGGTCTCGGGGAAGTGGACGGCGAGCAGCGCGTCCGCGCGCAGCGGCAGCTCCTGCTCGGCGGGGAGCGGATCGGGCAGGAAGCGCCCGTGGCGCTCGAGCGCCGCCCGCACGAGCTCGCGCAGGCGTGTCGATGGAACCTGCTCGCTTGCGGGGTAGACGGGCGCGTGGTCCGCCGTCCGCTTCGCCGCGCCGATGTCGTAGCTCTTGACGTCGAAGCCGTAGCGGCCGAGCTTGCCGCGCAGCCGCAGCGGCGTTCCCGGCGTGAGCTTCTCGAGCAGCCACGGCTGGTTGAAGAACGAAGCGCCGATCTGGCCCGTGCCGTCGCTGATCGTCGCGGTGACAAGCGTCCGCCGCCCGCGCAGCGGGCGCGAGCGAGCGCTGACTATTCGACCTTCGATCGCAACCTCGCCCTCGGTCATCCCGAGGCTCGAGATCGCAACTTCGTCGGCTGCGCTCTCGTAGCGGCGCGGCGCATGCGCCAGCAGGTCGCCGACGCTCTCGATGCCGAGCGCGCGCAGCCGCTTTGCGAGCGTCGGGCCGACGCCGGGCAGCGTCGTGACGCTCTGCGCCGCGACGCGCTCGGGCGGCATCCAGCCGCGCGGCCGCGGCCACTCGTTCTGGACCACGCCTGTGAAACCCGGATGCGTTCGGGTCATCGTTCCCACGTGGACCGAGGATAGGACCCGGCCCGGACGGACTCCTTACGCTCCGTCGTCGTCGTACCAGAAGAAGCCGACCGTCCCGGGGCCGGCGTGGGTCCCGATCACGGCTCCCAGCTCGGTCGCCATCTCGATCCGCGCCTGCGGCCGCTCGTGCTCGACGAGCGCGCGCAGCGCCTGGAGCCGCTCCGGCGCGGCGGCGTGGGCGATGCCGATGCGCAGCGACGGCGAGTCGGTCGACGTGGAGTCGAAGATCGACCGGAACTCCTCGAACGCCTTCTGGTTCCCTCGCACGCGCTTGAGCGGAACGACCTCGCCGTCGCGGATCGTCAGGATCGGCTTCACGTTCAGGAGGTTCCCGGCAAGCGCCGCCGCCTTGCCGATGCGGCCGCCCTTCGCCAGGTACTCGAGCGTGCTCACCGTGAAGAGCAGCCTGTGCTCGCGCTGGTAGCGCTCGACGAACGAGTCGATCTCCTCGTCGGTCGTCCCCGCCTCGAGACGGCGCTGCACGCCGAGCGCCATGATCGCGAGCGACGCCGAGACCGTGCGCGTGTCGACCACGCGCACCTTGTCGCCGCCGAGCATCTCCGCCGCGGTCTCCGCGCTTGCGAACGTCCCCGAGAGCGTCGACGAGATCTGCAGCGACAGGATGCGCTCGTAGTGCGGCGCGAGCTCCTCGTAGACGGCGAGGAAGTCGCCGGGCGTCGGCTGCGACGTGGTCGGAAGCTCCGTCGCGGTCTGCAGGCGCTCGTAGAACTCGGTCGGGTCGATCTCGACGTAGTCGCGATAGCTGTCCTCGCCGAAGCGCACGTACAGCGGCACGATGCGGAAGTTCGGGAAGCGGTCCGGCGCGTCGGGGAAGTCGGCGGTCGAGTCGAGGACGACGGCGGTATTCCGTGCATCGAGCTTCATGAGACCGCCGCCTCCCGTACGACCTGCACGAGCCGGTCGAGGTCCTCGTCCTTCGTCACGCACGCGAGCGCACCGGCGCCGAGAACGTCCTCGATCTCCTGCGCGGTCACCGACGCGGTGAGGCACACGACCTTCGCGCCGGGCGCCGCCTCGAGCACGGCGCGCGTCGCCTCCGCCCCGTTCGGGCCCGGCATGCGGTAGTCCATCAGCACCACGTCCGGCTCGAGCGCACGGCAGAGCGCCGGCGCGTCGTGGCCCGAGCGAACGCTCCCGACCACCTCGATCTCGTCGCGCAGCCCGAACAGGAGCTCGAGCGTCTCCCGAAACGTGTCGTTGTCCTCGACGAGCACGACGCGGACGGCCACTGTCACTCCGCCGCCAGCAGGAGGGGATAGTGCGGCTGCCCGCCCTGGTGCACGTCGAGCTCGAGCTCCGGATGGTCGGTGCGGATGCGCTCGAGCAGGCGGTCGAGCGCGGGCGGCTCGTCGCCGGTGAGGAGCGTGAGGACGCCGCGCGGCTCGCGCAGCAGCCGCTCGAGCACCGCCGAGGCGACCTCGTCGAACGTGTCGCCGCCCGCGACCGGCTCGCCGTCTGCCAGCCCGAGCCACTTGCCGGACGCGACCGAGACGCCGTTCAGCTGCACGTCGCGGCTCGCGATCGTGACCGCGCCCGTCGTGACCGCGTCGGCGGCCTCGCGCATCTGCTCGATGTTCGCCTCGACACCGGCGGCGGGGTCGAAGGCGACGAGCGCCGCCAGCCCCTCCTGGATCGAGCGCGTCGGCAGCACGCGCACCTTCTTCGAGGAGTGGTCGGCGGCCTGCTCCGCGCTCATGATCACGTTGCCGTTGTTCGGGAGGACGACGACCTCGGGCCCGGGCGCATCCTCGACGGCCGCGAGGATGTCGGCCGTCGCCGGGTTCATGGTCGACCCGCCGTCGACGACGACGGCGCCGAAGCTCTCGAACAGCGTCCGGTTGCCGCCGCCCGCGGTGACCGTGACGACCGCGCACGCGCTCTCGGCCGCGTCGGGCACGGGCTGCAGGAGCCGTTCCTCGCGCTGGTGCGTCTGCACGTGCATGTTGGCGATCTCGACGCCCTCGACGGTGCCGCGCGCGATGCCGAGCGAGAGCGCCTTGCCCGGGTCGTCGGTGTGCACGTGCACCTTCAGCGCCGTCGAGTCGCCGACGACGAGCAGCGAGTCGCCGAGCGGCTCGAGCTCAGCCTCGAGCTCCTCGGCGTCGAGCCCCTCGCCCTCGACCACGAAGACGGTGCAGTAGCGGAAGCGGGAGAGCTCCTGGTGGATTGCCTCGATCCCGATCGCCTCCTCGACGCCCGGCACCTCCGGCAGCCTCTCACCGGTCAGCGCGGCGTGGATCCCGCGGACGATCTCGACGAGGCCGGCCGCGCCCGCGTCGACCACACCCGCCTCCGTCAGCACCGGCAGCATGTCACGGGTCTGCGCGACCGTGTCGTCGCCGCGCGCCACGATCGTCGCCAGGTCGCCGCCGTGCTCGGCCGAGTCGGCCATCGTCCGGATCGCGGTCAGCATCGTCCCCTCGACCGGCTTCTTGACGGCGCGGTAGGCGGCGTCGCTCGCGGCCCGGAACGCCTTCGCCAGGTCGTCGCTCTCGGAGAGCGCGTCGCAGGCGCCGCGGGCGATCTGCGAGAGGATCACGCCCGAGTTGCCGCGCGCGCCCATCAGCGCGGCGCGGGAGATCTCGTGCGCGAGCCCGGGGCGCGTCTCCGGCCCCGCGGCGCGGAGCGCCTCCGCGACCGCGCGGACGGTCAGGGTCAGGTTCGTTCCGGTGTCGCCGTCAGGGACGGGATACACGTTCAGGTCGTCGATGCGGCGGCGGTGCGCCTCGATCGACGCGAGCGCTCCCTCCACCAGGCTCAGCGCCTTCTGCCTCATGCGCTCTGCCTGACGCGCTGGATCACGACTTCGACGGCGGCGACGGTCAGGCCGGTGAGCCGCTCCACCTCGTAGGCGACCTGCGAGCGCACCGTCGAGGCGACCTCGGCCAGGTTGAGGCCGTGCTCGACCACCACGTGCACCTCGATCCGGAGCGCCGTCGCATCGCCCTCGATGCTGATCCCCTCGCGCCGGAACATGCGGCCGACGCGGCTGCCCGCGGAGAGACCGACCACGCCGTAGCAGCCGAGGGTCGTCTCGGCGACGATCTCGGCGACCGCCTCACGTGCGATCGTGAGCCGGCCGTGCTCCAGCTCGAGCGTCAGTTCGTCCGCCACCGCGGACCATTAGACCTGATCTAGATCGCCTTGGTTACTTTCCCGCTCTTCAAGCAGCGGGTGCACACATAGGCACGGGTCGGCGCGCCGTTCAGCAGAACGCGGACCCGCTGGAGGTTCGGGTCGAACCGCCGCTTGGTGGCCACCATCGAGTGCGAGCGGTGGTTCCCGAACGCGGGCTTCTTGCCGCAGATTGCGCAGACCTTGCTCATCGCGGGCGGGATTGTAGCGGTTCGCCCTAGGCCCGGGCGCTCGCCCGCAGGCGCGCGAACAGGTCGGCCATCTCGAGCGCCGACCGGACTGCCTCGGCCGCCTTGTGGACGCGCTGCTCGGCCTGCTCGACGCTCTCGACGGTGAGGACGCCGAAGGCGACCGGCACTCCCGTCTCGATCCCGGCGAGCTGGAGGCCCGAGGCGCATTCGGAGGCGACGTACTCGAAGTGCGGCGTGTCGCCGCGGACGATCGCGCCCAGGGCGACGATGCAGGCGTAGCGGCGCGTCTTCGCCAGCGCCATCGCGGCGAGCGGCAGCTCGAACGCGCCCGGCACCGGCATGATCGTGATCGCGTCCTGCGAGACGCCGAGCTCGGTGAGCGTGTCGAGCGCGGTCTGCAGCATCTTGTCGGTCACGCCGCCGTTGAAGCGGGAGACGACGACGCCGACCGAGCGCCGGTTCCCGAGCGGCGTCCCCTCGAGCACGGTGAAGCCGTCCGGGACACGGATCTCGCCGCGCACGTGCTCGACGCTCGTGTCCGGCGGCGACTCCTCGATCACCGCGGCCGACGCGGCCGCGGGCCAGCCCTCGAACGGGTCGCCGGACGGCGACTCGTCCGTGTCCTCGCCGACCTCGGCCGCCTCGCCGGGCCCGGCGGGCGCCGGCGGCTCCTCCGCCTGCACGGGGGGTGCGGCGGGCGCGGGCGGCGCGGTCACGGGCGGCCCGGACAGGGGCGGCGGCGACAGGGGCGGGAACTCGGGCTGCTGGTCGTACTCGCTCATTCGCTCTCCGGTCTTCTAGTCGAGGTTCTTGAGATCCTGGTGGTGCAGGCGGTGACCGAGCTTAGCCCGCTTGGTCTGAAGGTACCGTCGGTTTTCGGTGTGAGGCGCGACCTCGATCGGCACCTGCTCGACGACGGTGAGGCCGAACCCGTCGATGCCGGTCAGCTTCTTCGGGTTGTTCGTCAGGATGCGGATCGTCGACAGGCCCAGGTCGGCGAGGATCTGGTTGCCGATCCCGTAGTCGCGGGCGTCGGCGGGGAAGCCGAGCTCCAGGTTCGCCTCGACCGTGTCGAGGCCCTGCTCCTGCAGCTCGTAGGCCCGCAGCTTGTTCAGCAGGCCGATCCCGCGGCCCTCCTGCGCCATGTAGAGCAGGACGCCGCTCCCCTCCTCCTCGATCCGGGCGAGCGCCTGCTCGAGCTGCTCGCCGCAGTCGCAGCGGAGCGAGTGGAAGACGTCACCGGTGAGGCATTCGGAATGCACGCGGACAAGAACGTTCTCGGCACCTTCGACCTCTCCCTTGACCAGCGCGAGGTGGGTCTTGCCCGTCAACTTCTCGCGAAATGCGACCGCGGTGAACTCGCCGAAGTCGGTCGGGAGCCGGACGGCCGCCCCGCGCTCGACGAGCTTCTCGTGACGGCGGCGGTACTCGACGAGATCGGCGACGGTGACCATCTTCAGGCCGTGCCGCTCGCAGTACGGCACGAGATCCGGCACGCGGGCCATCGTCCCGTCCTCGTTCATGATCTCGCAGACGACGCCGCTCGGGTTGAGGCCGGCGAGCCGGGCGAGGTCGACGGCGGCCTCCGTCTGACCGATCCGCTCGAGCACGCCGCCCGGCTTGGCGCGCAGCGGGAAGACGTGGCCGGGCTGGACGAGGTCGTAGGGCGTCGAGTCGGGGCTGATCGCGACCTGGATCGTGCGGCTGCGGTCCGCGGCGGAGATCCCGGTGGTGACGCCCTCGCGGGCCTCGACGCTGACCGTGAACGCGGTGCCGAGCGGCGCCTCGTTGTGGTCGGTCATCGGGCGCAGGCCGAGGTGGTCGGCCCGGTCCTCGGTGAGGCACAGGCAGATCAGCCCCCGCGCGTGCATCGCCATGAAGTTGATCGCCTCGGGCGTCGCGAACTGCGCCGCGATCGTCAGGTCGCCTTCGTTCTCGCGGTCGGGATCGTCCACGACGACGACCATCCGCCCCTCGCGGATGTCCTCGATCGCCTCTTCGATCGTCGCAAACTGCGTCGAGACCGCCACCCCGGAAGGCTAGCGAGCGAGCAGCTTCTCGACGTACTTGGCGAGGACGTCGACCTCGAGATTCACCCGATCTTCAGGTTTCAGGCCGTCCAGCGTCGTCCGGGCGAGCGTGTGCGGGATCAGCGCCACCGCGAAGCCGCGGTCGTCGACGGCGGCGATCGTGAGGCTCGTCCCCTGAACGGCGATCGAGCCCTTCTCGACCACGTAGCGGAGGAGCTCCGGCGGCGCGTCGACGGCGATCCGCTTTCCCTCGCCTTCGGGCGCGACCGAGCGAACGGTGCCGACGCCGTCCACGTGGCCCTGCACGTAGTGCCCGCCGAGCGGGTCGCCGGCGCGCAGCGCAGGCTCGAGGTTGACCGGCGAGCCCGCGCGCAGATCGCCGAGGCTCGAGCGCGCCAGCGTCTCCGGCACGGCGTCGAAGCGCAGCGGCGACGCCTCGACAACGGTGAGACAGACCCCGTTCACGGCGATCGAGTCGCCGACGGCCGCGTCGAGCGACGCGTCGATCACGAGCCGGCCGTCCTCCAGCGAGGCGACGGTCCCGACCTCGCGGACGAGCCCGGTGAACACGACTAATCCCCGTAGACGAGGGTCTCGACCGTCTCGCGGACGAGCACCTCGAGCTGGCCGCGCTCGCCCGGGACGGCGTTCTGCAGCTCCACGAGCAGCTCGTTGACCGCGTCGCGGCCGCCGGGCGCGAGCTCGTCGGTCCCGATCTCCTCGACCTTGCGCCGCAGCTCGTCGTTCCCGAGCTGGCGGGTCAGCCAGTGGCTCAGGTGGGTGACGATCTGGTCGTCGGCGCGCTGCGATTCAGGGGTCGTGGACATAGGCCTCGAGGAGCACGTCGGTCCCGCTCTGCCTGGCCTGCAGACGGGTGAGCGTGCGGGGGGAGCCTAGCGCAGCGGGAAACGCCGCCGGGCCGCCGCCGCCGATCGTCGGCGCGGCGAAGAGCAGGATCTTGTCGACGAGGTCGGCCTCGAGGAACGCGGCGGCGAGCGTCGGCCCGCCCTCGAGCAGAAGCGACTGCACGCCCTCGGCGGCGAGCGCGCGCAGCTCCTCACCGAGCGGCCCGCTGCGAAGCTCGAGGTCGAGCCCGTCCGGCAGCGGCCCCTTCGAGAAGACGAGCCGCCGCGGCTGCCCTCGGGGCGTCTCGACGCCGCGGGCGTCGAGCCGACCCGCGGCCGGTCGGCGCGGGCGGTGCCGCCGCCGACGGCGACCGCGTCGACCTCGGCGCGCAGCTCGTGCACGGCGCGGCGGCTCTCCTCACCGGTCACCCAGCGCTCGCCGGGCACGGTCACGCGGCCGTCGAGCGTCACCGCCGCCTTGTAGATCACGAACGGCCGCCCCTTCGTCACCCAGGTGCGCCACGCCTCGTTGACCGCGCGGGCCGGGAACGAGTCAACGAGCTCGACGTCGACGCCTTCCGCCCGCAGGCGGTCGGCGCCGCCCGCCGCCTCCGGGTTCGGGTCGGCCGCTCCGTAGACGACGCGCTCGATGCCGGCGGCGAGGATCGCGTCCGTGCACGGCGGCGTCGTCCCGTGGTGATTGCACGGCTCGAGCGACACGTACATGGTCGCGTCGCGCGCGCGCGCACCGGCCGCCTCGAGCGCGACCACCTCGGCGTGCCGCCCGCCGGCCTCGGTCGCGCCCTCGCCGACGACCTCGCCGTCGCGCACGACGACGGCGCCGACCGTGGGCTTGGGGTACGCGCGGTTCCGTCCTGCGCGCGCGAGCTCGATCGCCCTGGCGAGTGTCACACGAGCGCTTGTACCAGCCGCCGGTAGGCCCGCGGCAGGTCCTCGCGCGAGAAGATCGAGGTGCCGGCGACGAGCAGCGTCGCGCCGAGCTCGTACAGCTGCTTCACGTTCTCGGCCCCGACGCCGCCGTCGACCTGGATGTGGATCTCGGACGGCAGCACGGCGCGCAGCCGCTCGACGCGACCGAAGGTCTCCTCGCGGAGCTCCTGGCCGCCGTAGCCGGGGTGAATCGCCATGCAGAGGACGAGGTCGGCGTCGCCGGCGACGGCGGCCACGTCCTCCGGCTCCGTCTCCGGGTTGAACGCGACGCCCACCTGCAGCTCCTGCTCCCGCGCGGCGCGGATCGTCCCCGGAACGTCATCCGTCGCCTCGAAGTGGAAGGTGACGCTGTCGCCGCCCGCCTCGGCGATCGGCGCGAAGTACTTCGCCGGGCTCTCGACCATCAGGTGGCAGTCGATCGCACCGCCGAAGCGGTGCACGATCGGCGAGATCGACTGCAGCACGATCGGCCCCATCGTGACGGGCTCGACGAAGTGGCCGTCGCCGACGTCGAAGTGGAAGATGCGGCACTCGGCGCGCAGCAGCACCTCGATCTGCTCGCCGAGGTTCGCGAAGTCGGCCGCGTAGAGCGACGGCTCCACCTCGACCGTGCGGATCCACTCGTTCCAGGGCACGAGCCGATGCTACGCCTTGAGCCGGGCGATGAAGAAGCCGCTCGTCCGGTCGCGGTCGGGCCGCGTGAGCAGGAACTCGGGCCGCGTCGGGTGCGCGTACTGCGGCCACTCGGCGGTCAGCGGCACGACCTCGAGGCCGCTCGCGTCGACGACCGCCTCGTTCTCGTCCGCGTTCAGGGTGCAGACCGAGTAGACGATCGTGCCGCCGGGCTTCGTGCGCTCTGCGGCGGCGGCCAGCAGCTCGAGCTGAAGCTCCGGGAGCGGCTTCGCGCGCCAGCGCAGGTCCGGTCGGCGGGCGAGGACGCCGAGCCCGGAGCAGGGCGCGTCGACGAGCGCGCGGTCGAAGCCGCTCTCTGAAAGCTCGCGCGCGTCGGCGTTCACGACGTGCACGTGCGGGAGGCCCTGCTCGGCGAGCGCCTTCGCGCGGCCCGGGTGGATCTCGACGGCCGTCACCTCGCCGCGGAGGATCGAGGCCTTGCCGCCGGGCGCCGCGCAGGCGTCGAGGACGCGCTCGCCGTCCTGCGAGCCGACCACGAGCGCCGCGAGCTGCGAGGCGCGCGACATCGGCCGCATGCGCGAGATGTCGACCGCGTCGACCTCGTAGGCGCCGGGCACGTCGGTCGGCCGGCCGACCGGCTCGGCGGCGTGCACCTCGAGCGCCGGCGGCTCGTTCTGTGCGCGCATGAGCGACAGCGCCGCCTCGGAGCCGAAGTCGCGGCGGAACACACCGTCGATCCAGTCCGGGTAGGAGAGCTTCACCGGCCCCTCGGGGAGCGAGGCGACGAGCCCGCGCAGGCCGTGCGCGAGCCGCCGCATGACGGCGTTCGTGAACGGCACGGCGCGCTCGAGGCGCGCCGCCCGGACGAGCTCGACGGCGTCGTCGACGACGGCGTGCTCCTGCTGGTCGGTGAACGCGAGCTGGTACGCGCCCAGGCGCAGCGACGCGCGCACCGGCGCGTCGAGCTTCCGCACCGGGCGCTTGCCGAGCCGGTCGATGCCGAAGTCGAGCGTCCGCAGGCGCTGCACCGTCCCGTAGGCGAGCCGCTGGGCGAGGGCGCGATCGCGGTCGTCGAGCCCCGCCACCGCGGAGGCGAGCGCCCGGTCCGCGTAGGCGTCCTCCTCGAACACGCGGCGCACGACGTCGTAGGCGGCGCGGCGGGCGGGCGCGATCACTTGAGGCCGCGCAGGAACTCGTCGTAGGCCATGCGCTTCCGTCCCTCGGGCTGCACGAGCTCGGGGACGAGCGCCCCCTGTGCGAGGTGCGCGCTCCAGATCGTGACGCGCCGTCCGTGCAGCTCGGCCCAGGCGCCGATGTGCGGCGAGAGCGCGCGAATGCGCCGCAGCGCGCCGGCCGGGTCGTCCAGGTGCAGCTCGCGGTCGGCGGGGCCGATCTTGTCGGCGTACGTCGCACCCTCCTCCGGCTGCGGCGTGAACGCGGGATGCTCGATCACGTCGTTCAGCAGCCGGACGGCGATCTCGCCCGCACATGCGAAGACGCCGCCCGCGTCGAGATCGCCGATCGGAAACGCCTCCTGCGCGGCGATCGGGCCGGCGTCGAGCTCGGCGACGGTCTCGTGGATCGTCACGCCGGTCTCCTCGTCGCCGGCGAGGATCGCGCGCTCGACCGGCGCGGCGCCGCGCCAGCGCGGAAGCAGTGACGGGTGGACGTTCAGGAACAGGCTCCGCGCGAGCAGGCGCGGCGGGATGTACAGGCCGTACGCGCAGACGACGACGCGGTCGACCTCGGCCGGCAGCTCGGGCTTCTCCGGCTGGTGCACCGGGATGCCCAGGCGCTCGGCGGCCTCCTTCGCGGGCGGTGCGGCGAGCTTCCGGCCGCGTCCCTTCGGCGCGTCGGGGCGGGTGAGCAGGAAGGCGATCTCGTGGCCGGCGGCGAGCCGCTCGAGCACGTCGGCTCCGAGCGGCGCGGTGGCGGCGACGCCGATGCGCACGCGCCCGCGCCCTAGCCGATGACGGCGCGCGGCCGCAGCGTCGAGAGCGCCTCCTTGCGGTGCTCGTCGTCGGTGCGGTCGATGATCAGCACGCCGTCGAGGTGGTCGAGCTCGTGCTGCACCACGCGCGAGCCGTACTCGTCGAGCTCGACGCGCATGTCGTCCCCGTTCGCGTCCTTGCCCTCGAGCACGACGCGCACCGACCGCTCCACCGGGACGCGGACGCCCTGGAGCGAGAGGCAGCCCTCGTCGTCGGACGCGGTCTCGTCGGCGCGCTCCACGACGACCGGGTTGACGATCGCGCGGGCCTCTTCCTCGGAGTCCGGCTGGAACACGAAGAGTCGGCGGAGCACGCCGACCTGCGTCGCCGCGAGGCCGACTCCCTGCGCGTCGTGCATCAGGGCGATCATCCGCTCCACGAGGCGGCGGAGGTCGTCGTCGAACTCCGAGATCTCGTGCGCCTTCATCCGGAGCGCCGGGTCGCCGTACTGGCGGACCTGCGCGAGCGCGAGCCGGCGGCGTGCCTCCGCCTCCGCCTCGGCGCGCGCGTCCTCTTCGAGCTCGTGGTCGTGCTCGTGCTCGTGCTCGGCGTGCTCGTGCTCGTGATCGTGTGCGTGTTCGTGGGCCACAGGCGGAGGCAGTCTAGACGGGCGGGAAGTGCTCGAGGATCCAGTGGGCGTCGAGGGGGTCGCGGCGGTAGGGCCGGCCGCCGACCTTCACGTAGTCGCGGGTGCGGGGGTCCATCGCGAGGCGGGCCTCGACCGGGTACCAGCGGTTGTGGCGCTCGATCAGGTCGTTGACGTCGCCGAAGTCCCATCGCTCGGCGACCGAGCGCCAGCTGTCCGGGTCGCCCGCGTGCTCGGCGTGGGCGCCGGCGAGGCGCCGGGTGTGTTCGTCGACCGCGTCGTCGATCTGGCGCAGGCGCAGCATGTAGGGCAGCGGCCCGCCGAGCGAGGCGAGGTAGCGGTCGGCGTCGGGCCGGAAGCGGCGGATGCGCCGCTTGAGCGGCGCGGCGGTGAGCGGGTTGATGTCCACCTCGTCGACCAGCGCGCGGCGCTCCGCCTGCGAGGGCGGCGTGACGTCGCGCACTCCCCACTCCCCGATGATGTCCTCCGGTCGCCGCTTCGCCATGCCTCCATGGTGCCTGCGCAGCGGCCTGTTCGGACGTGTCCTGTCTCAGAGCCCAGACACGTCGGAAACCGCCATGTCCAGTCGGCGGAAAGCGCGCTCACGCGCCGTTTGCATCAGGACGGCCATGGCAGTTCGGGCCGTGGACTGGCTCTGAGCCCAGACACGTCCCGAACAGACATGGCCTACAGGGTCTGGGGGTCGACGTCGACGACGGCGGTCAGGCCCGCCTTGCGCATCGCGGGGGCGGCGGCGGCCAGCAGGTGCGCGGCCTGGGCGGCCAGGCGGCGAGGCTGCGTCGTCTTCGCGACGAGCTGCGCGCGGTGGCGGCCGCGCAGGCGGAGGAGCGCCGCCGGGCCGAGCAGCTCCGCGCCCCGGATCCCCGCCTTCAGCTCCTCGAGCGCCCGCACCACCGGCTCGAGCGCCGGGCCGGTGACGACGATCCGCACGAGATGCGCGTACGGCGGATACTCGAGCGCCCGCCGCCGCTCCAGCTCCTCCGCGAGGAACCGCGGCACGTCGTGCCGCGCCGCATGCACGATCGGGCGCGCGTCCGGCTGGAACGTCTGGACGAGCACGCGCCCGGGCGCGTCGCGGCCGCTCCGGCCGGCGAGCTGCGTGATCAGCTGGAACGTGCGCTCCTCCGCGCGGAAGTCCGGCAGGCCGAGACCCGTGTCCGCGTCGACGACGGCCGCCAGCTCGACGCCCGCGAAGTGATGCCCCTTCGCGACCATCTGCGTGCCGAGCAGCACCGCGCCCTCAGCCTCCGAGAAGCGGCGAAGCAGCGCGGCGAGCTGCGCCGGCTTCGCGACTGCGTCCGCGTCGAGCCGGATCAGCTCGAGCTCCGGCAGCTCGCGCTCGAGCTCGCGCTCGAGCTTCTGCGTGCCGGCGCCGATCCGGGCGAGATCCGGGGAGCCGCAGGCGGGGCAGGTGGACGGCGCCGCCCGCTCGAAGCCGCAGTGGTGACAGCGAAGCGACGCGTCGCCGTGCAGCACGAGCGCCACGTCGCAGTTCGGGCAGCGCAGCGTCGTGCCGCACGCACGGCAGTGCAGCGCCGGAGCCACCCCGCGCCGGTTCAGGAGCAGGATCGCCCTGCTGCGGTTCTCGGCGACGCGCCGCAGCCCGTCGAGGAGCGGCGCCGAGAGCGGGTAGCCCGCCTCGCGGCGCAGGTCGACGACGCGAACAGGCGGCAGCGAACCGCCGATTCGCCCGCCGAGCTCGAGCCGCTCGAGCGACGCCCAGCTCTCGGGGCGCGGCGTCGCGGAGCCGTACACCGCGACGGCGCCCTCCAGCGCCGCCCGCTTGGCCGCGACCGTGCGTGCGTCGTACCGCGGATCGGAGTCCTGCTTGTACGACGGGTCGTGCTCCTCGTCGACGACGATCAGCCCGACGCCGCGCATCGGCGCGAAGATCGCCGACCGGGCGCCGACGACGATGCGCGCCTCGCCGCTCGCGATCCGCTCGCGCTCGTCGCGCCGCTCCGCCTCGGTCAGCGCCGAGTGCAGGATCGCGACGCGGTCGCCGAACCGCGCGCGCACGCGTCCCACCGTCTGGGGCGCGAGCGCGATCTCGGGAACGAGGACGATCGCGCCGAAGCCGCGCTCGAGCATCGCCGCGCACGCCTGCAGGTACACCTCGGTCTTCCCCGAGCCGGTCGCCCCGTGGAGCAGGAGGTTCGTGCCGGGCGCCGCCCCGACGATCCGGGCGACGGCCGCGGCCTGCTCCGGGGCGAGCGACGCGGGCGCGGGCTCGCCGGGAAGCGCCTGCCGCTCCGCCGGCGGCGCCTGCTCCTTGCGGCGCTTCGGCGTCTCCGGCGCGACGAGCGCGAGCGCTCGCGCCGGCGTCGAGCCGTAGTAGTCGGCGAGCCAGAGCGCCAGCTCGACGAGCGTCGCCGGGATCTCTCCGACGACTGCCTCGACCGGCCGCGCCTCGACGCCCGCCGGCGCCGCCTCCACGAGCTCCGTCACGATCCCGCGCGCGCGCGACCGCCCGAACGGCATGCGCACGATCGCGCCGACGCCGACGCCCTCCGGCACCTCGTACGTGAACGCGCGCGCGACGGCGCGGGCGGTGACCAGCGGAACCACCGACGCGTACGGCACTACGTCGTCTGCTCCTCGCCGCGCGCCTGCGAGCGCACGCGCTTGAACGACAGCGTGCGCGCCATCACCGCGATCGCGCCGAGGCCGAGCAGGACGTTGAACGCCGTCAGCGCGAGGTTCATGCCGACGCTGAACGCAAGCAGCGACGTGTGCGGGATCCCCTCGTGCCGGTAGACGAACTCGGTCAGCCCCTGCTTCGTCCCCGCGCCGCCGGGCGTCGCCGGGAAGAGCGTCGCAAGCGAGTCGACGACGAGCGCGAGCAGCGCGTTGTGGACGGTCGCCGTGATCCTGAACGCCTCGAAGAAGAAGAGCACCGAGAGGACGCGGAACACCCACGACAGCGCCTGCGGGAGCATCACACCGCGGATGAAGCGGGGCGGGTCGTGCAGGATTGCGAAGCCCTGCCGCACGCGCTCGCGGAAGTCCGCGATGCGGGCGCGCGCGACGAGCCAGCCGACGACGCACGCCGCGAGCACGAACGCGAGCCCGTAGAGCGTCCAGCGCTCGTGCCGCAGGAAGAAGCGCCAGTCGACGCTCGGCAGGCGCGAGTAGATCTGGTGCGTCGGCAGCACGCCGCTCGCCAGCGCCCACAGGAGGATGAGCCCGGCGGTGACCGCGTCGAAGAGCGTCTCGACGATCAAGGTCGGCGCGAGCGTCGAGTAGGTCGACCCGGGCAGCCGGTGCTTGACGAGGTACAGCTTCACGACGTCGCCGCCGCGCGCCGGCACGATCGAGTTGACGCCGACGCCGGCGACGTACGCGCCGAACGCGGTCGAGCGGCGCAGCGTCTTCCCCGGGTAGGCCGCGAGGACGATCTGGCGCCACGCAACCGCGCGGAAGGCGAGCCGGATGACGTGGAACAGAAGCGCGATCCCGAGCAGGTCCCAGCGCACCGCCGCCAGGTGCTGGAAGAAGACCGAGACGGCGTGCAGGAAGTGGCCCAAGACGGGCCAGGGTAGTTCAGGCCCCGGCCGCGACCAGGACCCAGTCGGTGGCGAACCCGAGCAGCATCCCGGTGAGCACCATCCAGGCGACGAGCTTCGGGAGCGCGAACCGCTTGCACACGTCGAGCAGCTGGATGACGACGTAGAGGATCGAGCCGCCGGCGGCCGCGAAGAAGACGACCCCGAGCGCGTCGCTCACCCACGCCTGGCCGACGATCGTCCCGAGAAACGTCGGGCCGCCGCCGATCAGCCCCATCGCGATCAGGAAGCCCCAGGTCGGCAGCTCCGCCTCCGCGGTCAGCGGCCCGACGATGCCGAACCCCTCGGTCGCGTTGTGCAGCCCGAAGCCGATGATCAGGACGAGCGCGAGGCTCAGCTCCCCGGACGCCGCCGACTGGCCGATCGCGAGGCCCTCGCCGAAGTTGTGCAGCCCGATGCCGGTGGCGATCAGCACCGCAAGCCGGTGCCCGGGGCTGAGCGAGCGGAGCCACGACGTCTCGCCGGCCCTCGCGGACGCCCCGTGCATCCAGGCGTCGTAGTAGACGAGGCTCAGGAACCCGGCCGCGAACCCGGCCGCGAGCAGCGCCGCCTCGCCCGCGAACGCCCACCAGCTGTGCGCCTGGATGTTCGCCTCGATCGGGTCGACGCCGTTCGACATGACGTCCCAGAACAGGAAGATGAGGATGCCGGTGGCGAGCGCGGAGAGCGACGCGCGCATCGTCGCCGAGGTGTTGCGGACCCGGCCGAGCGGCAGCCCCAGGAAAATCGTGAGCCCCGCGATCGCTCCGAGGACGAGGATGTCGGCGGTGCTCATACGCGTGTAAGGCGCACCTTACTCGTGCTTCGCACTACGATCGCGCCATGTCCTCGAGCCACGGCGTCGACGAGTACCTGGAGACGATCTACTTTCTGGCCTTCCCGATCGGCGAGTACCGCCCGGCAGGCTCGGGCACCTCGCAGACGATCGCCTCGCGCGTCGCCGAGATGCTCGGCGTCTCACGCGCCTCCGCGGGCGAGATGCTGAAGCGGCTGGAGGCCGAGGGTCTCGTCGAGCGCGGCGAGCACAAGGAGGCGATCCTCACCGCGGCCGGCGCCGAGCGCGCGCGCAAGGTCGTGCGCAAGCACCGCGTCATCGAGCGGCTCCTGACGGACTTCATGGGCTACACCGCCGCCGAGGCGCACGTCCACGCCGACGAGCTCGGCGCCACGTTCAGCGACGACATGATCGAGCGGATCGAGGAGAAGCTCGGCCACCCCGACCGCTGCCCGCACGGCTGGCCGGTCGACCCCGACGTCGAGCAGGAGGAGAACCGCGAGCTCGAGGCGCTCGCCGACCTGCCGGCGGGTGCGACCGCGACGATCGTGCGCCTGGCCGAGCACGACGGCGACCTGCTCCACTGGTTCTACGACGAGGGCCTCGTTCCGGGCACGGTCGTCGAGCTGCGCGCGGCCGAGCCGGCGGCCGGCCAGTTCCGCGTCGGCGTCAACGGCGGCGAGAAGGCGATCGGCGAGAAGGCCGCCGCCGGGCTGTTCGTGAAGCGCGCCGCCTAGTCGACGGCGGCGGCCGTGCCGAAGCCCGCGGCCGCGCGCAGGGCGTCGGCCTTGTCCGTGCGCTCCCACGTGAAGTCGTGCTCGTCGCGGCCGAAGTGGCCGTACGCCGCGGTCTTCGCGTAGATCGGGCGGCGGAGGTCGAGGTCGCGCAGGATCGCCGCGGGGCGCAGGTCGAAGTGCTCGTCGACGAGCGCCTCGATCCTGGACACCGGGACGTGCTCGGTGCCGAACGTCTCGATGAGCACCGAGAACGGCCGCGCGACGCCGATCGCGTAGGCGACCTGGATCTGGCAGCGGTCGGCGAGGCCGGCGGCGACGAGGTTCTTGGCGACGTAGCGCGCCGCGTAGGCCGCCGAGCGGTCGACCTTCGTCGGGTCCTTCCCGGAGAAGGCGCCGCCGCCGTGCGGGGCGGCGCCGCCGTAGGTGTCGACGATGATCTTGCGCCCGGTCAGGCCGGTGTCGCCCATCGGGCCGCCGATCACGAACTTGCCGGTCGGGTTGACGTAGAAGAAGTCGGGGTCGTCGAGGCTCTTCTCGTCGTACATGTCGCGCGGCAGGATCGGCCGCAGCACGTGCTCGATCAGGTCGGGCTTGATCATCGAATCCGCGTCGAGCCCCTCGCGGTGCTGCGTCGAGATCAGGACGCGCTCGATCTCGGCAGGCGCGCGGCGGCCTTCCGCGTCGACGTCGTAGCGCACCGACACCTGCGCCTTTCCGTCCGGGCGCAGGTACGGAAGCACGTCCGCCTTGCGCACCTCGGACAGCCGTTTCGCGATCCGGTGCGCGAGCATGATCGGCAGCGGCATCAGCTCGCGCGTCTCGTTCGTCGCGTAGCCGAACATCATCCCCTGGTCGCCCGCGCCGACGAGGTCGAGCGGATCGTCGTCGCCGGGATGGTGCTGCACCTCGTAGGCGGTGTCGACGCCCTGCGC
>Ga0335071_10002601_pt1 | contig 19248 bp, 15 predicted proteins | sample Lox_Sample_15_FD_206724 | JGI IMG/M metagenome (GOLD analysis project Ga0335071, IMG submission 206724) | Soil microbial communities from Loxahatchee National Wildlife Refuge, Florida, United States - Lox_Sample_1.5 | ecosystem: Environmental > Terrestrial > Soil > Wetlands | place: USA...
TCCGGATAGAGCGGATCAAAATGTCCACGCTGCGCTTCCTTCGTAGCGCGCACACTTTTCAGGCGAGGAACCGCCCAGGGCCATGGACTTGGCCCGCCATGCGGATCGCCGACATTCGCCGGTAGCCCCTCACCTTTCTTGATCTCTTCCGATTCGCATTTACCAGCGACCGCTGACGGCGTGCCTTCCATCGGAGAACTCACGCGCTCGCTCTTACACCAGACGATCGCCATCATCTCGCCATAAATACGATAGGTAAGCCTGTGCAAGGCGAGGTTGTCCCACAGAAAGCCTGTCCCGGGATCGTCAATGTCCGGTATTCCTTGCTCAAGCGGATACTCGTCAGCAACGCCACCGCTGAAATCGTAGGTGCGCTCTTTCCCGCGATACGCGATCGGCCATGTCTTCTCGTTGTAATCGGAGGTGATCGAGGCGTCCGACCACTCATGCCCGTCTCCTGAGACTTCGCCGCTGTCGTAAAAGTTGTCGAGCACGCCGAACTGCAACGCCAGTTTGTGATAGTTGGGAGTGATGTCCGCGCCATACATGGTCAATGAAGGATCGCCATCGCCGACGGGTTGATTGTTGCCGGTAAGGTCGCCCAATATCTGATCGTAAGTGCGATTTTCTCTGAGAACGTAAATGACGTGCTTGATTGGATTTTTTCCGCCCGCGAATTCGAACTTGCCCATGCTCGGGTAAATGACGCGGTTGATCGGACGCCCGTCTTCTGTTGTTCCGACAACCTCCGAACTCATCTGGAGAAGATTGTCATCCTCATATTGTTGCGTGAATGCAGCGAGGTTTTTACCGATCTCGGCGAGGCTCAATCGCTGGAGAGAGCCGCGGACCAATGTCGCAATGTACGGATGAATGTTGGGATGGAGCTCAGTTTTGACGGAGGCCTCCATATTGTTCGGGCCGCTGCCTTCACCCTTTGCGGTGGCAATCAGCAGGCCGTTACCGGCAAGCGCAAGCGCGCTTGGATACCACTCGGTGGGAATATAACCAAGCGGTCCCGCGCTGAAGTTGGCGGGCTGACCTTCCTGCTTAAGGTCGAAGACTGCGACCGCGTCCTGGTTGGCGCAGGCAACGAATAAACGATTTTCTGCCTCTGAAACCGCAATCGCGACCGGCGAAGCCCCACTCTGGTTGGTGAAGTAGGTGCGCACAACCTTTCCCGATCTCACGTCCAAGGCCACTACATCCGAGGTATTGCTGAGCGCAACGTAAAGAATGTCGCCGGCGGCGCTCAGCGCCATCGCTGTCGGGTGTCTGCCAGGCGCGGTCACTTTCCCGCCCGGCTGCAGATCGATGAAGCGGAGTATCTTGCTTTCCGCCACGTCCAGTTCCGCGACCGCCGAGGCATTCCACAAACTCACCCACGCTTTCTTGCCCGCTTTGTCGGCCACAACCGAATACGGATACGCGGAAGGCAGAGCGATGTTCCGGCTCACGTCGAAAGATTTCAGAACCTGTCCTGAAGCGAGATCGAGCAGGACGACATTGTCGGACAGATTGTTGGCAATGAGGAGGCGGTCACCGTTGTCGCCAGACAAAACCGCAAATCCCGCCGGATAGGACGGGGCCGTTCGCTCGTGCGACCTATGGATGCCATATGCAATCTCCTTCCCCGGCAGCACGTGCTGAGGAAGGATTTTGACGAACCGTTCGGGCGTCACCTGGCCATCGGCAAATTTATACACGGCGATGCCGTTTCCGGTGCTCGTGTGCTTTTCTCCACCCGGGTCTGTGATCGACCCCATTGATGCATAGAGATGTTTACCATCGCTCGAAAACGCCAATCCAATGAAATAACTCTGCCGGGTTGAAGAAGTGTCGGCGGTAAGACGGTCATCGGGAAAATCGCGTAATTGATTCGTGGCGAGATCGAAAATCCCAATCGACTGGCGCTCGCCACTCTCGACCGTTCCATAGCCCTGATTCAGTAGCGCAGCATAACGCCCGTCGGGGCTCACCGCAATGGTGGCGGGATAGCTGTTGGTGCGCGCGATAAAACCGGGAACAGGAAGAGTCAGCTTCTTGCTGGTCGGAAGATTGACGACCCGAGAATGCTGGTTCGCGGCACGAGCTGTAAAGATGACGATAACTGCACAAGACAACGCAACCGCGAAGGCGAGAAAAGTCTTTTTCACGAGCGGAGGCCTCGGATGGTTTGTATCACCGCGCCCCCGGCTCAAGCAAACGAGAACGGCCGATTCCGCGTTGGCGCACTTATCTGGAGTCGACCAAATGGATCTCCGTCGACGCCTCACGCGTCTTCTTAATCCCCACCAACTCCACGGCCTTGGCGGCGATATGCTCGGCGGAGACTTCGAACTCTTTGATCAGTTCCCAAGGTGCTCCCGAATCGCCGAAGCGATCCTTCACGCCGATCGCTCCTGTAATAACTGGCAGGCCATAGAGTTCAACCGATTGCGTAATCACGCTCGCTACGGGCCAGGCTAAAGCGCCAATCTGATGCTCTTCAGCGGTGAGGACGACGCCGGTCTCGCGCGCTGCACGCACGATCGCGTCTTTGTCGAGTGGCTTTAAGGTGTGCAGGTTCAGCACGCGCGTCTCGTAGCCGAGGTCCGATTTCAGGATCCATGCCGCACGCATGGCTTCGGGAACCATGGGTCCGCAAGCGACAATGGTCAGGTCTTCGTTCTCGTCGCGGTATTCGGATTCGAGTTTCGTTTCGAACGCTTCGATGAAGTTCGACGCCTCTTTGCGGAGGCGGATGACATTGGCCTTGCCAAAGACAAAGGGGGTCTTTTCGTCGGTCACAATCGGCGTGGCCTCGCGCGCGAAGCGGATGTACTTTGGTCCTACATGCTTGAGCAGGAGATAATCGGTGGCCTTGCGCGTTTCGACCACGTCGCAGGGGACAACAACATTCATGTTGGGCAGTCCGCACATGGCAAAACAGTCTTCGAGGGCCTGGTGCGTTGCGCCATCTGGGCCGACGCTGACCCCGCCATGCGCGCCCGCAATCATTACATTGAAGTTCCCATAGCAGATCGAGGTGCGAATCTGGTCGAGATTGCGGGCTGCAGCAAACGTGGCATACGTGCCAAAGACTGGCAGCTTGCCTTCCTTTGCCAGTCCAGCCGCGGCGGCGGTCGCCGACTGCTCGGCGATGCCCATGCTCAGCCAGCGCGGCTTCCGCTCGGGCTTGTTGGTGTAAAACTCGCTGATGGTGATGGAGCCGGAGATGTCCAGGCCAAGGCACACCACGCGCGGGTCATCTCCATTGGCGGCGAGCGACTGGCCGAAGCCCATGCGGGTTGGCTTCATCTGCGCCTTCATGGTGTCGGCAGCATTCCACCAGTAGTTGCGATGGAACTTTGGCGTCTTGGCATCGAGCGTCTGCTCAACCCCCGCTTGATATTTCTTAGCATGGGCAAGTAGTTGCTCGACCGGAATCTGGCCTTCGAGCCCGAGCTCTTGCAACCCCTTGTTCATTTCTTCCAAGCTCGGCGTTTTGCCGTGCCATCCGGCAACATTCTCCATGAAGCTGACGCCCTTGCCCTTGACGGTGTCGGCAATGATGACGGTCGGGCGGCCACAACCGATTTTGGCTTTCTCAAGCGCTTCGACAACCTGCCTCATGTCGTGGCCGTTGATGCTGATGACCTCCCAGCCAAAGCTTGCGTATTTCGCTTCGAGCGGCTCGACGTTCATCACATCTCTCACCCACCCGTCGATTTGCAGGCGGTTGCGGTCAATGATGCCGACAAGGTTATCGAGATTGAAGTGGCCTGCTTCCATGGCGGCTTCCCAAATCGAGCCCTCCTGCTGTTCGCCATCGCCCATGATGCAGAAGATATGGTGATGCTGTTGATTGAGCTTCGCGGCCAGAGCGAGACCAACCGCGATGCTTAGGCCTTGGCCAAGCGAACCGGTGGAAACTTCGACGCCTGGCAGCTTGAGCCAGTGTGGGTGACCCTGGAACGGCGAATACAGCTTGCGCAGCAGCGCGACGTCTTCCTTTGGGCAGAATCCGGCGAAGGCAAGACCGAGATAGAGGCTCGGAGCCTTGTGGCCAGTCGACCAGATGATGCGGTCACGATCAGGCCAGTCCGGATTCTTTGGATCGTGGTTGGCGACTTTCAGATATAACGCCGCGGCGACATCCATGATCGACATAGTTCCACCGGCATGGCCGGAACCCGCGGCACAGAGCGAGACGAGGTTGTAGCCGCGCATCAGGTTGGCCTGCTCTTTTAGTTCGTCGATGGTGAACTTACGCAGAACTTCGCCGGTGGTCGAATTCTGAATAGACATGGGGTTGCTCCTTGAGAGCGCCGGTTGTCGTCATTGGCCATGACTGCAGCTGCCGATGTGGGCAAGGCGTAATACGGCGCATAGGCTTGCATTTCGAGGCTAAGCCGGGATGTCGCAAGGGTCTGTGAGGAGGGTCACAGGCGGTAGTGATCGAGGTCCGACCCGGTCAACCGTTCAGGCAGCGAGCTTACGATAGGCAGTTCCCACGAGCGTCCATAGCAGAGCGTAGAAACCGACGAGAACCAGAACGCCGCACGCACGAAATGCAACTGATATCGGCTCGCCGAAGACTCTCAAAGGAAGATTGATAACAAAGGCTGCCAAACAGCCGGCAATTATTCCCAGTATTGCTCCCCAGAAAGGAAAGCAGCGGGGAATCCAGGAAGCAGGTGCCAGTATTGCCCAAATTCCCCACGCACAAGGCGCACAGCACCAGAGCGCGAGTAAGGGAGCAAAGCGCTCCAACTTCATACCCGGGACAAGCATCACCACACTTGCGGCGACAGCAAGAGCAATCGTTGCCACGACCGAAGCCGCAGCGAATCGTCTGAGCATACGAGCCTCCACTAGACAACAGCTGTTCAGGATCGCTCTCAGTGTGCACACTTGTGCGTGGGTTTGCAGTGATCTCGATCAAGCTTTCCGTCGAGCACGAAGGTCTTTCACATGCGCGCCGACTTGAAGATGGCGAACATTGCACCTTGCGGATCAGCGATGATCGACAGTCGTCCGACGCCTTCCATGCTGGTCGGCGGGAAGCACAGCTTCGCTCCCATTTCCTTGGCCTTGTTTGCGGTGACGTCGACATCGTCGACCATGAAGTACGCGAGCCAGTGTGGAGGAACTCCGGATGGTAGATGCTTTGCGGGCGGCATTCCGCCGATGAACTGTTCGCCGTTCTTAATGTGCAAATAGCCGGAGTCGTCTTTCTCGCCTTTGGTGAATTGCCAGCCGAGCAGCGCGGAGTAGAACTTCTGCGCGCGCTCGGGGTCGCTGGTGGCGAGATCACCCCAACATAATGTGCCGTGAACGGAGTGAATGCCGATGCCTTCGTTCCTCTTCGGCTGCCACAGGCAGAAATACGCGCCGGTCGGATCTTGGATCACCGACATGCGTCCCGCGTCCATTACGTCGAACGGTCCCATGATCACTTTACCGCCGAGTTGCGGCACTTTCGCCGTCGATGTGTCCACGTTCTCGACCTGAATGTAGAGCATCCAATGCGGCGGAACATGCTGCGCCAACTGATCGGCTCGTAGCGTATAACCTGCCGCGGCGTCGCGGCCCTCGAGGCGCCAAATGGTGTAGAACTCGCTTGGCCCCATCGGCATGTCGTTTGCATTCCAGCCAAATAGCGGGCCGTAGAAATTCTTGGCGGCAGCTTGATCTGTGGTGGCGAGTTCGATCCAGCAAAATGATCCAGCGGGATGCTTGTCGATGTGAGTCATGGCTCGGAGAGTTTACAACAAATCGGGCGGACGAGTGTCAACGACGGATGAATGGGGAATGGCTCCCACAAAAGCTTGAACCACGGAGGACACAGAGTGCCACGGAGGAAATCATACTCTCCGCGCACTCTGCGTTCTCTGCGGTTCAATATCCTTTCTAACGCAGATTTTTTTGCGTCCAGGCTTCTACTCTGCTCAGCGCCTTGTTCAGGTTCTCCATTGAATTCGCGACGCTGAAGCGGAGATAGCCTTCGCCGAAGGCTCCGAACGCTGTGCCGGACAAGCATGCTACACCGGCTTCTTCGAGCAACGCATCGGCCAGCTTCTTCGACGGCCAGCCTGTCTTCGTGATGTTCGGGAAGGTGTAGAACGCGCCCTTCGGCATGCGGCACGAGAACCCTTTGATTTTGTTCAGGCCGGCGACGAACGCATCGCGGCGGCGCATGAACTCGGCGCTCATCTTATCGACCGACGATTGATCGCCACGCAGCGCTTCAATGCCAGCGACCTGCGTAAAGCTCGCGGTGCAGGACGTGGCATTAGTTCCGAGTCGAGCGATTTTCGCAGCGAAATCGGCGCGCATGACGCCATAGCCGAGACGCCAACCTGTCATGGCATAGGTTTTGGAGAAGCCGTCGAGAAGAATCGTTCTGTCTTTGAAGCCGGGAACGCTCATGATCGAGAAATGTTCGCCGTCGTAAAGCAGGCGGCTGTAGATCTCGTCGGAGAGGATCATGATGTTGCGGTCGCCAATGGCCTCGGCGACCTCTTGAATATCCTTCTTCATCAAAACGCCGCCGGTGGGATTGTGCGGCGAGTTCAAGATGATGAGCTTAGTGCGGTCGTTGATAAGCGAAGCCAACTCTTTGACGTCGAGAGAGAAGTCGCGCTCCTCGCGGATCGGAATCGGCACCGCCTTTCCTCCGCAATACTCGATCATCGACTCGTAGATCGGGAAACCGGGATTTGGATAAATCACTTCGTCCCCGGACTCAACGAGCGCGAGCATGGTGAAGAAGATGATGGGCTTGCCACCGGGAACGACCACGACCTCGTCGCTGGTGACAGGAATATTGCGGGTGCGGCTGATGTAGTCGGCGATCGCCTGGCGGAGATCGGGCAGACCCGCGGAAGGACCGTAATGGGTCCAGCCTTTGCGGAGGGCGTTAACTCCGGCTTCGACGACATTGGAAGGTGTGTCGAAGTCGGGCTCGCCGATTTCCAGGTGGACGATGTCTTTGCCCTGCTTTTCGAGGGCGCGGGCGCGGTTGAGAACTTCAAAGGCGGTCTCAGTACCGAGCTGCGACATGCGGCTGGCGAGACGTAATTCAGGAGTGGTCATAACGGCGGTTGGCATTGTAGGACCTCGATTTCACTTTCCGGCGATCCATTTTCCGACGAACTTTGACGTTAACCGCCGAGAACGCGGAGATCGCAGAGAATTTTCCAAAACGGGAAAAACGCCTGTTTACTATTTACTAACGGGGGTACCCCCCCAGGGGGGTCGGTCTATTGAAATCAATATTTTAGGGAGATTTTCCCGCCAAAATATTGATAACTCGATACTTATAGCCAAAATATTCAAAACAGAGAACTTATAATGCTTCCACCTCACGGACTGAGTTGCGCATTGCGCCTAGGCACGCTCTCCGCGCGCGGACGCCTCTCTCTGAGATGAGCGAATCGCGCAGACAGCCGCAACCCCTTATTTTCGCGCCGGGGTAAAACAAGGTCAAGGGGAAGGCAAAAGTAAGAAGTCAGATTGCAGAAGCAAAAGACCTTTGTCTCCGGCTTCGCCGCTCGTTTTCTTGTTCTCTTTTGGTCTATGAGTTCGAAATCTTACTCTGAGATGGTGCTCTCTTCGCTTTGAGCGCGGAGAACTCTGTCGACCGAATACGGAGTTCGCTGCGATGACGGCTCGTGATAGTGACGGACCTGCATCTCGCCGAGTAAACCCACCGCCAGCAGATTAAGGCCGGCGAGCAGTAGAACTGCGGCGAACAGCATCAGCGGGCCGTGCTTGGTCATGACGTCGGTCTGATGCATGAGCTTTTCAAAGCCGAGGTAGGTTGCGACCGCGAACCCGCTCATGATGCTGAACATACCGATCGTGCCAAAGAAATGGAGCGGGCGTGACAGGTATTTGAGCAGGAAGCGAATGGTGAGGAGATCGAAGAAGACGCGGAAGGTGCGCGAGATTCCGTAATGCGAGACGCCGCGCTCGCGGTTCACGTTCTTAATCGGGACCTCAATGATGGAGGCGCCATGCCACGAAGCAAGCGCAGGAATGAAGCGGTGCAATTCGCCATAGAGTGGAACCTGAGTGAGAATGTCTCGGCGATAGGCTTTGAAGGTCGTTCCGAAATCGTGGATGTCGACGCCGCTGAGTTTGGCCATGAGCCAGTTGGCACAACGCGATGGGATGCGGCGCAGCCAGAAATTGTCGACGCGATTCTTGCGCCAGCCGCTGACGATGTCGTAACCCTCGGCGATTTTCTCAAGAAAGATGGGAATGTCGGCGGGGTCGTGCTGCAGGTCGCCGTCCATGGCGATGATGTACTCGCCACGGGCATGGTCGAAGCCGGCGGCGAGGCCGGCGGTCTGGCCGAAATTGCGGCGCAGCTTGACGACAGTGACACGACTGTCGACGGCGGCAATTTCGCGCAGCAGGTTGAAGGTGCCATCGATGGAGCCGTCGTCGACCAAAATCATCTCGAAGGGCTCGCCATTGGCTTCCATGACGGACTTAAGTCGGGCGTAGAGGTCCGTCACGTTCTCCTGCTCATTGTGCAGGGGGACTACGATCGAATACTTGAGCACGATGGTTTGATTATACGGGAAAGAGAGCGGGAACTGATTACTGGGAGATTACTGAGCGAGGACAATTGAGCCATTGAATCGTTGAGTCATTGAGTGATTGAGGTATTGAGCGATTGACCCAACTTTGCTCCGAAGCGTGCGCCCAAGGGTTTTGAAATGACTCAATACCTCAATGATTCAATCCCTCAATTCCGTTTGCCATCAAACTGCCGTGCTCGCGTCCAGCCCATCACGAAAGTAACCTACCCAGAGTTGGCGAGAAGGCTGAAGATGGTGATGTCCGATTCGACCCGGACTTTACGACCTATGCCGCAGAAGCTGATGGACGTTCTCATGCTGGGACGATGCTCGCACGAATTTTCCTGGCCGCGCCGCGCGGCGAATGGAGACTACTACCAGGTCTGTCTGTTGTGCGCGACCGCGTATCAATATGACTGGAAGACGATGCGCCGTGGCAACAAGGTGGAAGAACCGGCCAGCGAGGCCACCACGGTCCGGCGGCGATCGAGCAAGAAGCAGCCGACGTGGGTTCCGCGGGCACGGCGCCTGAAGGTGTCGCTGCCGATGCGTTATCGCGGCAAGAATTTGAGCACGTGGTACGAGGGCTCCATCCAGAACATCAGCCAGTCCGGGCTTATGTTCAGCGGGCCGCAACAGATGCCGGCCAACGCGCTGATCGAGATGATCTTCGAGATGCCCGAAGAGATCTCCGGGCAAAAGAACAGCAGCGTGCTCTGCCAGGGGCGAGTGGTGCGGGCCAAGGAAGGCGGGAAGGCTACTGCAGAGGACGGTGCGGAAGTGGAGTCGTTCAATCTGGCGGCTTCGGTGCTGGATTATAAGTTTTTGCACCCAAGGAACTAGAAGTATTGAAGGAATCTCCGTACACAGTTTTGGCAACCGGCCCGATGCAACCACTCACGATTGCTGGTTTTCTTCCGACTCGAAAATTATAGTTTCGCAGGCTGAGAAGTATCCCGATCAGACCCCGGAAAAATCAGCTCGAAAACATCCGACTCGGAGCCTGAGGTTTCGGGCTACAACCCGCCTCCAGCTACTCGGCCAGCCACGTTTATCCTAAATAGTCAGCCGGGGCCAACAAACAATAACAGGCCGAATTGGCAATCAATCCCGGTTACACTTATCGACTTGCGAGAAGGCGAAACAAAAGCGCACGCTTGCGAGAAGGCTCGGTTACAACAGTTCATGCGGAACTATCACCACATGGCCTCTTAGAGTTAATCTTGGTCGCCGAGGATTACTTATGGCTCAAATTCAAGGCATTTCCGGCATGACACCCAATGAAATCGCCTTCGAGTTGAATCGGGGCGGGAGATTTGTTGTTTATCGTTATTGCTTTTCTGCTGTTCTCGTAACCGTAATGCAGGGCACAGATGTGTACTTCATCCGTGGCCACCAAAACCGCATTGTTAAGGGTCTACCTTGGACTTTACTCACGCTACTTGCAGGCTGGTGGGGCATTCCGTGGGGACCGATCCGCACGGTCCAATCATTATGGATAAACCTCCACGGTGGCACCGACGTCACAGCAGGGATCGCTGACTCGCTACAGTTGACTGGTGTGAACTGGGATGTCGTCGGTGGGCACTGAGGTTGGGCTGGCTTCGAATTCCCGTGTCGGGGGTTCTGAGTGCAATCACCTGATTACAGGAACCGTTGCCACTAACTGTCCTCAAAATAGCTGGGCGGTGTCTAATAATGTGTAGCTTAGCCGTCTCGACTGGGAGGGGACGACAAATGCAAGAAGGCACCCCAGTTCAGTGGGACCCAATAATATATGAGGGCCACCTGCCTTGGTACACGCGCCTGTTCGTAATCTATCTTGTCGTTATGCTGCTCGTGGCTTGCTTTCGAGGCATCGGGATGATCTGGCACCTTCGCAGCCTGCGAAAAGGTGCTCCCGAGGCCAACGGGTCATGGCTGGCCTGGGATTTGTGTCATGCAAGAACGCTTTCAATGAAGAACTGGTCAGCAATGACCTTTCTGTTTTCATTCTTCGTATCGTCGTGGACCTTGGCGGATACACTACACGGGATCAGCATGGAAAAAGTTACCGCAACAACCTTCCTCGCGGGCGCTACGGGTGAGGCGCTCACAACGTTCTGCTTTGGCATGCTTGTCTGCGCCATCTTGTACGCGGTCGCATTTTTCTATGAAAACCTTTTGATGCGGTACAAGACGCATCAATCTGTGGCGAGGCCGTGGACAAGCGTGGAAAAATCCCGTTAGCGCTCATGATCCATGAGAGCGGCGAATAAAGAGCGCACACTTGCGCTAACGCCCCAATATCGCTCATTAACCCCTAGGCAAATTCCTTAACGCCGGGCCCGACGGCGGGAGATTTTATCCTTCTTGCAGGCTGGCGATTCTGATAGCTCTGCGCTCACCCTTTCTCTCCCTCGATCTTTCGAACATCACAGCGCGCCCGCATCTAACGGCATAAAATGATTTGTTTTGCACGGGGGCGGTTATGAGACTTGGGGGAAGATACTGGGCGTGTGTGCTCGCCGGCATGTTGATCGCGGGTGAGGGTTGTGCGAAGGCGCCGACTGACAGCCAACTCAGCGGGCAGATTCACGCGAAGTTCAAGCAGGACTCGGGGCTGCAGGAAAAGACGATCGGCGTCGAGATTTCGAAAGGCGTGGTGACGCTGTCGGGGACGGTCGATAACGACGCGGAGCGCACTGCGGCTTCGCGATATGCTTCGACGACTCCGGGAATCAGGGAGGTCGTCAACAATCTGCAAGTCGCGACCGCGGTGGGGAGCGCAGAGCCTATAGCAGCTCCTGGGCAGAGCAGGCAGGCGACACCGGCGACAGGGGAGGTTTCTGCGCCCGCCCCCGTGTCACAGGCAAAGCCCAGCGCTGCTCCGCAACGGAGGCCGACGAACCCATCTTCCGGCCAGAGGACTTCCGATCCAACAGCGTCCAGAGCAGAGACAGCGCCGATGGATTCGCCGACCGTGAAAATGGAGCCAGCGGCGGCAGAACAAGCTACAGCGACCAGTCAACCTGCGCAGGAACCGGCGGATGCGATGCCGGATGCTCCGCCCGCGCCGTCGCGCGAAGCGAAGTTGATGACAATCGAGGCGGGCACGTCGCTCGCTGTGCGGTTGGTGGATGACCTCGATTCGGAATCGGCCGCACCGGGGCAAAGATTCCGGGCGACACTCGACTCACCCCTGGCCGCCGAGTGGGATGTCGCGATTCCCGCGGGCTACGACGTCGAGGGCCATGTGGTCGACGTAAAGAGTGCGAGAAAGTTCTCCGGGCAGGCCGAGTTGGTGGTGACTCTCGACAGGATTTTGGCGCCTGGCAAGAGCTATGACATCCAGACCGACGATTACCGGCGGAAAGGAAAGAACCAAGCAACGAAGACGGCGGAGAAAGTTGGCGCGGGAGCGGTGATCGGGGCGGTCATCGGCGGCATTGCGGGCGGCGGCAAGGGAGCTGGAGTGGGAGCGGCCGCGGGAGGCGGTGTGGGCGGCGCGGCGCAGGCGGCGAGCAAGCCCGAACCTGTGCGTCTGCCGAGCGAAACGGTTCTGAACTTCCGATTGCAGTCACCGATCACTGTGACCCAAGTGGAAGATAGTCCCGGGCACAATCGACGGCTTTGACGCCGAAGAGCGAGTAGAGAGGACAGGGCTCTGGACAGCTGAAACACGGTTGCGTCGTCCCTCACCCGCCCCGAAGGACTGCATCCGGAGTCACCTCTTCATGTGATCCCGCTCACCGTGAGCTGTGCGAGGCGGAACTACACTGGCGCGTTGTGTGCAGTGCGGGGAAGGTGTCGTCCCCAAGGAGGAAGTTATGCAAGTTCGCATGAGCATCTTGACGATGGCCGCGGTCGCGGCGCTGGCGATGACAGTGCCAGCTCAGAATGAACCGGCTAAGCAGGCGCCGGAGAAGGAAATCAAGCACGTGGCGGTTAAGCCAACGTCGCCCGCTTCGGGAGTTGAGATGTACAAGTCGTATTGCGCGGTCTGCCACGGGGTCGATGGCAAGGGCAATGGCCCAGCAGCTTCCGCCTTGAAGGTCCCCCCGACTGACCTGACCGCGATGGCCGCGAAGAGCGGCGGGAAATACCCGTCGATGCGGGTGGCGGCAATTCTGCGGGGCGAGGAAACGCTGGCGGCGCATGGCACCAAGGACATGCCGATCTGGGGAAACTTGTTCTGGAGCATGAGCAGCGGACATGAACCGGAAGTGCAGCAGCGGGTTTCGAATCTGAACAAATATCTGGAGTCGCTGCAGAAGAAATAGATTTAATCCCACGAATCCCGCTCATCGGAAATCACGCGATGAGCGGGCATAATTCTCTGCCTCCCGGCAGAGTTGCCGCATGCGCCGAGTACTGGTAGATTCTTTCCTGCAAGTAGACGTATCTTAATGATAGTGCTGTTTTTCGGAAGGGTCCGATTGGGCCTCCAGTCGGAACAGCGGCGTTGCAGCAACATGCCGGACTCCTCGGACAAGCGAATAGATAAGGGCAACTGGATCGCGCGCCACCGCCATTCGGCGTGGGTGCGGTATGGTGGCGCGGCGGTCGCGGTTTGGGTTGCACTCAGCCTTTGGACCTTTGCACCGCTGTTGCAACGCCATGCTCTCGCACTTTTTCTGGCGGTGGTGCTCATCACTGCGCGTTTCCTCGGATTTGGGCCGGCACTGTTCTCCTCATTGTTGTCGGCAGTCTGTCTCGACTTCTTCGTGTACCACGTATTCTCCGCTGGCGTGCTGAAGGGAGAGAACCTGGAGAGGCTGCTGGTGTTCGTGGCGATCGCGGTATTTGCGGGCAGCATGACGCGGCAAAGAACGCTGGCGGAGACGCGCGCGGAACGCTCCACGCGAGAGATGGCGGCAATCGTGGAGTGCTCGGCGGACGCCATTTTCAGCACGGATCGGGAAGGAACGATCGTGAGCTGGAACCGCGCCGCCGAAACACTTTTCGGATATAACTCGGAGGAAGCGGTGGGCATGTCGGCGACGCGACTCGCGCCCGTCGGCCGCGCAGACGAGTGGAGCCGGCAGATGCTGGATGGGGCGGGCGACCTCGATCCTTATCAAACCGAGCGAGTGAGGAAAGATGGGTCGCTGGTGCCGGTGCTGCTCTCGAGTTCGGCACTGCGCGATGCCCGCGGAAAGATTGTGGGAGCGTCGGTGATCGCACGTGACATCTCGGCGGAGAAGCAATCGCAGGAGGCGGTAAGGCGGAGCGAAAAGCTGGCGACGGCGGGAAGGCTCGCTGCCACGATTGCACATGAGATCAACAATCCGCTGGAAGCGGTGGTGAACCTGCTTTACCTCGCGCGCGAAGACTCGGCCAATGCGGCGCAATATCTGACAATGGCGGAGGAAGAAGTAGGCCGAGTAGCGCGACTGGCGCAGCAGACACTGGGCTTTGTGCGCGACACGAATTCTGCGGGCCCGGTCAAAGCGGCGACCATCATGGAGGAGATCCTGTCGTTGTACTCGCGCAAGATCGAGACGCGGCAGATTCGGGTGATCCGACGGTACCGCGAGGTTGAGGAGATTCAGGGATATTCGGGAGAGATGCGGCAGCTTTTCGCCAATCTCGTCGTGAATGCTGTCGAAGCGATGGGCATTCAAGGCACGCTTTACGTGCGCGTCTCACCGGGGCATGATTGGGAAAGCGAACGCGATGGAGTGCGAATCACGGTGGCCGATAACGGGAGCGGCATTTCGGCTGCCGATCTGCAACGCATTTTTGAACCTTTCTACACCACGAAAAAAGAGACGGGGACCGGTCTCGGGCTGTGGGTCTCGAGCGGGATCGTGAAGAAGCATGGCGGCGCGATTCGTGTGCGCAGCCGAGTGGAGGGCGGGACGGTTTTTTCTGTTTTCCTTCCTTACGCGCGCGAATTCAGCCCGGTAGGATAGTTTCTACGGTTCCCGCCGCGAGAAGGTGTGGCGCTTGGAGGCGCGACTCTTTGTCCTAGGACGACGATGGCGTTGTAGACCATGTGAAGGATGACGAAGTCAGCCATTTTGTTTTTCTGAAGAGGATCGCGTTCGCGGTTCCCAGCAAAGCAACCGGGAGCTGGAGATCGGGTCATGGTAAATGGCGAAGAAGGCTGCGCTGCCGAGTGCGGCGCGCCAACCTTCTCCATTTTACTCATGAGTTTTGCGAACGATTCCGCGGATCCTGGCTCGTCGAGCACCAGGAGCTTCGGCTCGTGAAGGACGGCCAAGCTGCTTCTTCTTCATGCCTCGCGAATGATCCTGGGCATAGTTATCGATGTCCTCGGAAAGCCGGAGCTTTCCTGCTAGCGGCGAGAGCCGGTTGTGGCGCTTACGTTCAGTCCCTGCATGGCCGCACTTAGTTCAAGCACTTCTTTCCCGAAGGAAGTTAGGCCTCGCTTTGTACAGGTGAGGATACGCCAAAGGAGTTAAATCCTGAAGGGGAGCTAGCCGGAACATTCACGCGAAGGCCGTTCATTCTATGAGACTTGGCGTCGGTACAGTATCCGAACAGTGACCTTCGTGCTTGGAGAGCCTTCTCCACCCCGCCCTATAATTAAAACAACCTTACAGGATAGGCATTTCACCGACCGTGGAATTCATCTATGAAGCCGCGATTTTCGCTCTGGGACTGTGCTGGGGCAGCTTCCTGAACGTGTGTATCTACCGACTGCCGCGCGGCAAGTCGGTGGTGGCACCGCGCTCGGCGTGTCCGCATTGCGGGCAGATGATCCCGCTGTATCACAATGTTCCCGTCTTGAGCTGGCTGATTTTGCGGGGCAAGTGCCGAAATTGCAAGGAACGGATCTCGCCGCGTTACATGGTCGTGGAATTACTCGCCGGCACGCTGTTTCTGGCCTGCTACCTGCATTTCGGTCCAACTCTGGCGGCAGTGAAATGCGCCGTGCTTGGTTATCTGCTGCTTGGGCTTGTTTTCACCGACGCGGAAACAAAACTTCTGCCAGATGCAATGACTCTGCCGGGGTTGGCAATCGGCATCGTGTTCAGCTCGATTGTGCCGGTGAACGATCTTGCCTCGAAGATCATGCCCGGGCTGGTATCGGCAACGATGCGTGACATGGTCTCGTGGCGCTATTGGTCGCTCGCGGATTCACTCCTCGGTGCGGCGGTTGGAGCTTCATTTTTGTATGGCGCGGCGGCGATCTATCTGCGGGCGCGGGGCGTTGAGGGCATGGGATTTGGCGACGTCAAGCTGATGGCGATGATCGGTGCGTTTCTGGGAACCAAGCTGACCGTACTGACGATTTTCGCGGCATCGCTCGCGGGATCGATTTTTGGATTGAGTGCGGTGCTGGTGGTTTGGGTAAAGCGCCGGCGGCGGATTGAAAGACGTGGCGCTTCAAGCATCGTGGCGCGGCGGCGCGCGTGGCAATCAGCGCGCATTATGCTGCGCTACTACCAGATGCCGTTTGGCGTTTTCCTGGGCAGCATGGGAATGGTTTCGTTTCTGTTCGGAAACATGCTGTTGCATTGGTATTGGCGGGCGCTGTGAAGGAAGTAAATGGGCACATCGCAGACGTCCTGAAGCCCTAAGGACACGAAGGATTCGCGGGCTTAGCCAGAGTTTCTGTGGAGGGCTGAAGTTAGCGTTCGGCGCCGCTGGCGGGCGCTACAGTTCAGTTTTTTGGGGAGATAGCTATGAAGCGAATGATCGCGGTTATTACTGGTGCAATTCTGATGCTGGGAATGGGCGGGGCATGGGCACAGAGTTCGACGCAGTCTGGGCAATCTTTGGGAGACGCGGCGCGGGCAGCGCGCAAGAAGAAAGCGCAGTCTGATGCGCCCGCGAAAGTTTATGACAACGACAACCTTCCTACCACCGAGACGCTGAGCGTTGTGGGACCGGAGCCGACCACGACCGCCAACGGGCAGCAGGCGTCGACCCAACAAACGCCAGAGCAGCAGGCGCAGGCAAAGGCCGCAGCTGAGGAACAGCGCAAGCAGGCCGCCAGCGACATACAGAGCAAACTCGATGCGCAGAAAGCCAAGATCGACCAGTTGGCACACGAACTCGATCTCGACGAGCGCGAGTATCGCCTGCGCGCCGCCGCCTTTTATAGCGATGCCGGCAACCGCCTGCGCAACGCGGCGCAATGGGACAAGGATGACGCCAGTTATAAAACCGATATCGAAGCCAAGCAGAAGGCCCTTGATGACGCGAAGGCTCAGCTGACCGATTTGCAGGAGCAGGCGCGCAAGGCAGGCATGAAGGAAGACAGCAACGCCGGAAAAGATACAGGTAAGCAGTCGAACGACGACAGCAGGAAAGACGAGGACAAGAAGTAGAAGCGAACAGCCAGATTGAGTTCAGGGCCGGCACTCCCAAATCAGCGAGCAGCCGGCCTTACTCTTTGAGCCGTTGGCGAATCTGTCTCGCATGATGCCGTCCATGGACGAGATGGAACTTGCGCCATTCGTTCGCGGTTAGGGGACCGATGAAGGGATGATCCATCAATGGCGTATGAGAGCCAAAAAGATGCTCGCAATCGACAAAACCAGATTCCATATTCCCAATCTCCGCGAAAACGGCGGCGCGAACTTGACCGGGCGGCAGGCCGCGGGGCATCGCCCGTTCGGGTGCTTCCCTGCCCTTCGGCATATACCCCAGGTTCACAACCAGCATCTTACCGATGCGGTGTTTGAAGCTTGGAGAAGTGGCGAGAGGCTTGCCGTTTTCCCGGCACCTGGCGAGTCCGTAGTTGGTGTTTTTGTAGGTGAGGTAGAGATGCTCGAGGATGTGAGACGAATTCCACTTTCCCGCCGGCGCGCGGGTGAGCGCAGCGTCGCTCGCATCTCCAAGTGCGCCGGCCAGTTCATCCTTCAGTTGCTGCAGATGTGAGGACATCGGAGTGATAAACAGGTGGCGGCCATTTTATAGGAATCGAACCGCCCCGTTAAGTACAATACTCGCGAATACTCGACACGGGGTTCAATAAGAAATTCAGCCGTTTTACGAAACGAGTTGAGATGAAAACATTGCTCGCAGCGGTCTTCGCCGCGGGGCTGGCCGCATGCCTGACCGGATGTTCGTCGGCACCCGCTCCCTCCACGGCAGAAAAACCTCAGCCCAAGAGTCCGGAGAGCATCACTGGAAGCGGAGCTTTCTACAAGTGCTACATCGCAGCGCGCGGTTGGGCGGCGGATGCGCAACCGTATAGCGTCGAGTCGGCGCCTACGAAGAGCAACGACGGGAAGGCCGGCGAATGGCGCTCCGGCTTTGCCTCCCCCGCACGGGCGAAGACGCAGGCGTACACATGGAAAAACGGCGATGTCTCGCACAACGTCGAGGACACCTACAGCTCACGCAATTCGTCGACGCAGGTTTTCAACGTCCAGTTCTTGAAGACCGACACGGATAAAGTTTTCGGGGTTGCGCAGCAGCATGGCGGTGACAAGCTGCTGGAAAAGACTCCGGATACCCCCGTGATGTTTTTGCTTGACTGGAATCGTCAGTCAAACCAGTTGCTCTGGCACGTGATTTACGGGTCGGACCGTGAAAGTGCGGCACTACGCGTCGCGGTGGACGCCTCCACCGGAGATTTTGTACGGGTCGAGAAGTAAAAGCAGGCCAGACAACTTCTTTTCCGAGTGCTAACCCAGATTCTCACGAATGGAGTTTTTTCTTTCTCTGTCTATCAGCGTAAATCCGTGCAAGAAGTTGCTTGGAGTTAGAGTCAGGATCGGACTAGTCACCCTTGTCCAGTTTCGCCAGTGAGGCATGCGCTTCTTTTGCGAGCGGACCATCGGGCAGGATCTTTAGGTACTGCTCGAAATTCTTACGCGCCTCTTCCCTATTGCCTAATTTCTCCTGACATTGGGCGAGGCGGAAGGTGGCAACAGCGTCATTTGGCTTGTAATAGAGAGCTTCTTTATAGCGATCGAGCGCACCCTTGTAGTTCTTGCGCTTGTAATAGTAATCGCCGACCTGGACGTCCTTGTTCGCCTTGTATGGGTTCCAAGGATGAAACTCCTGCACGTCTGAGTTGCCGGAAGGCGGAGGAGTTTCGAGATCGGAGACGGCTTCGGCGCTGTTGGGATGGTTCTTGGCGTCGTCTTTGGGCGCGCTGGTGTCGATGCGCGTATCGCGACTCGAACTCTCCTGACTATCGTCGGGGATCGCAGGCTTGCTCGAATCGTTCTGCTTCGCCGCGTCCGGTTTGGCCGAATCCTTGCTCGGAGTATTCTGGGGCGCATCCTGCTGCGCGATGCAACAAGGGCTCAAGAGAAGAGCGGCGAACAAGGGGAAACGTCGCATTAGCTTTATTTTAGCCCGAATTGGCTACACGATTATTTCCGTGAATGACAATTTATGCACAAGGAAACGACGTCCGACGCGCCTCGAAATTGTCACCCAAGACATCAAAAATTCGATATATAGGGAAGTGCACAATGTTCTACCAGCAGTGTCAAATCGAGATGAGGAGAGAAAATGAGCGAACATTATCATGATGTGGGGGATCTGAGGTTTCTGAAGGAAATGGGGAAGCTGACTCCGACGGAGTTTAACGCCTGGCTGAATCTCGACAAGATCGTGGGGCGTGAGGATGGGAATATTCCCCGGAAGTATCGCGAGCTCATTGCGCTGGGGGTGGCATTTACGACGCAGTGCCCTTATTGCATCGAAGTACACGTGAAGAACGCGAAGGCGGCCGGTGCATCGCGCGAGGAAGTTT
>Ga0335071_10002602_pt1 | contig 19248 bp, 30 predicted proteins | sample Lox_Sample_15_FD_206724 | JGI IMG/M metagenome (GOLD analysis project Ga0335071, IMG submission 206724) | Soil microbial communities from Loxahatchee National Wildlife Refuge, Florida, United States - Lox_Sample_1.5 | ecosystem: Environmental > Terrestrial > Soil > Wetlands | place: USA...
TCTTTTTCCGTCAGATGAAGATCGGAAGCCTTCTTCTCGATACAGGTCAAAAGCAGGTCTCTTATTTCCATGTGTCAGCCTCCCTGGCTATAGATACGGACGCGGATCGGTGATCTTTCCGGTTATCGCTGAAGCTGCTACTGTCGCCGGAGACGCAAGATAGATAAAGGCGTTGGGGTTGCCCATGCGCCCTTTGAAGTTTCGGTTCGCTGTCGATATGACCGCTTCCCCGTCTGCGGGTATGCCGTTATGCGTTCCTACGCACGGGCCGCAGCCCGGAGCGACAACGACCGCTCCGGCTTTGACAAGCGTTTCAATAATACCCAGCTTCATCGCCTCTAATAATATCGGCCTGGAGCTGGGGGCTACGATACACCTGACCGAAGAAGCCACTTTTTTCGATTTCAATACCTTGGCGGCAATCTTTAAATCCTCTAATCTTCCGTTCGTGCAGGTGCCTAAAAAGGCTTCGTTTATTTTGACACCCTTCAGGGATGCGGCCTCAACCACATCATCGACGCTATGGGGCCGGCTTACCTGAGGTTTTAGGCGCGAGATATCGAATTCCAAGACCTTCTCGTAGACCGCGCCCGGATCGGCCGCAATGGGCGTTATGGCCTTACTGGCAGGCAGGCGGCCTTTGAACCAGGCAACGGTCTTTGCATCGACCGGCATAAATCCTGCCTTGGCCCCCATTTCCACGAGCATGTTGCAAATGGTAAAACGCCCGTCCATATCGAGTTTATCGATCACCGGGCCGGAAAATTCTACCGCTTTATACGTTGCGCCATCCGCCTTGACCCGGCCGATGATATGCAAAATAATATCCTTGGCGCATATCCCTTTGGGCACCTTGCCCTTGACGATGACCTTGAAAGTCTCCGGGACCTTGAACCAGTTCCTCCCGGTGGCCAAAGCGATTGCCAGGTCCGTAGAGCCTACGCCGGTGGAAAATGCGCCCAAGGCTCCGTAGGTACAGGTATGCGAATCGGCGCCCAAGACCAGGCTTGCGGGGAGGATCTGGCCGGATTCGGGTATTACCTGGTGGCAGACCCCGCAGCCGATATCATACAACATGGTATCATATTCCTGGCTGAAGGTGCGCATTTTCTTATGCACCCTGGAAACCCCTTCGCTCGGCGAAGGCGCGCTGTGGTCGATAACCATGCAGAACTTGGTGTTCAGCCGGCTTAAGCCAAGCTCCTTGACCCGGTCGATGATGATCGAAGAGGTGCCGTCCTGCCCGAAAGTAAAATCGACCTTGCAGACGGCAAAATCTCCTGCCTTCAGATCGCTGCCGGCATGACGGCTTAATATTTTTTCCGCGACGGTCTTGGGCATCATAGCCTTTGTACCCACTCCTCTATCCTGTTGAGCCCTTTCTCGATCTCGGCAAGACCCGTAGCAAAACTAATGCGTATATACTCATCCCTGCCGAAAGATTCACCCGGTATCACGGCCACGGCAGCTTCATCAAGCAGGCGCGTGGCAAAGGTAAGGGAATCAAGTTTGGTTCTTGAAATATCGCAAAATATGTAGAATGCCCCCTGAGGCTTGACGCACTTGATCTTCGGGATGCGCGCCAGCCGCTCCATGATGTAATCGCGCCTCTTCTGGAATTCCGCGCACATCTTGAGAGAGAAGTCCGGCGGAGCCCCAAGCGCGGCAACCGCCGCCTTTTGGGAGATAGAAGTCGGATTGGAAGTAGAGTGGTCCTGAAGTTTGCCTATCGCCTCGGCGATATCCAAAGGCGCACCGAGATATCCGATACGCCAACCGGTCATCGAGTGGCTCTTGGAAAGGCCGTTGACGGTAATGGTCAGCTCATAGATAGCGCTTCCGAAAGAGGCGATCGAGGCATGGCGCAGGCCGTCGAATATGATCTTTTCATAGATCTCGTCGCTGATGACAAATATTTTCTTCTCGGCGCAAAGGCGGGCGATCTCTTTCAATTCATCCGGCGTATATACGCAGCCCGTCGGATTGGAAGGGGAATTCAAAATGAGCAGTTTGGTCTTGGAGCTGGTCTGCCGCGCCAGCTCATCCGCGGTCACTTTAAAATTATTCTGGGGCGCGGTCTTGACGAAACACACGGTCCCTTCGCACAGATTCACCATTTCCGGATAACTGACCCAGTACGGCGAAGGGATCAGCACTTCGTCGCCCTTACCCACCAGCACCATAAGGGTATTAAAAATGCTATGCTTTGCCCCGCAGGAAACTATAACCTGATTTGGAGCGTACTCCAGGCCATTGTCTTTTTTGAATTTGTCGCAGATGAGCTTTTTTAATTCGGGTATGCCGGTGGTGGGAGTATATTTGGTGAAGCCGCTGCGTATCGCTTCCAGCGCTGCGTCGTTGACAAAATCGGGCGTATTACAATCGGGTTCCCCCGCCGCAAAAGAGACGACATCTACGCCTTCGGATTTGAGCTTTTTTGCCTTGCTGGTGATGGCGAGGGTCGAAGAAGGGTTTATCTTTTTTAAACGCTCAGCCAAACGCGTGTCTATACGCATACGAATACGCTGTCAACCGCGCCTGAAGATACGGCAGACCCTAGAGGGAATCCCGTTCTTTCTTGAAAATGTTGCGCAATCCGCCTAAGAACTTCTTGGAAGGCTTTTGGATGACAGGAGGCCTTTCTTCCTTTTCTTTGGTTGCCACTTCTGTCTTGGTCTTTTTCTCTTCAGCGACAGGCCTGGTTTCTTCGGTCTGCCCGTCGGTTGGCTGCGCTTCCGCTTTTGTTTCTTTCTGCTTCTTGGGCTTCTTGATCTCTTTCTTCTTTATCTCGGTCAGCTCCAGGAGGACCATCTCTGCGCCGTCGCCCCTGCGGGAACCCAGATGCAGTATTCGCAGATACCCGCCTGTGCGCCCGGTAAAGCGCGGCCCGATGTCCTTAAAAAGGATGCTTACCAGGCGATGATCGCCCAGTATCGCAAACGCCCGGCGCTTGGCGGCCAGGGTATTGGCCTTAGCTAGGTTGATCAACTTTTCCACCAACGGACGCACCGAACGGGCCCTGATCTGGGTAGTCTTGATGCTCTGATACACAAGCAGGCTCCTGGCCAAGCTGCTTAAGGTAGCCTTGCGCCAGCTGGTAAAGCGGTTATTGAGTGATTTTGCTTTTCTGTGCCTCATCGTAAGTTATACTTTCTTTAGTTTTTTCGAGTCGACCTGCATGCCTAAGCCTAAGCCCATGCCGGCAAGCAGCTCTTTGATCTCGCTTAATGACTTTTTGCCGAAATTCTTGAAGCTGAGCATTTCGTCTTCGGATTTCTTCACCAGGTCCGCGATGACCTTAATGTTAGCCTCCCTGAGGCAGTTCGAGCTTCTGACCGAAAGTTCAAGCTCGGATATCGGCAACCTCAGTTTTTCGTAGAGGACGACCTCTTCCTTGGTCATCTCGGTCTCTTCCTCTATTTCATCGGGAAGCTGGCCGAAACTGACGAATACATCCAAATGCCTCTGGAGGATATTGGATGCGTACAGAAGCGCATCCTTCGGGGTAATTGCCCCGTTAGTCCATATTTCCAATACCAGTTTGTCGTAGTCTGTTCTCTGGCCGACGCGGGTATTCTCGACGTCGTAGTTGACCCTTCGTATGGGGCTGAATATGGAGTCGATCGGTATCACGCCGACAGCCTGGTCTTCGCGTTTATTGGCTTCCGCGGGCACATAACCGCGGCCGCGGGCCACTTCCATCTCAACGCTGAAATCGGCGTCTTTGGTGAGGGTGGCCAGATGCAGGTCGGGATTGACAACCTCAACGGTCTCGTCTGCTTCGATGTCCTTTGCCTTTATCTCGCCCTTAGAGTCCTTCTTGATGTAGATCGTCTTGGGTATTTTGGAATGGGAGTTGAGTATCAGGGATTTTACGTTCAGGATTATCTCCGTGACGTCCTCCAGCACTCCGGGCAAAGTCGAAAACTCATGCTGAACGCCCTGGAACTTGACTGAGGTAACGGCGCTGCCCTCTATCGAAGACAACAAGACCCGCCGCAACGAATTACCCAGGGTGACCCCGTAGCCTCTCTCGAAAGGAGCCGCGAAAAACTTTCCGTAGGTATTCGTATAGCTTGCCTCATCACACTCCAGTCGCTTCGGCAACTGAAAATCTCTCCATTTTATACCCATATTTCTTACTCCTTCTTAAGGCTTTACGGCCTTGTTATTTTGAATATAACTCTACAATGAGCTGCTCTTGAATCATGCCGGGGATATCTTCTTTTTCCGGAAGCCTGGTCACTTTGGCTTTGAAGACCTTGGGGTCGAATTCAAACCAGGTAGGGACGGTCCTGTCTTTGGAAAGCTCCAGGTTGTCTTTGATCTTTTGCAGGGCCTTTTCCTTGGCTTTGATTTCAACGGTGTCTCCCGGCTCCACCAAATAAGAGGGGATGTTGACGCGATGGGAGTTCACCCACACAAAGTTGTGCCGGACGACCTGCCTGGATTGCGCGTGCGAAGTTGCCAGCCCCAGGCGGAAAATAACGTTATCCAGCCTTCTCTCCAGGAGCTGCAGCAGGACCCTGCCGGTGACGCCCTTGCTTTTGGAGGCGATCTTAAAGTATTTGCGGAACTGCTTCTCCAGGACGCCGTACATCCTTTTTACCTTCTGCTTTTCCCGCAGCTGCAGACCATAGTTGGAAAGCTTGATCCTGTTCTGGCCGTGATCGCCCGGCGCAAACGCCCGTTTGACGATCGCGCACTTGGGTGTAGTGCAACGCGGCCCCTTCAAAAACAACTTTTCGCCCTGACGCCTACACAACCTGCAAGATGCCTGTATATAACGCCCCATGTATCGTGCTCCCTTGCTTGTTAAACTCTTCTTTTCTTTTTAGGCCTACATCCGTTATGCGGAATAGGAGTAATATCCTTTATCGAAGTAATCACGAGCCCTGCCGCCTGCAATGCCCTGATCGCCGATTCACGGCCGAAACCCGGGCCCTTCACATATACGTCTACGTCCTTGATGCCGACTTCCTTGGCTTTGCGCGCCGCATCGGCAGCCGCGATCTGCGCGGCAAACGGCGTAGCCTTCTTGGAACCTCCATACCCTACTATCCCGGGAGTAGACCAGACCAAGACATTACCTTCCTTATCAGTTATGGTAATGATGGTATTATTAAAACTGGCTTGAATGTGCGCTATGCCGGAGGTGATACCCCTGGCGATCTTCTTCTTTTTTGCCTTTTCTTTAGTAGCCATCTAGCTCCTCGATTTTGATTTTAATAAGACCTGCCTACTTCGCCGCGGGCTTAGGCGCAGCTTTCTTCTCGTCGCCGGCCTTCTTGATAACCGCCATGCCGCCCTTGCGCGGCCCCTTTCTGGTCCGGGCATTGGTCCTGGTGCGCTGCCCCCTGACAGGAAGTCCTTTTTTGTGCCGCATCCCCCGCCAAGAGCCTATATCGACCAGCCGCTTGATGTTTTGGGAAATATCCCTGCGCAGGTCGCCTTCGACACGCAACGTCATCTTCTGGACGGCATTGGTGATACGCGATATCTCCTCTTCGGACAGATCCTTAGCGCGCTTGCCCGGCTCGACTTGCGCCTCGACAAGAAGCCGATTGGAAACAGTCCGGCCCACGCCGTACAGATAGCATAATGCTATCTCGATCCTTTTTTCTTTCGGAATATCTACACCTAAAATCCTAGGCATAAGCCTTTCACTTCCTTTCTAGCGTATGCGGCTATCCCTGTTTCTGCTTATGTTTAGTGTTTGTACAGATCACGCGGATGACACCCCTGCGTTTAATGATCTTGCACTTGGCGCATATTTTGCGTATAGAAGCTTTTACTTTCATTTTATTTTGTCCTAAAGGTGATTCTCCCCCGGGTCAGATCGTAAGGAGAAAGTTCGAGTTTTACCTTGTCCCCCGGTAATATCCTGATAAAGTTCATGCGCATCTTCCCCGATACGTGAGCCAGGACAATGTGTCCGTTCTCCAGCTGCACCCTGAACATTGCATTCGGCAATGCCTCAACTACGACGCCTTCGGTTTCGATAAGTTCTTCTTTTGGCATAGTTAACTTGTCAGGATCCGGGGCCCTTCCCGGGTAATGGCGACCGTATGCTCAAAATGCGCCGACGGCAAGCCGTCCTTGGTCACCGCGGTCCATCCGTTATCCAGGACCTTTGCCTCCCAGCCGCCCATGTTTACCATCGGCTCTATCGCCAGGACCATCCCGCATTTTAAAACCGGCCCCTGGTGCGGCTGGCCGAAGTTGGGTATCTCCGGCTCTTCGTGGAGGTTGCGGCCGATACCGTGCCCCACAAAATCCCTCACCACGGAAAACCCGTGGCTTTCCACATACGCCTGCACGGCGCAAGAAATATCCGAAAGATGGTTATTGACCTGCGCCTTCTTTATCCCTTCAGCCAGGGCTTGACGGGTCACCTGGATGAGTTTCTTCTTTTGCGCGCTGACCTTACCGACCGCCAGGGTAGCCGCTACATCGGAAAAGTACCCCTGGTAATCGACGCCTACGTCAAGGCTGATGATATCGCCTTCTTCCAGGAGCCTTGAGCCGGGTATGCCGTGCACGATCTCTTCGTTGACCGAGGCACAGATGTTCGCCGGATAACCCCGATAGCCTTTGAAAGCGGCTTTCGCTTGTTCCTGGCGTATCAGGCTCTCGGCAAGCGCATCGATCTGGGCGGTAGATATCCCAACCTTGACGAATGCGCACAATTGCTGCATCAGACGGCCGGCTATCCTGCCGGCCTGGCGCATCATCTCCAGGTCTTCGTTAGATTTTAACGGAATCATCCTGACGCTTCGCGCAAAGACCTATAATGGTATCAAGCACGATCTTTGAATCTCCGTCTGCCGGTATGCGATGCAGTTTTTTTCTTGCTTCGTAATAGTCAAATAGCGGTGAAAATTCTTTCCTGTATACTTCCAGACGCTTGCGGATCGTCTCCTCTTTATCGTCCTGCCGCTGATAAAGGCTGCCTTGGCAATGGTCGCAGGTCATCGGCTTCTTGGGCGGCATATTCTGGGTATGGAAATTCGTGCCGCAGACGCTGCAGGCCAGCCTTCCCGAGAGCCGCTGGATGATCACCGATTCGCTGGTATCCAGGTAAACCACCAGGTCTATCAGCATGTTCCTGGCTTGAAGCAGCGTATCAAGGACCTTGGCCTGGTTAAGCGTCCGGGGGTAACCGTCGAGTATAAAGCCTTTTTTGACATCCGGCTGCGTGAACCGCTCATCGAGCATTTTGCTTACCAGCTCATCCGGGACCAGCGCGCCCCGATTCATAAAATCCTGGGCCTGGTTACCGAGCTCGGTCCCCTGCGCGACGTTCTGCCGTAAGAGGTCGCCCGTAGAGATATGCGGCAGTTGCAGCTGTTTGGCCAGCATCTTGGCCTGCGTACCCTTGCCGGCACCCGGAGGGCCTAGTAAGACGATCTTCATTATCTTCTTCCTTTTATGCGCCCGGTCCTCAAGAAACCTTCGTAATTATGCATGAACAGGTGCGACTCGATCTGCTTGATCGTATCCAGCATGACGCCGACCACGATCAGTATACCCGTCCCGCCGAAGAACGAAGCCACCAGATAAGGCACCTTAAGCCAGGCCATGATGAAATCGGGGAATATGGCAATGACCGCAATAAAGATCGCTCCCGCAAGGGTGATCCTGGTCATGATAAAATCCAGGTACTCGGCCGTAGTGACCCCCGGCCTGATGCCCGGGATAAAACCGCCGTACTTCTTCATGTTGTCAGAAAGGTCAACGGGGTTAAAGACGATGGCGGTATAGAAATAGCAGAAAAAGATGATCAGTGTCGCATAAAGCACCGTATACAACAGGTGCCCCCTGATGAGGCCTTGCGCAAGCCGCTGGAACGTCGGATTGGGTATAAAAGACGCCAGGGTTGCCGGAAACAGGATTATCGATTGCGCAAAGATGATCGCAATGACGCCGGCCGTATCCACTTTTAGCGGGATATAGGTGCTTTGGCCTCCCATTATTTTCCTGCCTACGATCCGGCGCGCATACTGCACTGGTATCTTTCTCTGGCCCTGGGTCACCAGGATGACGGACAGGATCACCCCCACGAGCAGCACCGCCATGATAACCAGCGTAAACGGCTGCAATTGCCTGCGCGTGGGTGCAAACGGAGAGACCAGGACCATCAACTGATGGAATGCCGCCGGGATGCGCGAGATAATACCGGTCGTAATGACCAGAGAGATGCCGTTACCCACGCCCCGTTCCTGGATCTGTTCGCCCAGCCACATGATGAAGATCGTTCCGGTGGTCAGGGTCAAAACGGTCAGGATCCGGAAGCCCCAGCCGGGGTACATGACGACCTTCAGGCCTTCAAACCGCTCGGGGTTTTCCAGCCATAGGGCAATAAAGAACGACTGCACCACCGCCAATAATACCGTTCCGTAGCGGGTGTACTGGTTTATTTTCTCATGGCCGGCCTTGCCTTCTTTCGCCAGCTTCTCCAGGGCGGGTACAACCGCAGTCAGCAGCTGCAGGATGATGGAAGACGAAATATACGGCATGATCCCGAGGGCAAAGATGGTCAAGCGCTCCATGGCGCCGCCGGAAAACATGTTAATTATGCCAAAGATCGTGCCGCCTTGGGTCCTGGCGATACGGTTAAAAAATTCCGTCAATGCCCCGCCGTCAATCCCGGGAGTAGGCAGGTAACAACCCATGCGATAGACCACCAGCAGCGCACAGGTAATAAGCAGCCGCCGTTTTAGATCCGGGATCTTGAACGCGTTGACCAGCGCCTTAAGCATTCAGAACCTCTACTGTACCGCCAGCGTTTTTAATCTTATCCTGGGCCTTCTTGGAAAAGGCGTGAGCCGCGATGGTAACCGGGGACTTCAGTTCTCCGTCTCCCAGGATTTTGACCGGCCTTGCTTTATCTTTGATCAGGCCCTTTTTCTGCAGCAGCTCAGGAGTAATATTGGTTTCTTTGATCTTGTGTAGAGCGTCCAAATTGATGATCTGGTAATCGTTGGTGTTCTTTGAGGCGAATCCGCGTTTGGGGATCCTGCGGATCAGGGGCATCTGGCCTCCCTCAAAGCCGGGATAAAAATCCCTTCCCGAACGCGAGGTCTGCCCTTTGCTGCCGCGGGTCGAAGTTTTCCCGTGGCCGGAACCGGGCCCCCTGCCTACGATCTTGCGGCGCTTACGGGCGCCGAAAGGGATCTTCAGGTTATGTAAACCTACCCGCGCGGCGACATCCTGTTCTTGCGCGGCAGTTGCTGTCTTTTTCTCTGTCCGTACGGTCTTTTTCATGGCTGGAGGCCCTATGCTTTAAGGTTCTTAAGGCCGTCCATGGTGGCCTTAATGACATTGACGGGATTATTCGATTCAAGGCACTTCGTGAGAATATTCTTGATGCCGGCTGCTTCGCAGATCGCCCTGACCGGGCCGGCCGCAATAACGCCGGTCCCTTCGGAGGCGGGCTTTAAAAGGACCTTGGCTGCCCCGAACTCGCCGAGTATTTCATGAGGGATGGTCGTCCCCTCCAGGCTGATGCGGACCAGTTCTTTTTTGGCTTTGGCCAGGCTCTTGCGGATCGCATCCGCTACTTCATTTGCCTTGCCCAATGCAAAACCCACGCGCCCCTTGGTATCACCTACCACAACCAGGGCGCTGAAATGCAGTTTCTTGCCGCCCTTAGTGACTTTGCAGACGCGGTTGATGGTAATGACTTTTTCTATGAATTCCTGCTGCTGTTCAATATTTAATTCGCGCATGGCCTAAAACTTTAACCCCCCTTTTCTTAGGTTATCTGCGAACGCCTTGATCCTGCCGTGGTAGAGGTAGCCGGCACGGTCAAAGATGATCTCAGAAAACCCTTTTTCTTTCGCGCGCCTGGCAAATACTTCGCCGAAAAATTCAGCGGCCTTGATATTGCCCGGGCGGGGAAATTTCTGCCTTATCTCCTTGTCAAGCGTAGAAAGCGAAAACAGCGTCTTATGCTGGATATCGTCAACGATCTGCGCCTGCATGTTGGATAAGCTGCGATGTACCACCAGGCGCGGCCTCTCTGCGGTGCCGTGTATGCGCAGCATCAGCCTCTTGTGCCGCTTAATGCGAAGTAGCTCTTTCTTATTTTCCATAGTAGTTATCAGTCGTTATTTGGTGGTAGCCTGCGCCTTGCCGACCTTCTTCTTTACGTGCTCGCCGGCATAGCGGACCCCTTTGCCTTTATAGGGCTCCGGCGGATATACCGCGCGTATTTCCGCAGCCACCTGGCCTACCGTTTCCTTGTCGATGCCTCTGATGACGATCTGGGTCGGCTTGGGAGTTTCGATCTTGATCCCGGCGGGTATCGGAAAATTGACCGGATGGGAAAAACCAAGCTGCAGATTCATGGAATTCCCCTGGACGGCCACCTTGAAACCGACGCCGATGATCTCCAGCTCTTTGACGTATCCTTGCGTAACCCCCACGATCATGTTTATCAAAAGCGCCCGGTAGAGGCCGTGGAGGGATTTGTCGATCTTGGTATCGCCGCCGCGCTTGATAAAGGCATTGCCGTCCTTGATCTCCAAGCTGATGCTGCGGTCGACGGGCCGGCTCAATTTACCTTTGGGCCCTTCGACGAAAAGCATGCCTTCCTTGTGCTCGATCTTTACGTCCTTGGGTATCGCTACCGGTTTTTTTCCTATGCGTGACATAGAGTGATTTCCTTATTTACCAAACGTAACAGACGACTTCTCCGCCAAGCCCCTGGTCGCGGGCCTGGGTGTCCGTGACGATGCCTTTTGAGGTTGAGATAATCGCCAGGCCCCTGCCCCGCAAGACATGCGGGATCTTGTCTTTCTTCACATAGACCCTGCGGCTTGATTTCGATATGCGCTTCAGGCTTCTGATGGCGGATTTACCTGCGACATACCTTAAATAAATCCGTAAAACCCCCCGTTTTTCGCCTTCGATCAACTTAAAAGCGTCAATATAGTTTTCCTGTTTCAGTATTTCTAGGATGGCCTTGACGGTATTCGAAGCAGGCACGTCGAGGTTCTCCTTACGTGCCATGATTGCGTTGCGCATCATCGTGAGCGCATCGGCAATGATATCTGATTTTGACATGTATACTCCTTTACCAGCTTGCCTTTTTAACCCCGGGGATCGCACCCTGCCAGGCCAATTCCCTGAAACAGATACGGCATAACTTGAACCTTCTCAAATAGCCTCCCGAACGTCCGCACAAGGGACAACGATTATGCTTGCGGGTCGAGAATTTTGGGGCGCGTTTCCAGCGTGCAATTTGCGAATTCTTGGCCATTACGTTATTTACTCCTTTATTTCTCGGTCTTGAAGGGCATCCCGAAAAGCCTTAACAGTTCTCTTGACTGTTCGCTCGATTTCGCATTCTTTATTACAAAGGTTATATCCATGCCCTGCGACCGCGTTATCTTGTCGTATTCGATCTCGGGAAAGATATTTTGTTCGCTCAAACCCAAGGTGTAGTTGCCTGCCTTATCAAATGAATCCGTGGGCACCCCGCGGAAATCGCGTATACGCGGCATCGCCACGTTGATCAGCCGATCCATGAACTCATACATAAGCGCCCGGCGCAAGGTCACCTTACAGCCCACCGGAATACCCTGCCGGATCTTGAAGTTCGCAATCGCCTTCTTGGCCCGGCGCATAAGCGGCCTCTGGCCGGTGATCATTGCCATCTCATCCATGGACTTTTCCAGCATTTTTACATCCTGCAACGCCTCGCCGACGCCCATGTTGACCACGATTTTTTCCAGGCGCGGCACGGAATTGCGATTTTTTAAAGAGAAGGCCTGCATCATCTGCGAGACGATCTCGTTCCTGTACTTTTCCAATAATCTCGGCTGCATCTATATCACCTCTTTACACGCGCTGCAAACCCTTGACTTGCTGCCGTCCTTCAAAACGGAAAAGGCGGCCCTCACCGGCCGGTTGCAGGATTTGCACACCAACATAAGATTGGCGATGCTGATAGACGACTCGATAGAGACGACCCCTCCCTGCTGGTCCTGGCGCGTCTGCCGGCGGTGTTTCTTGACCATATTGGCCCCCTCGACAAGGGCGCGTTTCTGAGCCCAGAAGATCTTCAGGATCTTGCCTTTCTTGCCTGCGTCTCTTCCTTTAGTGACCTGTACGATATCATTACGCTTGATCTTGGCCATTATATGACCTCGGGTGCCAGTGAAACGATCTTAGTAAAATTTTTTTCCCTTAATTCCCTTGCTACCGGACCGAACACGCGGGTACCCCGGGGGTTAAGTGCGGTATCAATGAACACAATGGCATTCCGGTCGAACCTCAAGAGGGAACCATCGGACCTGCGCACGGGGGCCTTGGTCCTGACGATAACGGCCCTTCCCTTTTCCCCCTTCTTGACGGTCGCCTCGGGAGAGGATTCTTTTACGTTAACGTTAATGATATCCCCGAGTTCCGCCTGGCGGCAGTCCTTTTTCCCCAGGACGCCGATCATGGAAACCTTTTTGGCGCCGGTATTATCGGCAACATCTAAAATCGTCTTAAGTTGGATCATTTTACCTCTTCCTTCAGCTGCGCGTGCTGGGTCTGTGACTTTTTGACGATCTCCACAACCCTCCAGCGCTTATCCTTGGACAAAGGCCTGGTCTCTTCAATGCAGACCGTATCGCCTTGCTTCGAAGCGTTTTGCTCGTCGTGCGCCTTGAAGGTATTATATTTCTTAAGGGTCCTGCCGTACTTGACGTGCTTGGCCATCTGGGTGACCTTGACGGTCACGGTTTTTTGCATCTTATCGCTCACCACTTCGCCGATAAATCTTCTTCTAGCCATTCGTTTTCTCTTTCTTTGCGCTCAGGATAGTGTGGATTCTGGCAATATCTTTTTTGAGCAAAGAGAACATGTGAGGCTTCTCTACTCTGCCCCCGTAACGCTGCTCGTTCAGCTTGGAGAGCTCTTCCTTCAGGGCTCTTTCCTTCACGATAAGCTCGTCCTTCGAAAGCGCTCTTAATTCTTCAATCTTCATCTTATTTATGCACCCTGGTTATGAATTTGGTTTTCATCGGCAGCTTATACGCCGCCAGCCGGAAACACTGCCGGGCGAATTCCTCCGGCACGCCTCCGAGCTCAAAGACCACTCGGCCGCGCTTGACCACGGCAACCCAATGATCCAGGTCGCCTTTGCCTTTTCCCATGCGTACTTCCGCCGGTTTCTTGGTAACGGATTTATCCGGGAAGATCCTGATCCAGAGCTTGCCGCCCTTATGCAGCTGCCTGGCCAGGATAACGCGCACCGCTTCGATCTGGTTATTCTTGATCCAGCCGTTCTCAAGGGCCTTCAGCCCGAATTCGCCGAACGCCAATTCCGCGCCTACCGTCGCTACGCCGCGCTTCGTTCCGCGCTGCGTCTTTCTATACTTAACCCTCTTGGGCATCATAACCATACTCTAAGACCTTCCCTTTTTATGCCGCCCCTGTTGCGGGCGTTGCTTCCTGAGCCTGGGCCGGCTCTTCGGCTACCGACGCCCGGTTCACCGTGACCCTGCCGAGCACATCCCCCTTATACACCCAGCATTTGATACCGATAAGGCCGTACGTCGTTAAGCTTTCCGCAAAACCGTAATCTATGTCGGCGCGCAGGGTCTGCAGGGGAATCTTGCCCTGTTTATAGGTCTCGGTCCTGGACATTTCCGCGCCGCCGAGCCTTCCGGAACACTTGACCTTGACGCCCTTGGCTCCGGCAGACATGGTCTGCTCCAGGGCGCGTTTTATCGCCCTGCGATGCGCTACTCTTTTTTCCAGTTGAAACGCGACGTTCTCCGCAACCAACTGCGCTTCGAGGGCAGGGCTTTTTATCTCTTCGATATCGATCGAAACTTCCCTCTTGAGCAAATTATTAAGGTCCTCGCGCAGCCGCTCGATATCGGCGCCATGGCGGCCGATGATAATGCCGGGCCTGCCGCTGAATATGCGCACCTTGACCTTTTCCGCCAAACGCTCGATGATGATCCTGGCGACTGCCGCCTGCTTGAACCTGGTTTTTATAAATTTCCTGACCCGGTAATCCTCTTCGATATAGCGCGGGTATTCCTTGGATTTGGCAAACCAGCGGCTCTGCCACGTCTTGATAAAACCCAGTCGTAACACATACGGATTTACTTTATGCCCCATACACTCACTCTCCAGATTTTAAGTCCAGCTCTATACAGATATGCGCGGTCCTCTTGAGTATGGGGCTGGCCCGGCCGAAGGCTCCTGCCTTGAACCGCTTCCACATGGGCCCCACATCGCAATTGATCTTGGAAATATAGAGCTGCTCGGGATTAAACCCCTTGACCTTGGCATTGGCGACCGCCGAACGGAGAATCTTGATAAGAAACTCCTTGGGCCGCTTGTTCAGGGAAGTCAGGATCGCTATCGCTTGCGGTACGTCCTTGCGGCGGATAAGATCCATTACCTGTCTGACCTTAGTCGGTGAAATCCTTACAAATTTTCCTTCGGCTTTAACTATCATGTTCGTATTAAGTCTTCTCCAGGGCCTTTTTGGCCTTGACGCCGCCGTGCTTACGGAATATGCGCGACGGGGCAAACTCTCCCAGCTTGTGTCCGACCATATTTTCGGTGACGAATACCGGGATATGCTTCTTGCCGTCATAGACCGCGAAGGTCAACCCCACAAAATCGGGTACGATGGTGGAACGCCTTGACCAGGTCTTAATGGCCTGGCGCAGGCCGGAGCGGCGCGCCTTCTCGGCTTTTTCCAATAATGCGTCTTCTACGTACGGCCCTTTTTTAAGTGAACGTGGCATATGTTATTTCCTTCGCTTTACGATGAATTTATCGGAATGCTTTCCGTGCCTCCTGGTCTTATAGCCCTTCGTGGGCACGCCCCAGGGGGTCACCGGGTGAGGGTTGCCTTGCCCTGATTTTCCTTCGCCGCCGCCGTGCGGATGATCAACCGGGTTCATGGCCAGGCCTCTGACGGTCGGCCTGATCCCCTTCCAGCGGCTTCTGCCGGCTTTGCCTATGCTGATAGCCTCATGCTCGATATTGCCTACCTGGCCGATGGTCGCGCGGCAATCAAGGCTTACCAGCCTGACTTCTCCCGAAGGCATCCTGACGTGCGCAAACTGCTCGTCTTTGGCCATGATCTGCGCAGAGGAACCGGCGCTCCTGACAACCTGGCCCCCTTTGCCCTTGGCTAGTTCGAGGTTATGCAACAGGGTACCCGAAGGTATATAGCGCAGGAGTATGCAATTGCCCGGTTTGATCTCGACGTCTTTCTGGTTCGAAGAGACGATTTCGTCGCCGACCCGCACGCCTACCGGATACAGGATATAGCGCTTGGTCTTATTGGGATATTCAAGGAGACAGATCCTTGCCGAACGGTTCGGATCGTACTCGACGGCGATTACCTTTGCCGGGGCATCGTATATGTCCCGCTTAAAATCAACGATGCGCAGCATTTTTTTGTGCCCGCCACCCTGGTGCCTGACGGTCAGGCGTCCGTAGGAATTGCGCCCTCCGGTCCTCCTGCGGGGCCTCAACAATGATTTTTCCGGCTCGGTCTTGGTGATCTCCGAAAAATCCGAACCGGTCATCCAGCGTCTTGAAGCGGTAGTAGGTCTATACTTTTTAATGCCCATATTACGGAGCTGCTCCAATCTTGTGTCCCGGCGCCAGTGTTACGATCGCCTTTTTGAAGTCGGGGGTACGGCCGTATTGATAACGTACCCGTTTTAGCTTGCCGGGCAATATCGCGGTGTTGACGTCCTTCACTTTTACTTTATACACCTCTTCGACCGCGCGTTTTATCTGAATCTTGTTGGCGGTTTTATCAACGAGGAACAGATATTTGCCTATCGGCTCCAGAAGAGTCGTTTTTTCCGTTCTGATCAGCGATTTAATGATATCGAATGAGGTCATCATTTCTTGAGCCTGTCCACGAGAATCTGCAAACCATCCCTGGTGACTACCAGCGTATGCGCCGAGAGCACCTCGTAGAGATTGGTATTCTTTGCCAGATTGAATTCCAGGAATCCTACGTTGCGTAACGCGATCTTTGCGTTTTTGTCGATCTTCGACAGTAAAAGCAGCGTCTTATGACGCTTGTTCTTCTTTTGTACAAGCTTAAGGTTTGTAAAGATCTTGGCGGCATCCTTGGTCTTGGAGTTGGCGAGCAAAAAGTTATCCAAGACCACAAAATTATCATCTTTGACTTTTGCGCACAGCGCAGACCTTAATGCCGCATCCTTGATCTTTGCGGGGACGGTATACGAGAAATCGCGGGGATGCGGCCCGAAGACCACGCCGCCGTGATACCACAACGGAGAGCGGATGGAACCGACGCGCGCCCGGCCGGTACCTTTCTGTTTCCAGGGCTTGCGTCCGCCTCCGCTGACCTCGCCCATGGTTTTGGTAGAAGCCAACCCCCGCCTCTGATTCGCCAGGTATCCCTTGACCGCCTGATAGATGACTGCGGTATTGACCGTGCCGTCAAAGACCGAAGCATCCAGCTTGATCTTGTCTACTTCTTTGCCTTCAGTATTATATACAGGTACGGTAATCGCTTCCATATTAGGATTGTTTCTTCTTTTTGGCTGTCCGTATCACCACGTAGCCGTTTTTGTGACCGGGAATCGCGCCCTTGACCAAAAGGAGATTATTCTCCGCATCAACTTTGACTATTTTTAAATTCTGCACCGTAACCCGCACTGCGCCCATATGCCCGGCCATGCTATGACCGCGGAAGGTCCTTCCCGGAGTCGTGGTCGAACCCATGGAGCCGATCCGGCGATGGGAGGTCGAACCATGCGTCATCATGCCGCCATGCCAGTGCCAGCGCTTCATCCCGCCCTGGAATCCCTTGCCAATGGAAACTCCGGACACATCCACATAATCCCCCGCCTTGAATATATCGGCCTTGAGCTCCTCGCCGACCTTATACTCCCGAGACGGGTCCTTGACGACTTCGCGGATAAGCTTGCGCACGGTAACGTTCACCTTTTTAAAATACCCGGCCACGGGTTTTTTGACCCGGCTTTCTTTCGCCGGATCAAAGGCCATCTGGACCGATTTCTCCTTTACCGCTAAAATCGGGCACGGGCCGGCCTCGATAACCGTCACGTTCAGGCGGCTGCCATCATCGGCATACACCTGGGTCATTCCTATTTTTTTACCTAATAATCCTTGAGCCATAGCACGATCTCTTATTTGATCTCTACGTCAACGCCGGCAGGCAGGTTAAGCTTGCGCAGGGCGTCGATCGTCTTGGATGTCGGTTCAAAAATATCGACGAGCCGTTTATGAGTCGACAGTTCAAACTGCTCGCGCGACTTTTTATCGATGACCGGGGAACGCAATACCGTGTAGGTCTCCCTCTTGGTCGGCAGCGGCACTGGGCCAGAGATCCTGGCGCCAGTGCGCTTGACGGTATCAACGATCTCGATCACTGCCTGATCCAGCAGACGATGGTCGTAGGCCTTAAGCTTTATGCGGATTTTCTGCATATTCATTACGCGATAATCTCCGTAACAACGCCTGCCCCTACGGTATGCCCGCCTTCACGGATGGCAAAGCGCGATTCTTTCTCCATAGCGATAGGGATGATCAACTCTACTTCCATTGCGACGTTATCGCCAGGCATAACCATCTCTACGCCCTGGGGAAGCTTCGAACTTCCGGTTACGTCGGTGGTGCGGAAATAGAACTGCGGCCTGTAGCCGGTAAAAAACGGCGTATGCCTTCCACCCTCTTCTTTGGTTAATACGTACACCTGGGCCTTGAATTTGGTGTGCGGGGTAATGGATTTCGGGGCGGCAATAACCATACCGCGCTCGATGGCATCCTTATCCACGCCTCTCAAAAGCAGGCCTACGTTATCGCCGGCGATACCTTCATCCAGCGTTTTTCTGAACATTTCTATACCGGTGACAACGGTCTTCTTGACCTCGGGCCTTAAACCGATGATCTCGACCTCTTCATTGATCTTGACTTTGCCGCGCTCGATCCTGCCGGTACCTACCGTGCCTCTACCTTCGATGGTAAAGACGTCTTCGACAGCCATAAGCAGGGGCTTGTCCGTTTCTCTGGCCGGTAACGGTATAAAATCGTCGCATGCCTTCATGAGATCCATGATGCATTTGACATCGGCGCTGTTGGGGTCGCCCGCAGCCTGCATCGCCTTTAAGGCGCTACCTCGCACTATGGGGGTCTTGTCTCCCGGATAGCCGTACTTGGTAAGCAGGTCCCTGATCTCCATTTCTACCAGGTCAATGAGTTCAGGGTCGGAAACGACATCGATCTTGTTCAAAAACACTACCATTGCGGGCACGTTGACCTGACGGGCCAGGAGGATGTGTTCGCGGGTCTGAGGCATCGGGCCGTCGGCAGCAGATACCACCAGGACCGCGCCGTCCATCTGTGCTGCGCCGGTGATCATGTTCTTGATGTAGTCGGCATGACCGGGGCAGTCAATATGGGCATAATGGCGATTATCTGTCTCGTACTCAACATGCGCTACGGAAATGGTAACGACCTTGGTCTCGTCTCTTACGGTACCGCCTTTGGCGATGTCCGAGTACTCACGGGCCGTAGCTTTACCCAACTTTGCCAAGACGTGGGTGATAGCTGCGGTCAAAGTGGTCTTGCCGTGATCGATGTGACCGATAGTACCAATGTTTACGTGCGGTTTCGTTCTGACAAATTTTTCTTTAGCCATTATCTACCCTCCTTGCGTTAGGTACAGCTGTTTTCTTTTCCAAGATCACCATCGTAACCCTGTAGAAGTGAAACCTGCAATGATTTTCTCTGATATATGTGCAGGCACCTCGGTATAATACGAGGGCTCCATTGTATAGGATGCTCGTCCCTGCGTCAGAGAACGCAGTGCCGTTGCGTAATTAAACACCTCAGCCAGAGGAATGTAGGCGCGGATGGCGCGCACATTGACCCTGGTCGTCAATGAAATTATTTTTGCCCTACGGGAGTTCAAATCTCCGATAACCTGACCCATATATTCTTCGGGCACGACTATCTCCATATCCATGACCGGCTCAAGCAGGATGGGACCGGCCTTTTTCAGGCCGTCGTTAAACGCCATGGCTGCGGCTATTTTAAACGCCATCTCGGAAGAGTCGACGTCATGATAGGAGCCGTCCACCAGCGTTACCTTGACGTCAGTAACCGGATAACATGCAAGACTGCCGCTTTTTGCCGAATCAAGGATGCCTTTTTTGATTGCGGGGATAAACTCCCGGGGTATCGCTCCGCTTTTGATCCTGTCGTCAAACG
>Ga0335071_10002603_pt1 | contig 19244 bp, 15 predicted proteins | sample Lox_Sample_15_FD_206724 | JGI IMG/M metagenome (GOLD analysis project Ga0335071, IMG submission 206724) | Soil microbial communities from Loxahatchee National Wildlife Refuge, Florida, United States - Lox_Sample_1.5 | ecosystem: Environmental > Terrestrial > Soil > Wetlands | place: USA...
GTCCTGGCGAATCTTGCCGTGGCTACGCCGACGATCTCGCCGGCCGTCGTGAGCCATTACAACGTAGCGCCCGCAGTCGATGTGTATGCGAGTGTCGATGGGCGTGACTTGGGTGGCGTTGCTGATGATACTTCTTCGATCCTGAAGAACTTCCAGAAGCAGTTGCCGCGCGGCACGCAGATGCACCTGCGCGGGCAGGTTGAGACGATGACTTCGTCATACTGGGGACTGTCGATCGGGCTGGTGATGTCCATCGTTCTCGTTTATCTGCTGATCGTCGTGAATTTCCAGTCGTGGCTCGACCCGTTCATCATCATCACGGCTCTGCCTGGGGCGCTCGCCGGCATCGTGTGGATACTGTTCCTGACCCACACAACGACCAGCGTACCGGCGCTTACCGGCGCCGTGATGTGCATGGGTGTTGCGACAGCCAATAGCATCCTGCTCATTTCGTTCGCCCGTGAACGCATGGCGGAAGGCATGGATCCGGTTCGCGCCGCGGTTGAGGCCGGCTATACACGCATGCGGCCGGTCATCATGACCGCGCTGGCGATGATCATCGGCATGTTCCCGATGGCGATCGGGCTTGGCGAAGGCGGCGAGCAGAATGCTCCCCTCGGACGCGCCGTAATCGGCGGGCTCGCGCTTGCTACGGTTGCCACTTTGTTCTTTGTACCGGTTGTGTTCAGCATCATTCACGGACGGCGCGTGAGGCATGCCGCAGCAAAATCGCCGGCAATATCCTAATTCCTTTTTGAGGCACGATTATGGCTGAAGAAGCGGTTCCCAAAACAACTACTAATGCTGAGACACGCATTTCGGGGGGCGGTGTGAAGAAGTCTGGCAAGCTGATCCTGATTGTCCTTGCAGTCGTGTTCATTGCCGCCGCGGCTGTCGCATTCTCCATCCGGCTGGGCGAGAAGCACGCGCTCGCCAAGGAGACTGAGACTCTCGCGGTTCCCAGCGTGATCGTCATTCAGGCCAAGCCCGAGCCGCCTCAGCAGGAATTGGTGCTTCCCTCCACGCTCGAGGCCTATACCGAGTCTCCAATCTACGCTCGCACCAGCGGCTACCTCGCGCGCTGGTACAAGGACATCGGCAGCCGGGTGGAAAAGGGACAGCTTCTTGCTGATATCGACACGCCGGAAGTCGACCAGGAACTGATGCAGGCGCGCGCTGCGCGCGATCAGGCCGCGGCGCAGCTGAATTTGGCAAAGACTTCTGCGGAACGCTGGGAAACGCTGCGCAAGATGGACGCTGTCGCGCAGCAGGAAACCGACGAGCGTTCCAGCGGCTATACGCAGGGACAGGCTGCGCTCGCATCCGCCACGGCGAATGTGCGACGCCTCGAACAACTCGAATCATTCAAGCACATCTATGCTCCGTTCTCCGGTGTAATCACCCGTCGCAACACGGATATTGGCGCCCTGATCAACGCCGGGAGCAGCGCGAATCAGGAGTTATTTGTGATTGCGCAGGTAAGTCCGATCCGCGTTTACGTGGATGTTCCCGAGATCTACGCGCCTTCGGTACGTCCGGGGCTCAGCGCCACGATCGAATTGCCGGGCTATCCTGGGCAGAAATTTGCAGGAAACGTAGCGCGTACGGCAGATGCCATTGATCCGGCTACGAGGACGTTGCGTACCGAGATCGATGTTCCGAATCGTGATGGAAAGCTTTTCGCCGGCTCCTACGCGCAAGTGTACTTCGGAGTTACGGTCACAACGGCGCGAATGTCGTTGCCGGTGAATGCTCTCCTGTTCCGGGCGGAAGGCCCGCGTGCCGCCGTCGTGGGGCCTGACGGCAAGGTGCATCTCAAGCCGGTCACGATCGGACGCGACTACGGGACGGATGTTGAGATCCTGGGAGGACTCGAGGCGAGCGATTCGATCGTTTTGAACCCCAGCGATTCGCTCGAGGAAGGACAAGTCGTGCGCACCACGAAGGCAGGCAACCAGTCATGAAGGCGCGTTTCATCCCTGCTGTCGTACTTTTTTGCAGCGTGGCAGCGTTTGCGGGCGGGCCGAAACACAAGAAGCCCGACGTTACGGTCCCGCAGGCCTGGCAGTCTCCTGTTCCGTGGCAACCGTCCAATCCAGCCGACACTCTCCCCAAGAACGCCTGGTGGAAGATCTTTGGCGATTGTGAACTCGAGCAGTACGAAGACCGTGCTATTGCCAACAATCAGACTCTGCAGGCGGCGACGGCGCGATTGTCAGAGGCACGAGCGTTCGCTCGGGTCACTGCTTCGGGTCTGTATCCGGAACTCGATGCCGCAGTCTCGGCGCAGCGGCAGCGGCTCTCTGCAAACCGCCCCACCAATGGCGCGAACATTGTGCCTGCAGCCGTGACACAGAATACGTTCACGATCCCGTTTACGCTGAACTATGAGGTGGACCTGTTTGGCAGGGTGCGGCATAGCGTCGAAGCCGCGAATGCCTCGCTGCAGGCGTCCGCGGCCGACCTTGAGAATGTGCGCTTGCTGGTTGCCTCGGAGCTTGCCGCCGACTATTTCCAGCTGCGCGAATTGGATGCGGAAATCGCGGTGGTTCAACGTGCCATCAACTTTGAGCAGGAAGGCCTGCGGCTGGTAGAGAAGAGACATCAGGGCGGAGCTGTCTCGGGACTGGATGTTGCCCAGCAGCAAACTGTCCTTGACTCTTCCTACACACAGCTTGCGCTGTTGCAGCAGCAACGCGCTCAGTTTGAGCATGCGGTTGCCGTGCTGCAAGGATTGCCGGCTCCGCAATTCAAGGCTCCCGTTCGCGCACTGGATGTGCAGCCCCCGATCGTTCCTCTCGGGTTACCATCGCAGTTGCTCGAACGACGGCCTGACATCGCCACAGCCGAACGGGAGGTGGCGTCGGCCAACGCACAAATCGGAGTTGCCCGGTCGGCCTTCTATCCGAGCATCTCGCTCGGAGGCGGAGGAGGGACCCAGAGCAGCGATATCACCAAGCTGCTGGATGGCCCAAGCGCCATCTGGTCGGTAGGACTCTCCGCGTTGGAACCGCTCTTTACTGGCGGACGCAACCGGGCGCGCTTGGAAGCCGCACGCTCGGCGTATGACGAGAACGTTGCCAACTACCGGGAAACGGTTTTGGTGGCGTTTCAGCAAGTGGAAGACGCAATGTCCGGACTCACGGCGCTGGCAGCGGCTTCGGACTCCCAGCAACGCGCTGTCTCCGATGCCGGCCATTCCCTGACACTTGCCAATGCCCGCTATACCGGTGGGCTTGTCACTTACCTGGATGTCATCACGGCACAGGAGCAGGTGTTGACCAACGAACGATTGGCCGCACAGATCCAGGGCCAACGGCTGGTAACGTCCGTATTGTTGGTAAAAGCGCTCGGCGGTGGATGGGACAGCTCGAGTATCGCAGTGATCGGGGTAAAGCCGAGCCTGAAGCAAGCACTGCAGCAGTAGTCGAAGTCGGTAAGAATCAGGCTGGGAAGGGTTACGGGAACGATGGTAGGCCCGAATGGATTCGAACCATCGACCTCTTCCGTGTCAAGGAAGCGCTCTGGACCAACTGAGCTACGGGCCTATTGCGGTGAACCGCTGCGATTTCAATTCTAATGGGCAGCGGTGATTACGGCAACGTTTCGACCAGACCGGACAAACTAGAGGGCTCACCGCAAAATAAGGGGGCGCGACAATCGCGAATGGCATTGCCGCGCCCTTCCGGCGTTCAGTTCCTTCTCTTTACGCCCCGCGTTCGACCGGTATCGGCACAAGAGTCTCTACGCCCCCGGTTTCTTCGGCGAACTCCGGAGCGCGCTTCCGCGCCACCAGCATGTAGATCGATGGCACGACGAACAACGTGAACACTGTTCCAATGATCATGCCGCTTACCAGCATGATTCCGATGCTATTGCGGGCGCCCGCACCCGGTCCCTTCGCCAGAACCAATGGGAAGTGGCCGATTACGGTCGCTGCCGTGGTCATCAGAATCGGCCGCAGCCGCGTGCCCGCCGCCTCGATGATCGCCGAGAGCTTGTCCATCCCTCGTTCCTGCAGGTGATTGGCAAACTCTACGATCAGAATGCCGTTTTTCGAGACCAGGCCGACCAGCGTAATCAGTCCGACCTGACTGTAGATGTTCAGCGTCGTCAGACCGAGGAACGAAAACATCAGCGCCCCGGAGATCGCGAGCGGAACCGAGCCGGCCAGAATGATGAACGGATCGCGGAAGCTCTCGAACTGCGCCGCCAGGACCAGGTAGATCAGGATTCCCGACAGCAGGAAGGTACCGAGAAACTTGCTGCCCTCGGTCCTAAGCTGCCGCGATTCACCCGCGTAGTCGATAGAGAATCCCTGGGGGAGGATTTTCTGCGCTTCGTCTTCGAGCAGGCGCAGAGCCTGATCGAGCGGAACCGGAGGCGGCACCACGCCCTGAATCCGCACCGCGTTGAGCTGCTGGAACTTCTTCAGTTCGCGCGGCTCGGTTGTCGTACGCAAGCTGGCAAACGTGGACAACGGAACCAGCTTGTTTTGCGAGCCGGTGACGTAGATCTGGGAAAGCTGCTCGGGCGTCAGACGCTCCGCACGCTTGATCTGCGGAATGACCTTGTAGCTCCGCCCCTGAATGCTAAAGCGGTTGACGTAATTTCCGCCCAGCATGGTGGACAAGTCCTGCCCGGCCTGGCTCAAATCGACGCCCTGCGAACGCAGCTTGTCGCGGTCGAAGACAACTTCGGCCTGCGGCTGGTCGAACTTCACATCCGAATCTGCGAAGATGAACAGGCCGCTGGCCATGGCTTTGCCCACGAGTTGCTTGGCGAACTCAGCCAATTGCTGTGGTTCGGCCGGCGAGAGAATGACGAAATCCACGGGGAAGTTGCCGCCGCCGGGCAGCGCCGGAGGCGTCAACGGAATCACCCGGATGCCGGGAATCTTCGACAGCGGCCCGGTGGACTCCACCAGCAATTGCTGCGCCGTCTTCTTCCGCTCGCTCCAGGGCTTCGTCACCATGCCGCCAAAACCACCCGTTGGCGACGTAATTTGGAAGATGCTCTGGCTCTCCGGAAAGCCGTGATAGACGTCGTACACTTCTTTCGTAAACAGATTGGTCTGATCGATCGTCGAGTTGGGCGAAGCCTGAATCACGCCGAACACGACGCCCTGGTCCTCCGCCGGAGCCAGCTCACGCTGCGAGAACATATAGAACGGCACCACGAGCAGCGCAACGACGGCCCACACCACCAGCACGACCGGCCGGAAATGCAACGTCCCGGCAAGCGAACGCGTGTACCACTCGCGAACGCGCTCGAAGCGCCGGTTGATCCAGCCCGCAAAGCCTCGTTCCGCGTCGCCGGAGCGTAGCAGTTTCGAGCCCATCATGGGGGAGAGCGTAAGGGCAACGATTCCCGAGACCACCACGGCGCCTGCCAGCGTGAACGCGAATTCGCGGAACAACGCGCCGGTCAAACCACCCTGAATTCCGACCGGAGCATAGACCGCGGCCAGCGTGATCGTCATGGCGATGATCGGTCCGACCAGTTCGCGAGCAGCTTCCTTTGCAGCCTGTATTGGGGGCTTGCCCAGTTGCAGGTGGCGCTCGACGTTCTCCACCATCACGATGGCATCGTCAACCACCAATCCAACCGAGAGCACGATCGCAAGAAGCGTCAGCAGGTTAATCGTGAATCCGGCGACCAGCATCAGGAATACGGCGCCGATCAACGAAATCGGAATTGCAACAACAGGAATCAGCACCGAACGCATCGAGCCCAGGAACAGGAAGATGACTACGATGACGATCAGCAGCGTCTCCGTGAGCGTGCTCAACACTTCATTGATCGCATCCTGGATGTACGCGGTCGAATCGTAGGGGATGCCCACCTTCATTCCGGTGGGCAACTGCGCCTGGATCCCGGGAATCTCGGCGCGAACGTGCTTGATCACATCCAGCGAGTTCGCAGTCGGAAGCACCCACACTCCCATGAACGTGGCCGTCTCGCCGTTAAAGCGAACGTCCTGTTCATAGTTCTGCGCGCCCAGCACGACATCGGCGATCTCGCCGAGGCGCACAACCACGCCGTTTTCGTTCTTGACGACAAGTTGACGGAATTCCTCCGGTGTCCGCAAGTCGGTGTTCGCCACGAGGTTCACGGAGACCATCGAACCTTTCGTCGCGCCGAGTGCCGACAAATAGTTGTTCTTTGCCAGTGCGTCGTGAACCTGCGACGGCGAGATCCCAAGCGCAGCCATACGATCGGGCTTCAGCCATATACGCATCGCGAAAGTGCGATCGCCGAGGATGTCGGCGCGCTGCACGCCGCTCACGGCGCTCAACTTCGGCTGGACGACTCGCGTCAGGTAGTCGGTGATCTGGTTCTGATCGAGATCGGCGGACGAGAAGCCCAAATACATCGCCGCAAACTGGTTATCCGCCGTTTGCAAGTCGATGACCGGCGCCTCCGCCTCGGGCGGCAGATCGTTGCGTACCTGCGCCACCTTCGCTTGAATCTGAGTCAGGGCCGCGTTGGTGTCGTAGTTCAGCTTCAGGTGGACGGTGATCGTGCTGAGTCCCTGAGCGCTCGACGACTCCATGTAGTCGATGCCGTCGGCGCTGGCGATTACGCGCTCCAGTGGCGTCGTGATGAACCCGCGTACCAGGTCGGCGTTCGCGCCGACGTACGTCGTAGTCACCTGCACCACGGCAATGTCGCTTCGCGGATACTGCCGTACGCTCAGCGAACGGATTGCCTGCAGACCGGCAATCAGAATCACCAGGTTGACAACAATCGCGAGGACAGGCCGCTTAACAAATAGATCTGTGAATTTCATTAACTGTCCTCGGGCTTGGGAGCCGGATTATTTCCGGGCTGGACCTTGTTGTTGATCTGCACTGCGGCGCCGTTCCGCAACTTGAAGACGCCGGAGGTCACGATTTCGTCGCCGGCCTTCAGTCCCGACACGATCGCCACCTGGTCCCCGCGCGAGCCATCCACCTTCACGAACTGCTGGCGAACGCCGCGGTAGGTCTTGCCGTGCTTATCCTGTAAATCCGTGATGACGAATACGGAGTCGCCGTAGGGCGCGTAGCTGATGGCCGACGCAGGCACTGCGACGATTGACCGGCTGCCGCCCAGTCCCAACTCCACCTGCACGAACATTCCCGGGTGCAGCTTGCCATCAGGGTTGCTGAACGTCGCCTGCACCTGAACATTTCGCGTCGCCTCGTCCACGATGGAGTCCAGGGCAGTGACACGGCCCGTGAACATTTGTCCGCTGATATCCTCGCTGCTAATGCGCAGCGTGCGGCCAACGCGCACCTGACCCGCGGATTGCTGCGGTATTCCAAAGTTGACGTAGATCGGGTTGAGCGATTGCAGGGAAACCACGGGGCTGCCTGCCGACAGGTATTGCCCGAGGTTCACCTTGCGAATCCCAAGCACGCCTGAGAAGGGGCTGCGGATCGTTTTCCGCTCGATGGTCGCTCGAATTTCGCCGACATTCGCTTCCGTCTGCCGCTGCTGCGCGGTGGCCTGGTCAAACTCCACGCGCGAAATGACGCCCTCTTTCACCAACTGCTCCATGCGGCCATAGTTCAGGCGCGCAAGGTCACGCTGCGCTTCGATGGCGGCGAGTTGAGCGCGCTCCTGCCGCGTGTCCAGTTCGACCAGCACCTCACCGGCGTGCACCCACTGCCCCGAGTCGAAGGTAATTTTGGCCACTGTTCCTGGAAGATCCGCGCTCACGGTCACTCCCTGCACGGCTTCGACAGTGCCGATGATCGAGATGGATCCTGGCCACTGTTGTTCCTGCGCCACGATGCTGGTCACAGCTTCCGGTGGAGGCGCCCAGGCAGCGCCCGCCGCAATTGCCGACTGGATCTGCCGGAACTTCACGAAACCCAAACCCGCAACCAGAGCAAAGGTCACCACGAGCGTCAGAACCATTCTTCTTGCCATTGATTTCCCTTCCGATTTCTTGCGTCGCCCCACGCAACGCTTAGTGATCAGATTGAGCGAGAGCCCCAAAGGTCGCGCTCAAATTCCGATTTGACGCATCGACCCAACAAAACATTAATGTTCGATGAAAGACCTAGGCGGATACTCGCCCCATGAGCCCGCCTTGGACGTCGACCGCTTCGTGCCTCCTCATTGGTACGACGAACGGAGTTTCGTTCGATCGACAACTGCTCGCGTCAGTTTCCGGAACTTCCTCCGCGGGACGACTGGCAGCCATCTTTGCCAGCGCCTCGGATCGCGCCAGAACGATGTCGTGTCGCGTACTCCCCAGCAAAATCTTGCAGTCCTGATCCGGCATTCCTTCCAGGGCCGACATGACATAGACGAACCGCTCGAACGTGCCCAAGTTCAGAACGCCCGCCAGCAACTCGGTAGCCTCACTCTGCCCCGGCAGTTTCACCAACTGCGCAGTCAAATTCTCATCGCGCTCGCGGCTTGGCTTAACCATCCTGATCGCGGATTCGACAACTGCACGCCGGGCCCAGGGGCGAGCCCACTCTTTAAACACCCCGCTCGCCCCGATACAGGTTTCCAGGGCCATGCTGAAGCACTGTTCGGCCTGATCGCCGTCAGCCGTCAGCAGGTAGGCCAACCGGTACAGGGAATTCATGTCTTCGGCAAAAATCCGGCAGAAATCACCGGGAATGACATAAGTGGCCGTGGTCTTCGCAACTGCCTGGTTCGCCTTCGCCAAGGTGACCTCCGTCGTATGGCTTTCAGCTACTGGCCGTTTATTGGGTGTGAGCGCAGCGGCAACGCCGTGCCAGCTGCTTGAGCACGTATTTGGTAAGAATCCCTTCACAGGAAAACTTGGCGCCTTCTTTCATCAACTCGAGAAGAGCGTCCTTGCCCTCATGGCCGATTACCGTGGCACTGCTCAGGTCGATGATCAACTTTCGTCCCTGCAGATCATCGCCAGCACGTTGCCAAGCGGCTCTCAGTTCCTCGATATAGGGCTGAACGAGTTTCCCTTCCACCATGAGCCGTCGCTCACACCGCGTATCGATTGTCGAGATCCTCAGCATTTCTTTGTTTCCATGGACAATGCAATGTCGCAGCCAAACTCCGGTTGATTACGATTTTTTGCAAGTTGTTGAAATAGCTTGACTTCGCGAGCCGTGGGATACATCAAGTGTCGAAACTGTCAACGTCACTTCGACACTTGTCATACGACCGGTGACAGTCAAAATCGGGGACGAGTGTTCCGGTAGCGCTCCAACATGACCAGAGTAAGGCTGCTCCTGGCTGGTTCTTTGGGTATTGGAGCCTGGTAGGCGCCGGTCGAAGAGTGGAAGTCCCGATTCAGTGCAACGAAAAACACTACAAGAAAGAAGACCGCACCGCCGATTCCTGCGAAAAGCAATTCTGAGATCACGCTCTTAAATAAAGCATCGTGATTGCCAAATGAAAAAACGTGGGAAATGCAGCGAATCGTACAAGAGGGAGTTGCGTTGTCGGCGGAACTTCGATAAGTGTCGAAGGGTTATGACACCTGCCGTGGATTGATACCAAGTTTCTTCATACGAGATATGAGGGTTGTGCGCTTGAGACCGAGGATGGAGGCAGCGCCATCCGGGCCGCCCACACGTCCCTGAGCTGACTTCAGAACTCGCAGGATCTCGTCCCGTTCGCTGCTTGCATGATCCGAGACGGAAGTAGATTGGCCACCATTGCGCAACTCGCCGACCGGAACATGCAAAGCAGAACCGTGGGTCAGGATCACCGATCGTTCGATGAAATTCTCCAGTTCCCGAATGTTGCCCGGCCAATGCCAGCTTGCCAGCTTTTTCATAGCGGCGGCAGGGACAGATTCGATCTGCTTCTCCATGCGACGCCCATACTTTTGCGCGAAATAACGTACCAGCAATGGAATGTCCTCGGGCCGCTCCCGCAAGGGCGGGATGCGAATCGGGAACACATTCAGCCGGTAATACAAGTCGCTGCGGAACTGGCGATCTTGGATCATCGCTTCCAGATCGCGATTTGTAGCAGCGACCAAACGGACGTCCACTTTCTGCGTTCGCGTGCTGCCTAACCGTTCGAACTCCCGTTCCTGCAAAGCACGCAGCAGTTTGGGCTGGATCTCAATCGGAATATCGCCAACTTCATCAAGGAAGAGCGACCCCTGATGTGCCAGCTCCAGACGGCCGGTCTTTTGGGAAATCGCACCGGTAAACGCGCCCCTTTCGTGCCCAAACAGCTCACTTTCCAGCAATCCGGTAGGGATCGCGGCGCAATTGAGTTTTACGAAGGTCCTGTCCTTGCGGCGGCTACGATCGTGAATCGCTCGTGCGATCAACTCCTTGCCTGTACCGGTTTCGCCCAGCAGAAGTACCGTCGAATCGCTCGGGGCTACGGTCTCCACCAACTGCAAGACGTGGCGTAGAGCTGAACTCTGCCCCACGATTCCTTCGAAATCCATTTCCCCGCGGATTTCGTCTTCCAAATAGAGCTTCTCTTGCGCCAGGCGGTCTTTCAGTTCGCCGATTTCGCGGTAAGCGAGTGAATTGTCGATGCCGATCGCAACCTGGTTCGCAACTTGTACAAGAAACTTCACTTCTTCGTCGTCGAAGCTATTCTCTTCACGCCGCGCCACCGCCAGTACGCCCAACAGCCGGCCCCGACTGATCAACGGCACATCGCAGAATGAGTTCAAGCCTTCCCCAGCCGCTTTCCGGTACATCTCGGGAGGCATGGTCTCTGGATCGAGCCGGTTGACCACTTCCACCTTTCCGCTTTCGAACGTGTGTCCGGGCAACGTCCCGCGAATCGGAACGAGCCCACCCTCGGTGAAAATTCCACGACTGTCGGGGTAATCGAGCGCATAAACACGCAGATGATTGCCGTTGGCGTCAGGCAGCATCACGGCCGCGGCGTCACCGTGCATCACGCGACGAACGCTGGCGGATGTGGCCCGCATCAGATCGTGGAATTCCAGGTTGGAGACGACTTGGTTCGTCAGCTCAAGAATCAGCTTCAACTGTTCCTGGACTCGCCGCGATACGTAGAAGTTGACCGCCGCGTCGATGGCGAGACCGATTTGATCGGCGACGAGCTTCAGGAACTGCACTTCGTCGTTGTCGTAGGCATGCGGATAGAACCTGCCCACGCTCATGACACCGAGCCGCCGCTCTCCGCGTGTTAAAGGCAAAGTGCAGGTAGCACCGATACCCGATTCGGTAAGAAGTCGGCGATAACTCTCAAAGCGGGGTTCATGCTCCCAGTCATTGATGAGCAAGACTTCGCCCGACTGATGAGCGCATGCCAGCGGTGTGTCCTCGAGAGCCAGACTGCTGCGGCATGTGTCTTCCACCGTTCTTCCGTTGACGTCCAACAGACTCCAGCAAGGCAGACTCGTCTCTTTGTCAAACGCAACCAAGTGCAGGTAGTCGAAGGGCGTGACATCGCGCAAATGAGTGGTCAGAGTCTCGGAAATGCGGCTGCAGTCGCTGCACGTGGCAATCGCGTTGGCCGCCCGCAGCAAGGCGAGATAGCGGTCTTCCTCAACGCTTGGATAGGTGGCCGCCCTCGTCCCCATGAAGTCAGTCATCCCGCTCTGGTGGTTGGACAAATCGGTGCCCGCACTGGATCGCGTCGCGCAATCACAGCTTTCCTTATTCATATGTGATGCTGCGATATTGCGCAAGGCTTCTCGAAGTGTCGGAAAAATCGACAGATGTCGAAGGCGCGTCGAAAGGCTCGACAAGGCTTCCCGTCCCGCATTTCACGCACTTTCGAACTCCAATCTTATCAAGCGGATGATGGCCTCTCCCCTTTGGCATCCAGGATGCCCTCACGAATCGTAAATGCGCTCAACTGAGGCAACGGACATGCCTGCAGTCGGCGCACCAATATTTTCTCAGGGAGTTGTCAGCATGCGAAAGTTTGCAGGTATGGTTGCTGGCGTCGCGCTTCTGCTTGGAAGCGCCGCCTTTGGGCAGGAATCTCGTTCGGAAATCAGCGCGCAAGGCATCGGCCTGTTCACAAAAGACACGACCGGTCGGGGGGCCACGCAGAGCGCCACGGAAACAGGAGGCTTCCTAGTTGGGTACCGCTATCACTTCAACCGATGGCTTGCCGCCGAAGGGGTTTACGGCTACGGGCGCAACACGCAACAGTTTTTTGGCCCCGAGAGCCTCTCGCGGATCCAGGCGAACGTCCATCAGGCCACCGGAGGATTTGTCTTCAGTTTGCCCACTCCGGCGCGATTCCGGTTCAGCCCCTACGTTCTAGCGGAAGGCGGCGCGCTGGTATTTGACCCCACGAGCAGCAGCTTCGGTTCCGCCGCTGGGGCGCAGAAGCAGACCGTGGGCGTATTCTCCTACGGCGCGGGAGCTGACTTCCCGCTCTTCAAGCATGTTGCGTTACGCGCCGAATACCGCGGATTGGTATACAGCGCGCCGGATTTTGGACTCAGTGGTTTGAACACCGACACGGTCACACACGCTGCCCAGCCCTCCGCCGGAATCGTGTTCAAGTTTTGACGGAACCCGCGCGAGGGGCGTGGCAGGCGCGTCCCTCGCCATCGGCAACTTTCAGCGCGTAAACGAGAAACTCAGTCCCGTCGACAGCATCAGGTCATTCTTCTTTTTCCCTTCGGGCGGCGCGCTCACATAGACGTCGCCGAAAGAGTTTTGCCAACCCAGCCACTTGTTGATCCTCGTCACCGTTCCGAAATTGAACGTCCCGCGATACTCGCCGGTGTTCGACAGGTCCGGATAAAAATAAAGGCTTTGCCGGATCACCGTTCCTGCGCCAATCTTCTGCATGAACTCGTCCCCCAGCGTGGCGGCGGCCAGGCTGCGCGTCTTGGCGTCGGAGATTTCCGGATGAAACGGCTGGGAATAGCTTTCATGCGTATAGTTCGCGCCCGACAGCAGATCGAGCGTGGAGGTCTCTCGCTTGACGGCGTGCCACCCTAACCCGCCGCCAATAATGGAACGCAAATCCAGGCTTTGCAATTCGTCGTAGAAGAAGTCCGCATTCACAAAGCCAAACAGCCGGTGGTGGATGTCCCGATCGTAGCGTGTTCCTCCACCAATGGAATTCGCAGTTGTGTGCGGAGTCGCGCCGGGCAAGTCGTTCGTGGCGAAAATCGAGTTAGCATACAAGCCGAGCTTGTCTTGGAATCCCTTTCGCACCGCCGTGAACGCGACGTTGAGATTCTTGGTCTCGCTGTTTCCTCGGGTCACGGCGAACCCCAGATTGATGCCCCCGCTCCAGCCTTCGCCCCATCGCGGGTGCAGCGCCTTCTCGTAGGCAGATTGCTCAGCCTGATTCCGCACGGTGGTGATCGACGATCTCGGGGCTTCGACCGTGCCCGCCGTCTTGGTAGCAACGATTACGTCATCCCCTTTCGTGCTGATCGGGCCCTGCGCCGTCTTGCCGTCTAATTCGACGTGCAGTTCACCGGCAGAAAACATGTCTTGGATCGCGTCGAATTTCACGGTGACGTCACCGGCATAATCGGTCTTGATCACCAGCGTTTTGCCGTCGGACTTGGTGATCGAGCCAGTCAGCCGGTCTCCGTTCTTGAGGATGATCTGGTCGGCACGTATCGCAATCGCGGACATGAAGAGGAACAGTATCCCAGCAATCCAGCTACGCACAGAATTTCCCTCCTGTAATTCAAATAGACAAGGTTGCCGCCTGGGGAACACCATCGCAGATCTTCAAGTGTATCGGTGACAGCCAGCGTTCGTCTCGTCGCGGGCCTACTGTCTTTTCCGATTACGCCACATTACTTCGGTGACCTATGGCGATGACCATACCCAGACTATTTTTGACCACAGGCATTCACGCGGCACTGGTGGAGGACTCTGTGAAAGCGTTTGTTCTTGGTGGGCTGCTCCTGGCGGCAGGTTCGTGCCTCGCGCAACAGCCGTCGCCCGCATCCTCCTGCGACAATATTTTCTGGTGGCTGGCCGGAGGAATCTCAAGTTCGCGCATCGAGCGCCTCATCGCCGAACGCACTCCCGCATGTCATGTCACGGTGCAGTGTGCCGACGCCATGCAAAAGGCCGGCGCCACGACCCACTTGACCCAATCCTTGACGCTTAAGGCAGCGAGCGCCCCCGCGCACGTTTGCTCAGGCCCGGCGGCTCAAGTCGCAATTCTGATGCGCGAGAAGAACTGGGACGCTGCGGAGGACAAGGTTCGCGCTGCGCTGCACGACGACTCCCACAATCCCTGGGCCCAATTTGTCCTGGGAACCATCCTGCGGGAACAGGGCCAGTTCGACGACGCCTTCGACGCATTTGCCGAATCGGCGAAAATTCTTCCCGGTTTTCCCGAAACGCACAGCCAGCTTTCTTATCTTTTCTACCGCGATGACGACGCCGACAATGCCGTAGCGGAAGCGCGTACGGCCCTCAGCATGGACCCGAAAAACGCCGAGGCTTATCGCTATTTGGGCCTTGCGCAATATGCCGCCGGGCATTACGACTCCGCTTTGAACGCCTTCCAGCAGTCGCTCATCCGCGAGCCAGATAGCGCCGACGTCTACTACGACATGGGCATCACACTGCGCGATCAGGGCGACCTGCGGCGCGCCGCGATTGCCTATCGCCGCGCCATCAGCCTGCGTCCAAATTTCTGGGAGGCGCATAGCAATCTGGGTGTCGTGCTTCATGATCAGGGGCAGCTTAACGACGCTGTTTCTGAATATCGCGTTGCCAAGCGCCTCAATCCGGAGGAAGCCAGCATCCGTAACAATCTCGGCAACACGTACTGCGACCAGGGTGATTTCGATAGCGCGATCGTGGAATTCAAGGAACTCCATCGCCAGATTCCGCAGTGGGATGGTGGCCACAATTGCCTGGCGCGCGCTTACATGTCGAAGCGCGATTACTCCTCGGCGGTTCGTGAGCTCAACGCTGCCATCCGCACCAATCCGTCCGGCGCCGCCGAACATCGTGTTCTCGGGCAGGCGCTTCTGCTGCTGGGGAAGGACCAGGAAGCGGTCGGCGTGCTGCGCAAGGCAGTTTCGCTCAATCCGGATTCCGCTCTGGCGCATCACTACCTCGGAACGGCCTTCGTGAATACACAACAACTCGGCGAGGCCGAAAAGGAGTTCCGTGAAGCACTTCGTCTCGACCATAGCGCCCAGAATCACTACTCCCTGGCCGCCTGCCTGGTCGCGCTGAACCGCTTCGAAGAAGCATTGGGAGAACTGGAAATCGCCGCCCGCCTCGACCCTAGCCAGGATCTCTATCGTGCGCGCATGCAAGAAGTTGTAAAGCTGATCACAGCTGCCAAGTAACCCTCGCCCACTGTCCCAGAGGGCATGACCCAAGATGCACTGTCGTGCGTCGCGCCTGCGCTCTAACCGCCCTAGAATGGCCTTCATAAGCAAGCCTTTCAGCCAGGCGCCGCTTCAACCCCGAGGTGGAATCATGGAAACGAGAGCCGTAGCCCCCGCGAGAAAAGCTCCCGACGCCTCATTGCTTACGGCCGACCGCAAGACGGCCGCTTCGGTGGACGTTCCGGAACACAAAGGCGTCGGTTACGGCTTGCCCTGCTCGAAATGCCGGGCTTACTACCCTGCGGATCTCGACGTCTGCCCGCTTTGCAGGTCGGCAGAACGCGTTTCCGCGGCGGCGGTCTCGACTCCGATTGTGCCTCCGGTCTCCGCCTCGCAGGCCTCCGTCCCGCTGGAAGACGAGCGGGAACGCTTCCTGAAAGAACTCAAGTCGCAGATCTTCGCGTCGCACACGCAGATTAACGCGGCCGCCACTTTCCGCTGTGTCCTGGAACAGAACCACGACGGTGACTTCGAGCCGGCCGCCGTCTGCCACACCTGCTACGGCGAAGCGCGCCAGCTGGCCGACCGTCTGGAAGCGGCGTTGCATATCGATGTGAAAGAAGCCGCGCAGATCGTCTACAACGCGGTGTGGGCCGATACCTCCGATCCCAGCAAGACATACCTGAACGCGGCCAATGCTCTACTCACTGAGTTGCGGAATCGCGCTGGGCTCGAGCTCCTGCTCGGTTCCAACCGTCCCCTCGCCCACTAGACGCCGGGCTCAACCGGGATCTGCCATCTGCCGATAGTGAAGATGGACGATCGCTGTAGGTGTCTGCCATCGAACCCACGGTAACGGAGACTAGGACTTACGTGCGGAGGAATCACTGCCGCTGACTGCTCCGGCTCCTACGATCTACATTGCAAAATACGCATCGCAATTTGAGTTGAGGATGTCTTTGCCGAACAATTCAAGCGAGCCGGTGAAGCTTCTTGCCGCGGAGGAATCCGCCAAAAAGGAATCCGCCAAACTGGTGACGATCGTCAACACCCGGCGTTGGCGGCGCTATCCGCTCGATGTGCCGATCCGGGTCATCGTCCAAACACCAGAGAAGACCAAGCTCTATGACGGACGCGGAAATGAACTGAGCGAGGGTGGGATGGCCGTAACCGCGGGCGTCGAACTGAAGGCCGAGGACACGATTGCCATCGAGTTCACTCCGCCCTACGCCGCCAATCCAATCCGCGTACGAGGCACAGTGCGCAATCGCCAGGGATATCGTTACGGCGTGGAATTTCTCGTCGCAGGGGTAGAGGAACTCGAACAGGTGGATCGCCTGAAAATCCTGCTTCAGACTTTGAGTCACAGCTGAATGCCCGCTGCCGGGGCGCGGTCGAGATCCACCTGTTCCCGCGGAGAGGCGGCTACTCGGCTTTCAGTACAACGTAGTTCTTGCCCGCATACAACCGATATCCGTCGCCATCCTTTTCGAGCTTCAACGGAACCGCGTGTTTCAGCTGATCGTCGACGTGCGTCGCCACCGAGAACAGGTCCGTCGACGCAACATTCATGACGAGAAACTTGCCATCCTTGAATCCGAATCCGTACTGGCCCGGCTCAAGGGTTGCGCCGTCGAATGTCACCTTCGTTTCGGTGATGAAAAACCCCTGATACTTGTCCTGGATCGCGGTGGAATACCCCGAGGTATCCACCAGGCCGGCAAGCACCAGCTTGCCTGAGGCTGTCTTGAGCGCGACGGAATTGCGCGTTTGCACTTGCGCGCTCTGCCCGGCGAAGAAATACGATCCCGGCACGGTCTTCTTCAACGCGTCGCCCGTCAGAATCTGAGCGCTCGCCACACCAGCGATCAGAACGACGGCCATTGCCAGCAACATCCAATTGCGGCGGAAGTTCATCATTGGCTCCTTGAAGACTTCGAAATATGGTCCTAAGTATTGAATCAAATGCTACACGACCGGGCGCTGCATTTGTATTGCGAGTTTTCTTTCCCGGTCTCCGTGGCTCACGGGGTCATGATTTCTATGGGCGCTGGAATCGCAACTTGCCGAATGCCTCCGGGACATGAAAATTCGGCTGCGGCGTTCCGGTGGCACGCCATGCCGAATAGAACCGCGGCTCATGAGGTCCCTCTGCGCGATAGAGGTTCACCCGCCACTCGGCCGCCGGATCGAAGGTCGGTGTGAGCGCCTTTATCGGAATGGCCAGTTCCGCCGCCCAGGTGTGCGCCTCGCGATCCAGCCACACGGAGCGCGTCATGCCGCTTTTCAGGTCGTTCAAACCTCCGGGAAAGATGTCGAGGTCGATCCACATGCCATTCGGACTGACCTCGAACTCGCGGTAGTAGCGTGGCCGTGACGGATCGGGCTGCAGAAAGGCCTCCGCCACGTCGCGATCCCAGAGCTGATCCCGCCGCCCATTGGCATCGGAGTCGTCGAACACGAACAACTCCCGATAGCGGCACTCGAACCGCAAATACAAAGTCGTGAGAGTCCAAAGCGCCCGCACCGAAGTCTGCCGCCCTGGGTCTGCATTCTTGCCCTGCCAGTCCGCACAAAACGCCACCGCTTCGGTTCGAGTCCAGTCTGGTGCCGGATGCTGCGCATCGAGCGTGATCTCATGCGCGATGTGCGTGGCCGTGATCGTGTCCGTCCCGGGAGAGCACGGCTGCGCTTTGTCCTGGCTCATAAGCAAAGACGACGAGATGAAGATTGCCGCTGCGATCCACTTTCGCATATTGCCTGGTTCTCGGTTATTGACTTCTCATGGCCCGCTGCTTGCCTTCACTTCTGCACTCTGACTTCTGCCTTCTGCAATCCGCTTTTTGCTTTGACCGCAACATTCGGATAGTCCGCGCATCCAACCTAGCCTATGTTATCCACATGACGATCAATGCGATACTTTCCGAGGACCTGATGACGCGCACCGCAACACTATCCGACGCCCGTCGCTGGCAGGCTGTCCAAAACCGAGACGCTTCACTCGATGGAGCATTCGTCTTCGGCGTATCGAGCACAGGCGTCTTTTGCCGTCCAAGCTGCCCGTCGCGCCGTCCGCGTCGCGAGAATGTCCACTTTTTCGACCGCTCGCTCGATGCCGAGCAGGCCGGGTACCGTGCCTGTCTCCGCTGCCGTCCCAAGGCCGTCGACGGCAATCCCCAGGCTGCGCTGGTCCGATCTGTCTGCCGCTACATCGAGCAGAATATTGAAGATCGTCTCACGCTCGCCCGCCTGGCGCGCGAATTCCGCCGCAGTCCGTTTCACCTGCAGCGCACGTTCAAGGCCGTCCTCGGCGTCTCGCCCAAAGCCTACATGGACGCCGTTCGCCTCCGCCAGGTCAAGCACAACCTGCAGGCCGGACACTCCGTCACTACGTCGCTCTACGCCGCCGGATACGGCTCCAGCAGCCGTCTCTACGAGCGCACCGCCACGCAACTCGGCATGACGCCAGAAAAATACCGTCGCGGCGCGATGGCCGCCGTAGTCCGCTACACGATTGCCCCGTCGCCGCTAGGCCGCATGCTGATCGCCGCCACCGACAAGGGCATCTGCGCCATCCAGTTCGCAAACACTGAAGAAGAGTTGCAGCAGGGTCTGATGCGCGAGTTCCCCTTCGCCACCCGCCGACGTGACGACGAAGCCATGTCTGAGTGGCACCAAAAACTCGAGCGCCTGATCGACGGCACCGAAACCGGAAAGCACCCGTCCCTCCCCCTCGATATTCGCGCCACCGCCTTCCAGCGCCGCGTCTGGGAAGCCCTGCAACGCATCCCCCGCGGCGAAACCCGCTCCTACAGCGCCGTTGCCAAGAAGATCGGCATGCCCACTGCGACCCGGGCCGTAGCCCGCGCCTGCGCCACGAATCCGGTAGCAGTAGCGATCCCCTGCCACCGCGTCATCCGCGAAGACGGCGACCTCGGAGGCTATCGCTGGGGGATTGAGCGGAAGGAGCAATTATTGGCAATGGAGCAGGGGTCCGGGGCCTAAGGTGCTTCTGGAGTTG
>Ga0335071_10002604_pt1 | contig 19243 bp, 17 predicted proteins | sample Lox_Sample_15_FD_206724 | JGI IMG/M metagenome (GOLD analysis project Ga0335071, IMG submission 206724) | Soil microbial communities from Loxahatchee National Wildlife Refuge, Florida, United States - Lox_Sample_1.5 | ecosystem: Environmental > Terrestrial > Soil > Wetlands | place: USA...
TATGCAAGCGCCCCTGAAGGCAAAGTTTATTTCTAAACAGGGCAAATGTGTATTCACAGAGGCATCAGGGCTCGTTGAAGGTCGTTAGGCATGGAGACCAAAGATCACATCCCGGAGATCAAGCAGTGCCCAAGGCACGGATATTTCCGCGGCAGCCAGTGTACGTGTGGCAATCCCGGAAGATTCATACTATCTGGCTACAAGGCCGAGAAGCTGGGGCGCATCATGTCCGGAGCGTTAAGGCATTTCCCCGGAGAGCTCGGGCTAAAGCTCGACGAGCACGGCTGGGCGAGCATGGACGACCTTGAGAAGGCTATCGCCGCAAAATATCCCTGGGCTCAAAGACAGCATATAGAGGCTATGCTCGAGACGGATGAGAAGGGCCGCTACGAGTGGGACGATAACCGGGTCAGGGCCCGATACGGCCACTCCATTAATGTAGACCTCGACTACCCTGAAGCCGACTACGATGTGCTCTTCTACGGCACGAGCGAGGAAGAGGCAGACCGCATACTGGAGATCGGCCTGAAGCCGGTGAACCAGCACCACGTCCATTTAAGTAAGTCAATCGAAGAAGCAGTAAAAGTCGCCTGCATCCGCACGGAGCACCCGGTTATAATATCCATCGACGCCCGAAAGGCAAAAGGTAAAGGCATCCTTATTATCGACGCCGGCCCCGTATGCCTGTCAGGCCCTATTCCGCCGGAATACCTGAAGATCGAATAAGCGTCGTCTTATTGCCCTTTTTGACCTCGAATTTTCTGCCGGTCATCTGCTCGACGATGCGAAGCCCGGCGGCCGAATGGCCGGAGAGCACGCTGGTCGTAATGCCCGACTCGCCGGGCGCCAGTGCCATATAAAGAATGAGCTGGTCGGCCAGGTGGGCGTCCACCGCCGCCCCGGACTGCAGCTCTCTCGCCAGCATCGACGCCGCTTCACGGCCTACTTTCTCGGCAGGCTTTCCCCTTTCACCGAGAGCGCTTCCCCCCGTAAAACCTTTATATAGAGATATACCGGAGCCCGTCGACATATCATTACGGATATCGAGCCGAATATCGCCTGTCTCGTAGCCCCGTGACTGCAGGTATTCGGATGCCGCGCTCGCCTGGCGCTCGCAGACGTGGGCGGGCAGGCAGGATGACGCGGAGACGCCGGCGATGATACCGCCGACTGGCTCGATCAGGTCGGCGGGCCGGAAAGCCGCCGGCGTCGTATGAACGATGACCCTGCCGTTGCCAGCCGGAAAATATCCTCTTGAAATAAGAGATGCGTCTATACGATATCCGAACCGATCGAGCGCGGGCAGGGTGACATCGTGGAAATAGTCATATGGAGGTGCCCATTTAACGTCGGTCCCGCCAGTTATGTCGAGCGTAACGGGGCCGGGCGCGTAAGCGGCGACAGGCAAAACGCTCTGTAATGCCAGAGTAACGCTCCCGGCCGTGCCCATGTTGACGATAAAGTTACCCGCCTTAATGGGGCCTGGATCGAACGTAACCTCCGTCGACCCATACCTCAGCCCTTCTACGGTCGCATCCGTCATTTCCCGGGCGATCTCGATGGACCTGACGTGCTGGACGCCGAGGCCCGGCCTGGGCCGGCTTTTCCGGATGTTGACGATGCGTACGGCCTTTTGCTTTATTGCCGCGACAGCGATGGCCGTGCGCAATATCTGGCCACCCCCCTCGCCAATGGAGCCGTCCACCGTCCAGAGCATAAAAAAGAATAAGCCTATTTGATATTAATGGTTAGCCTTTATCCGAAAAGCTTGCCGATGGACTCGAACACGCTGTTGATAAGATAGCCGATATAGGTCAGGCTTAGCCCGGGCACGGCAACGAGATCGACCGGCACGTCCAGGTGGCCGCCTGGGATGACTTCGAGCGTTCCCGTCACATTCCTGTAGCCTTCCCTGCCGACCGTATACGAGTACTGGCCATATTGCAGCTTCGTTAGATTCGTCGAGCCCGTGCCGACGAGATCACCGTTCAGGTAGATGGACGCATCCGACGGCTTGATGATGAAGTTCACATCGCCCGTGCTGGGCTTCAGGACCTTATACACGCGATACGTGCCCTCGGAGGGGACGTTGAACGTGAGATTCTCGGGCAGATATCCGTCCATCAGCAGGCTGCAGGTATGCTCTCCGGCCCTGACGCCGGTGATGTTAAAGGGTGTCGTACGGCCTGTATCCGCCCCATCAAGCCATATGCTGGCACCGGCCGGGTCGGTGACCGCTTCGATCGAGCCTGAATCTGTAAAGTCGACGGATATCGGCACATTATAGTCATGCGACACGTTGAGCATGTTCGCATAATAGATGGTGAACGGGTCGGAAACTTTGATCGTATCATTGCCCATGAAATTATAGGTGACCCGGACCACATAGCTCTCTGAGGGAGCGCTGGTATTCACGCCATTGAACCTGTAGTTCCCTTCGACGTCGGATGTCGTCGAAGATATGGGGCTGAAGTTAACGCCGTTGACGCGGCAAAGCTCGACGGTCGCGCCGTAAAGAGGCGCGTCATTTTTCTGCTTTATGTTGCCATGCACGACGTTTACGCCGGCCGACGGCGGAGTATGCAGTGTAGTGCCATTACCCGTAAGCGATATGGTCAGGACGGCGGTGAACGTGTCGTCGCTATTGACATGGACGTCGCTCTTGCCCGAAGAAAACGTCTTACCGTTCTCGTTGTGCTCGGCCCAGACCTGGTAGTCGCCGGCGGGCAGGTAGAACTGCCAGTTATCGCCGGGCTCGGACGAGACGAAATCATACATGCCATTGCTAAGGTAAATGGTGGCCGATACATACTGGTTATAGTTGTTGGCGTTAACTACTTTACCAGTGAGCCAGCCATAATTGGAGGGCGGATAGTAATATATCTGAACATTGTGCGTTACGACCTGGTTCTTATAGATCCAGAAGAACTCGGTCTTATCGGAATAGGACTTGCCGCTAACGATATACGTCGCTGTGACCCTGAATACATCCCGGCCATCGAAGCCAGTGATGGGTACATTATTGAAGGTAAAAGTGCCATCGGAAGCCGATATGGCGTTCCCGACGACATTGTATACACTATCCTGTAATTGTAGAGTGGCATTAGCCAGCGGCATATTATTACGGTCGATGACTTTTCCCGTGAGGGCGCCGGTGGGCGTATTGTCGGCAAGCGATACGGGTATAGTGAAAATGAATAAAGATACGATAATGAATAATGAGAAGAAACGATAGACCATTTTTACCATTTTTACCACTGGATAAAATAAAAAGAGATTAAGGGGATTTTACTCCCCTTAGTCTACTTGATCCTTAGTTCTCTTTCCTCGCGACGAGGTAGGCTACGCCGAGTAATCCGGCTAACGCGAACAGGGCCTCAAAGCCCGGAGTGGGCTTGGCGGTCGGGGTCGGGGTTGGCGGTACTGCCGTTGCCGTCGTGGTTACGACGGCGGTCGGGGTCGGCGTCGGGCTTACCGGCGCGATGTACGAGTAGTCGGGTATGGCGATGTTGTGGGTCGCAGTACCGTACTCAGAGCCGGGTACGTAGGTCGCATTGGCGTACTTGTCAATATCCGTCGGCACAGGGCCCATCAGGAATATTGCATACCACATGTGGCCTTCCTTCTCACCGGTTACGTTGTAGAAGTCCCAGGGTACTCTGTAGTACGTGTACATACCGACTGCTGCGGTCCTGCCATCGTTCGAGAACTGCGGGTTCTCCGGGATGTCCACTACGTTGGTGTTCTCCCATCTGCCCGTAGTGTCGTTCCACTGGATATTCCACAGGGTCACGTTAGCGTTCGGGATACCGACCTTGTTCTGGTCAGTCACGATGCCCGACACGGTGCCCCAGCCGACTACACGGACAGTGCAGGTGTCGGTCAGGTTGTGGTTGTACATGATCTGAGCCGTGCCGGTGATGTTAACCTTACCAACCGTCTGGTTGGAGGTCAGCAGGATCCAGGCCTGGCCGTTGAGGTCGGTGATGTTCGTCTTGACCGAAGGCAGGGTAGCGACAGTGTCGTTGTCCGAGTCGAAGGTCACGGCGATGTTGGCCCTCTTGTACTTCTGGCCATTCAGGTAGAGCTGTGCGATGATCCAGTCAGACTGGCCGCCCACGAGGATCGTGTCCTTCTCGGCGGTGACCTTGATCGCGTCCGGCGGCGGGATCCTTAAGACGATCGAGCCGATGGAGGTCGCGGACCTGTTCATCGAGTAGTTGTTGCTCTTGCCGTAGATGGTCAGGTTGTCCGTCAGCTGAGCGCTGGCGTCAACGTAGCCATAGGCCGCGTTCTGCAGCACGATGTAGTCGAAGGCGAACAGGCCTACGAACGGCTGGCTGCTGGAAGTGGTCCTGGTCATGTTGTAGATCTCGTACGGAGTGGTGCCGTTGTAGCCCATGACGTGTAACATCACGGGGATACCGCCGTAGCCGGTGCCGTAAGAGTCAACCACGTAGCCAGTCCAGGATGCGGTCGGGGCTTCGAAGTAGATCTTGATGTTGGCGAAGACGCTCGCGTCATCTGCGTAGTATGCCCAGATGGTCGAGTTGTTGCCGCCGTAGGCTTCATCAACCCAGCCGTACTGGAGGCAGGCCTTACCCGCGTTGTCAGTGGTCGCAACGGTCTGGTTTCTCCCATTCGGGTCCATGTAACCGTAGAAGCTACCGTTCTGATTCGGAGCATATGCCGGTGCAGGGTATTGCATGAATGAGTTGTTCGTGGCGTTACCGATGGTGAAGTTTACATTGTAACCGTCAGCTACCGGGTTGCCAAGAGCGTCGTACATGTATGCGCAGATCTGGATGTTGTCTCCGCTGTCCGCTACGACGTGGCTTCTTTCGGCCTTCAGCTCAATCCTTGCAGGCTTGGTGAATATAACGACCGAAGTCGTCGCTGCAGACTTTAAGTCCGCATCAATGCCGAAAGCATTGGAATAGCCTTCTCCGTACGGGTCCTTGTAGGCGTACATCTTGTACATGTTTATACCCTTATTGTACGTGCCAGCAGTGTTGTCCGGACCTGTCAGATTCACAGAGCTGTAGGTTGCGTTGATGCCGGTGATCTGATAGTTGCCGTACGCATCGGAAGACGTGTTATAGAATTCCTGGGTAGTGTTCGAGGCGTTGACGATCGCGATGTAAGCGCCGCCGATGCCTACGGTTCCGTTGACCGAGGTAGTAACTCTGCCGGTCACTGAGCCCTTTTTGCCCCAGTCAGACCAGACGGTCTGAGGATAACTGTGAGCGTTGGGGTCCCATATGGGCTTATCAGCGACAGCAGGCACTACTACTGCGATCATGGACATAATCATTAGTACTGCTAATGCTGCCTTTACATTATTTTTCATTAATTCAACCTCCCATGGTTGTGTCTATTGTGCAAGCAGATATCGCGGCTCGGATAAAACGCTCTTGTTTTACCACCCATATGCCGAATCTTCGACATATGCCGAACTAGACATCGCCAGATATAAATCCATAACCTATGGATTATTGGAGTAACATTATGACTTTCCCTAATAAATGTTTTTTGGTCTTTCCCCTATGTAAAATGGACTTCCACAGGTACCAAATGCACAGGTATATTCACGTTACTTCGCTATATTTTTTGCCAAAGGCTCGCCTGGCATACTAATATTGCCTCCAGGCGGGCTTGCTCCGTGGAAGGAGCATATATACGACAATTGACTATGATACGGCCCTGTCCACCATTAAATATATCAATACAGTATTATACTGTGGACTGTCGATCGGAATGAAGTACGCAGTCGTCCTCGGTGACGGGATGTCGGATTACCCCGTCAAGGAATTAAATGGTAACACGCCCTTAATGAGCGCCCGGAAGCCTAATATGGATTTCATGGCCCGCCACGCCCGGCATTACGGCCTGTGCCAGACCACCGTCGAAAGCCTGCCCGCGGGCAGCGACGTGGCGAACCTGGCCGTCATGGGCTATGACCCGGTCAAATATTATAATGGCCGGGGGCCGCTGGAGGCCATGAGCATGGGCGTCCGGCTGAAGCCGAACGACGTCGCCTTCCGGTGTAACCTGATAACGGTCCGGGACGGCCTCATCGCGGACTACAGCGCCGGCCACGTGACTTCGGAGGAGGCGGCCGAGCTTATCCGGTACGTGGACAGTAAGATGGGGGGTGACGGCACGAAGTTCTATCCCGGCATCAGCTACCGGCACCTGATGGTCCTGGACGGTAAGGGCGCCGGCGCCGTCTGCGACGCGCCCCACGATTACGCGGGCCAGCCGGTCGAAGAGCACCTGCCCCGGGGGGAGGAGCACGAGCTGCTTACAGGGATGATCCGGCGGTCCTGGGAACTTCTGGAGGGCCATCCGGTAAATAAAAAGCGCATCGCCGAAGGCAAGAACCCGGCGAATTCCATCTGGCCCTGGGGCCAGGGAAGGACGCCGGCCATGCCGTCTTTCCGCGAGAAGTACGGCCTGACAGGCTCGGTGATATCCGCCGTCGACCTGATAAAGGGATTAGGCGTATCGGCGGGCCTGGACGTCATCGAGGTGCCGGGCGCGACCGGGTATTTCGACACGGATTATGGCGCCAAGGCGAGGCATGCGCTCGAATCGCTAAAAGATAAGGACTTCGTTTTCATCCACGTGGAGGCGCCCGACGAGGCGGGCCACGAGGGCATGGTGAAGGAAAAGGTGAAGGCCATCGAGGACCTGGACAGCAAGGTCGTGGGCCCGATGCTGGAAGGGATGCGCCGGTTCGGCGACTTCCGCCTGATGGTCTGCCCCGACCATCCGACGCCTCTTTCTATAAAGACGCATGCCCACGACCCGGTGCCCTATGTAATATATGATTCCGGAAAGTCGGGCGAACCCGCCAGGTCCTATGACGAGAAGTCGGCCGTGGATGGGCTCTTCATCGATAAGGGCTACCAGCTGATGGATTTATTTATTAATGACCGGATATAGTGATGTTGATGGAACGTGTGCGTGTCCGGGCTTCGGCGACTTCGGCCAATCTGGGAGCGGGCTTCGACGTGCTGGGGCTGGCCCTGGACGAGCCTTTTGATATTATAGAGGTAGAGCCGGCGGACCATCTCTCGATCCGCATCGTGGGCCGGGGCTGGAAGTCGATCCCGCTGGAGCCCGAAAAGAATACTGCCGGCCTGGTGGCGAAAGAGATGGGTAAAGACGTCCTCATCACGATCCACAGCTATATCCGGCCGGCCAGCGGCCTGGGAAGCAGCGCGGCCCCGGCGGCGGGCACGGCGGTCGCCATCAATGAGCTTTTTTCGCTCGGCCTTTCCCGTGAAGAGCTAGTGCCCATCGCCGCGAAGGGCGAGGTGGCGGCGGCGGGCGTGGCTCACGCCGATAACGTGGGCCCCTGCATCATGGGAGGCCTGACTATCGTCAGTGGCGGGCGTGCGGTCAGCCTGGAGATGCCTGAGATGGGCATCGTCGCCATACTCCCCGCCATCGACGTGAGCACGAAAGCGGCCCGGGAGCTTATCCCGTCCAGCGTCCCCGTGAATGAGATGGTGCAGAACATTGGCAAGGCGTGCATGCTGGTGGCCGGCGCAGCGGCTAAGGACCCGGGCATGATCGGCCGCTCGCTCATGGATTCGTTCAACGAGAAATACCGCTCGCCGCTTATCAGGGGCTACGAGGACGTCAAGGCCGGCGCCCTTGAGCAGGGCGCCTACGGGGTCGCCATCAGCGGCTCTGGCCCGACGATGATCGCCCTATGCCCGGAGGAGCGGATGAGGCGGGTCGAGAAGGCCATGGCCGGGCAGTTCGATAAATGCGGCGTCTCCTCCGAATCCTTCATGACGCGGGTCGGCAATGGAGTGGAAATTATATAAGCGAAGAATATCTAGTTGGCATGGAATAACATGGCGGAGGACAGAAACTTTCTAACAGTGGCTGCTGTGGTGGTAGTCGGCCTTGTCGTGCTGATCGCGGTCGTAGCCGCAGTATACATAATGTTCACGTCTCTCGTGGGCGTGCCTGCGCCGACGCAGGCTCCCACGCCCGAGCCCCCGATGACGCCCACGCCTTATATGGTCATACCCGCGGGGCCGGTCACTTCGACGCCCTCCGGAAATCCTTCTTCATCGGCACCGGCAGTGCCGACGCCTGTCCAGCCAGTGGTCAAAATGGCCCAGCTCGTGGACTATGGCACCGATAAGGACACGTACAAGCCCGGCGATACCGCCATTACCTATATCGTCATAAAAAATTCGGGCACAGTGCCCATTACCGAGGCCACGCTGAATATCAAGGTGGAAAGATACGTTTCGGTGATCGGATACGTCAACGTGCAAAACCCGACGACCACCCTCACCGGCCTGGGCATTGGGCCGGGCGAGACGAAGAGGCTGGAGTACAGCATTTCCATACCCGGCGATTATGAGGGCGTCTCCACATCCGGCAAGTACCGGTTCACGATCGACGTCCTTGTCTGGGGGAACCAGATCGGCGAGTTCACGAAAGAAGTGACCGTCCAATAATTCTATGTTTCTTTTTCTATTACAATCCGGTCGCCATTTAATATGTTAGTATGCCCCTGTGTGAAGCCCGGTCAAAGGCATATAATCGGCGTTATTTTTCGGGTATTAATAAGAAGTTATGGCCATAAACTGGGATGGGGTGTGTATGGTGAAAAGCGTTTTCAAATTGACATTAGCGGCCGTGCTGGTCTCGGCAGGCCTGATGATGGTCATTTCAGGCGTTCAGCATGCCGGCGCCGCCGCGGCGAAGGTATCGCCGGCCGGCACAGTCAGCGTCACTGCGACGGCGGCCCCTTCCGGCAGGATCAGCGCCGAGCTCGTGGGTTATGGCACTGACAGGGACACGTATAGCCGGGGCGATACGGCGAACGGCTATATCACGCTGAGGAACACGGGCGATGCGGCTATAAATGACGTCACGGTCCATGCTTCTATATCGAAAAATGTCCCGGTCCTGGGCACGACATCGCTGGGCTCGAAGGACTTTAAGATCGCGAACCTGAACATTGGGCCGGGAGAGACAAAAAAAGCGCAGTTTTCAGTCACTATACCTGAGGAGTACAGCGGGTTTTCGACGGCGGGCGACTACCAGCTCAACGGTAAGGTCTTAGTGAGCGGCAAGGAGATTGGCGATTTTAGCAAGTCGGTCAAAGTCGTCTAACTTCTTTTCATTTATTACATTTTATCAGATTATTATTATAAACATACCTGTGGTCATTTTAATAGTGATCTTATGGGTGAGACGGTCGTTATCGCGCCCACGACTCGTAACGAGGGGCACGGCAAGTTCGTCCTGGACGTCGATGAGGAAGGGGTCGTGAAAAAAGGGAATTTTTTAAGCATGGTTACGGTGAGGGGCTTCGAAAAGTTCCTGGTCGGCCGGTCCATGGAGTTCGCGCCCGTGGCAACGAGCCGCTTTTGCGGCCTGTGCCCGCCGACGCACGCGACCGCATCCTCGGAAGCCATCGAACGCTCCATCGGCCTGAGCCCCCCGCATCACGGGGTACTGTTACGCGAATTATGCAACATCGGCAATCACCTTCATGATCACCCGCTGCAGCAGGTACTCATCCTGCCCGACTTCGTCAAGGACCCGGAAAAGACGAAGGAGGCGCTTACCAGGATCCAGAAGATGCGCCGCATCGGCCAGTATATTTGCAGCGTGACCGGCGGCGAGGCCATCCACTCGCCGTATATTCGCGTGGGCGGCATGTACACGAACATCAGCGAGGCGGCCAGGGATAAGCTCTCGGAGATGCTCGGTGAATACCGGCAGTACCATGAGGCACAGAGCCGTTTCATGGAGGAGGCGTTCGAAGCCGCGGACGTGCCCCCGGGACTGGGGGTCAATGACGTGGACATGATGGCGACGGACCTGATATTTGGCCGGTCGGACGTGTTCGCGAGCGACTATTATCCCTATTATTCCGAGCTCTTGCCTGCGAACTATTATGGAAAGGATATCGGCGTGGAGGCCTGTACCCGGATCCCCATGCTCCAGGGGAAGATCGTGGAAGTGGGGCCTGTTGCCCGGCTATGGAAATTTAAGGGGTGGAGGGAAAAGGGCACCATGGCGCTGAACCGGGCGAGGCTGACGGAAATCACTCTGAGGATAGAGCGAGGCCTGGATATCCTCCGGGAACTGAACACCAGGGCTCACACGCTCAACCGCCCCGTCTCGTATGGCATCGGCCGGCTGGGCATCGGCGTCAACGAGGCGCCCCGGGGCACGAACGTTCACATTACGCGGGTGGAGGACGGCCGGATCACATTTTATAAGGCCATGCCCGCGACCATGTGGAACATCGCGACCATCGGGAAGTCCACGGAGGGCTTCCACTATAAGTGGGCGCAGTGGGTGATGCGGTCCTACGACCCGTGCATATCCTGCGCCACCCACATGATCGTCATGCACGATGGCCGTGTCATCGAGGAGCGTTTCGTATGAAAAAGCCGAAGTTCGCCTATGTCCATCTGTCCGCCTGCTCGGGCTGCGAGATCTCGTTCCTGGATAATTTCGAGCGGCTCCTGGACATGATGGACATGGTGGATATCGAGTACATGACGCTCATCAAGGACGAGACGGAGATACCGAAGGCCGACATCGTCTTCGTGGACGGGGCCGCATGCCTGCAGTCAGATGACGCCGTCGATACGCTTAAGAAGGCACGGGAGAGAGGCTCTTACCTTGTGGCCTGGGGCGGGTGCTCGTCTACGGCGACCATCAATAACTTTTCGAGGGGAGGCCAGCTTCCTCAGCCCCAGCACGAGTCGTTCCCGCCCATAAAGCGCCTGGTAAGCGTGGACGCGTTCGTGCCGGGCTCGCCGCCGGCGCCGGAGATGGCATACAACATCGTAAAGGCTTTTGTGGAAGGAGACCTCGACTACCTGAAGTACCTGTCCTCATATAGTGTCGGCGGCTATGCCTGCGGCTGCGACCTGTGGAAGGACGTCGTGGAGAACGGCCTGTGCATCGGCTGCGGCGCCTGCGCCATGGCCTGCCCGACACGGGCCATCACGATGGCCGAAGGCCGGCCGAACTGTATTTTCGAGAGGTGCGTGAAATGCGGCGCCTGCTACGCCCAGTGCCCCCGCAGCTTCCTGCCGACCGCCGCCATCGAGAAGATGATGGACCGGCTGAGGGAGGAGTGAAATGGCGTATAAGGGATTCGGGAAATACAAGGAGGTCATGAGCGCCCGGTCGAAAGACCCGGATATCCAGGATATCGCCCAGGACGGGGGAACGACGACCGCGCTGATGTGCTACGCCCTCGATACCGGCTTCATCGACGGTGCGGTATTGACGAGAAAATCGAGCGAGGAATGGGCGCCCGCCCAGTACGTGGCCACGAGCAGGAAGGAGATACTCGAATCCGCTAAAAGCGTCTATGCCCTTTCGCCGAGCTTATTCCAGCTAAAAGAGGCGACGCGGGAAAAGGCGCTCAGCAAGGTGGGCTACGTGGGCGTTCCCTGCCAGATAGAGGCCGTCCGCAAGATGCAGCTATATCCCTTCGGCGCCCGGGATATCGTCGAGCGCCTTGCCCTGGTCATCGGCATCTTCTGTTTCGAGAACTTTTATCCCGAGAGCCTCAAGGCCATCGTCGAAGGCCTGGGCGAGGAGCCTCTGGAGGGCGTGGTCCGCATGCGCTGCGCCTCGGGCAAGTTCCGGACTGAGGGCGAGAAGGGCGTGACATTACCGCTCAAGGAGGCCTCCCGGTACATCCAGGATGGCGACCGTATCTGCCCTGACCTTGTGGCTGAGTGGGCCGACATTTCCATCGGATCCGTGGGCTCGGACCCGGGGTGGAATACCGTGTTCCTCAGGACGAAAAAAGGCCACGACTTTTTCCAGCAGGCCATAGGCGCCGGTGCCATAGAGACAAAGGAGATCAGCGAAGACGGGCTGAAGGCACTCGAAAAGCTGGCCGTCAGTAAGAAGAGCCGGGCGAAAAAATTTATTGAGAAACGCGAAAAGCTCGGCCTCTACGTAACCCGGGACATCTTCTATTGAGTGATTCTTATCCGATTCTGACTAGGAGAGCCTGGAACGTTAAAAGTATCAAATCGATATAGAGAAATATTAATTAAAATGCGCTGGATGCAAGAGGGCGCTTGATAACGATGGATCAAAAGGCCGGTCAAAGAGAATGTCCAGAGAAGGCAGTACCTCTCCCTTCTATTATGGGGCGTATATTTTGTTAATTATTAATTTTTAGATACCGGCCATTTTTTATCGAACTGCTGAAATTCTTCCGTTACAGATGTAAGCCATGCACGCCTGACAGTACATTCGTCACAGGAGCCTTCCTGGCAGAATATATCCGCAACGTAAGGGCACCATTCGCATTTCCTCGAGAATACCTTTGCCTTATTAGCCGTTATATAATTAATCTTCTGATTACTGGTTTCAATTATTTTTTCACCGGTTAATACCTCTTGACTAACAGTGCCACCCATAATATCCCTCTGACATTATCGAGTTATAATATTATAAAATCCCGAAAAATTGTTTATAAATCTTTTGGTCTCCAGGATAAAGCGACCTTAAAAGTGCCAAATTTATAGTAATTATTCACTTTTTAATTTACATTTTCGATAAATTTTTTTTTAAAAAACTGGACATTTGCCTTTCAGTGATTGATTTTTCATTTGTGAACGACTCGATATAATATAGTTGGTGCGTGCGTAAAAAAGTCTGTATTCGTAATGGATCGGCAGATAATAAAAGCTGTCTTATAATAATGATAGCTTTTATAGCCGCTCGTATAGAGTTGTGCGCTCCCGTGGTATCCGATCGATAGCTTTAATAAGCCTCATAAAGTCGCCCTTTGACAGGTACTCGCCGTGCCCGGAGCCGGCCGCCACGGAGATCTTATCCTCGATCATGGTGCCCCCGAAATCGTTGGCCCCGGCGCAGAGGGCAGCCTGCGACAGCTTGACGCCCATCTTGATCCAGGACACCTGGATGTTGGGTATATCCCTGCCGAAGATGACCCGGGCCAGCGCGTGCAGGCGCAGGTCGTCCATGCCGCTTGCGCCGATGGACCGGCCGCTCAGCCGGTTGTTCTCGTGCATGAACGTGAGCGGGATGAACTCGGTAAAGCCGTGCGTCTCGCGCTGGATGTCCCGCAACAGGAACATGTGGTCGATGCGGTCCTCCCAGGTCTCCAGTGTGCCATACATGATCGTAGAGGTGGTCTTAATGCCGAGCCGGTGCGCATCCTTTATGATGTCCACCCACTGCTGTGTCGAGACTTTGCGGGGGCAGATTTTCTCCCTGACTGTATCCACGAGTATCTCGGCCGATGCGCCCGTCATCGTGGTAAGGCCGGCCTTTCGGAAGGCGGCCATCGCCTCTGCCGGGGTGACGTTCGATACCTTGGCCGCGTAATAGACTTCCATCGGCGACAGGGCGTGGAGCATGATGTCGTATTTCGCCTTAATGGCCTTGAACAGGTCGCAGTAGTAGTCCACGGTCATGTAGGGCATGACGCCGGAGATGAGGCACAGCTCGGTGGCGCCGATGTCCTTCGCCTCGCCGACCCTCTGCAGGATCTCTTCGGTGGTAAGCCTGAAGCCGATGCTGTTCCTGAATGAGCAAAAGTCGCACCCGATCATGCAGCGGTCGGTGACCTCGACGAGCCGGTTAACGACGAAGGTGATGTCGTCGCCGACGATGGCCTTGCGCAGCCCGTCGGCCGTGTCGAAGAGCTCGAACGGGTTGCCTTTTAAAAGCTCGAGGGCATCTTTTTTCGTTATCTCTCCCGCGAGTGAGCGCTCATAGATATTTTTCAGCATAGCGACTCCTGTAAATGGCAGATATAATAGGGCTCATTCATAATAAAATGTCTGTTCGTAAGCTGCACACCTTTACTTGTATGCCGATTTTCGCCCGGTGGAAGAAGCCGCTATTTTCATGGCCGGCTTCACATCCCCGTAAAGTGTGGTGCGCTGTCTTGGAATGCGTCCCGCGTCCCGTATGATGGCCTGCAGCTCCTCGGGCGACAAGCACTCGCCCGCAGTTGCTCCGGCCGTCTTCGAGATCCGCTCCTCCATGAGCGTTCCGCCGAGGTCGTTGGCGCCGCAATGGAGCGCCACCTGGGCCAGCTTGGGGCCTAGCTTGACCCAGGACGCCTGCACGTTCACGAGGTCGGGGCCGAAGATGAGCCGGGCCAGGGCATACATCCGCAGATCATCCAGGCCGCTGGCGCCCATGGAGCCTTTTTGCTTCAGCACGATTTCTCCCAGCGGATTATTCTTGCTCATGAAGGTCAGGGGCACGAACTCGGTGAACCCGTGGGTCTCGCGCTGGATGTCCCGCTGGATGAAAATGTGATCCAGACGATCCTTCCAGGTCTCGATATGGCCATACATGATCGTGGCGGTGGTGGGAATGCCGGTCTTGTGGGCCTTGGTGACCACGTCGACCCACTGCCGTGTCGTCAGCTTGTCCGGGCATATCTTCTTCCGGACGGAGTCCACGAGTATTTCGGCCGCAGTCCCGGGCATCGAGCCCAGCCCCGCTTTCTTTAGCTCCTTTAATGAATGTGAAATGGTTACGCCGGAGATCTCGCTCATGTGGAAGACCTCCATGGGCGAAAAGGCGTGTATGTCTATGTCGTACCTGCCTTTAATGGCCCTGAGCATGGCGACGTAGTCCTTCAGGTACATGTCGGGAAGCAGGCCGCCCTGGATGCACACCTCGGTCGCGCCGTACTTCTTCGCCTCGCCCACTTTTTTTAATAGCTGCGCGCTGGTGAGCCGGTAGTTCTCGTTGTTCCGGAAGGCGCAGAAGGCGCAGGTGCCGATGCATATGTCCGTAAAATTCATATTCCGGTTGACGACGTAGGAGACCGTGTCGCCGACCAGCTCCCGGCGCACGGCGTCGGCTGTCTGGAACAGTTCGAAGGGGTCCTCTTTTAATAAGGCCATCGCGTCCTTTTTCGTGATCCTGCCTGCCAGCGATCGCTCGTAGATATCATCAAACACAATACCCATCTCCATCCGCGTGTCTCCTGATGATCGACTCCAGCCTCTCCGGGTACCAGCCCTTTTTCACGTACTTCGGGTACAGAGGGAGCCGCTCCCGGAGCTTCAGGCCCATGGCGCCGAGCTCATCCAGCGTGGGCCATCGGCACTCCGGATTGATGTAATCTTCAGTGACGGGCGAGATGCCGCCGATGTCGCCCGCGCCGGCCCTTAAAAATTCGGGCAGGTGGGACGTCAGGTTGGGCGGCGCCTGCAACTCAATATCCGCCGGAAGTATCTCGCGGGCCATCCTTAAAACCCTTATCATGTCCTCGACGCCTGGCGGTTCCGTGGAGCCCATGCGGGTCTCCGGCTTGGGCACGAAGTTCTGGACGATGACTTCCTGTATATGGTCGTATTTTTTATGCAGGTCTCGGATGGCCTCCAGCGATTCCCGCCGGTCGTCCCAGGTCTCTCCGATGCCCACCAGGATGCCCGTGGTGAACGGGATCTTTAGTTTCCCGGCGCGCTCCATGAACTCGAGGCGCACTGAAGGCCTCTTCAGAGGGCTCAGCCGGTGCGCGGGGAGTTCCGCGGTCGTCTCCAGCATGAGGCCCATGCTGGCGTTGACGCCCCTGAGCTTTTCCAGCTCGGCGAAAGGCAGCACGCCGCCGTTGGTGTGGGGCAGCATGCCCAATCCGATGGCATCCAGGCAAAGGTCGTAGACGTAGTCCGTGAAATCCATGTAGCCGTATTTTCCGAGCTCTTTAAAAAAGAGGGGATCTGACGGCGCGTCGCCATAGGTGAAAAGCGCCTCCAGGCAGCCCAGGCCCGCGGCCTTTTTGAGCGTATCGTGGGCGACTTCGGGCCGGATGATGAAAGCATCCTTTGAGCCGGCGTCTCGCCGGAACCCGCAATAGCCGCAGTTGTTGCGGCACATGTTGGTAACGGGGATGAACACGTTCTTCGAGTAGGTGACGAAGTCTTTAGACATGTGAAACGCCTGTCTAAGTAACCAAGGTTGACCATAGATAAAATATATACTTTACTGCGCCGGGGAGGTAACGCCGGCATAAGTAGTATAAACGTTTTTTAAGCCTGTGCTCGTACATCCGCCATGGGTGCGTGAGATCAATCAGGGTCATCGATCTATAGCATGCATTATCATTCTTGTATCGCTGCTCCTGCTCGCCACGGCGACGCATAAAGCGTGGGGCGCGGCAGGGGAGCTCAAGTACGAGCTCGTATCCGGCGGCGTTACATACGGGGATGATGCCATCATAACGGGGCTTAAACAGGCCATCTTCCACCAGCAGGATGCGACTGCCGTGGACCTGGAGAGCCTGGGCATAGCCTTCCCGGGGACTCTTTGCTTTGCGCCATCGCAGGGGACGGGGATCGCTTTACCTTCGATACGCCAGACTCGGGAGGAGTCCGCCAGCAGGTCCAGCACCGGCTTTTATTCGGCCAACCAGCCCTATTACCCGTATATCAACGAAGGCGCCGCCCCGATAGGCGTCGGGCAGTTCGGCCGTCCGAGCCCGGTCACGCCCGCGGGATTCCAGAGCAATTCCCTGCTATACCCGGAAATGGTCGTCGAGGGCGATCTCACGCCAAATCTGACCTATGATAACAAGAATATCAACAATTCCCGGGTTACGCTGCCCCCCTCGACAGCCGGGCGGGCATATGGCGAGACGGCCGCGGCGCTGGGCGGCACGACGGGCATGGAGTCCAGCCCCCTTGCGCTATCTATCCACCGGTTTAACCTGGACTTGAACGCGTCGCAGATCAGCCGGATGAGCATCCTGGAAAGGATGTGGCGGAACTCGCACCTGTCGCACCTCATGGACATCGCCTTCGAGGGCGAAGTGTCCCGGCCGGCATGGATATCCCCGGAAGAGACCCTAACTGTACCCCAGGCGCCCCGGAATGAGAGCGACCTGACGAACGTTACCAGCCCGAGGGTCTCGCTGCAGCGCACGGACCACGCGAAGGTCATCAGGGAGGCGCTGGCCTTCACCCGGCCGGGCCAGTACATAAAGCCCGAGTTCTGGGACCTGAACCCGCTGACTCCGGGCAGGCTAGTACAGCCGGTCCGGATGCCGGCCGGCCAGGCTATTCATGCCGTTTCAGGCACATCTTCAGGAGGGTTGCCACTCTTCTAAAGACTCCCTACTCGCTTTTTTACCGGCACCCCCGGCTAAAGTATTTAAGATTTCAACGCTTTTCATAGAATACGATGAAGGCAGTCGTACCTTTTAAGACCGTAAACGCAAAGTCCCGGCTGGCCGAGATCCTCACGGCAGAGGAGCGGGAGAGGCTGGCCCGGCTGATGCTCGACGATATCACGGGCGCTCTTCGGGAGGCTGGCCTGCAGGTCGTGCTCCTCACGACGACTCCATACCAGTACGACGCGGAGGTCGTGGTCAGCGAGAAGGACCTGAATTCGTCCCTGAACGACTTTCTGAGCACCGAGGCGGAGCCCGTCATGATCATCATGGCCGACATACCGCTCATCACAGTTAAAAATATTCGGGACATGCTCGCCAGCCCCGCGGACGTGGTAATATCGCCGGGGAGGGGGGGAGGCACGAACGTACAGTATATTAAGGAGCCCCGGAAGTACCATGTCGACTACTATGGGGCTAGCTTTTTAGACCACATGCGCATCGCCGAGGATAACGGCCTGACCGTTGAGTTCTTCGACTCGTTCAACGCCTCCAGCGACATCGACGAGCCCCAGGACCTGGTCGAGCTTTACATCCACGGCAGGGGCAGGGCGGCCGAATACCTGCGCTCGTTCATGGCGCTGGACGTGAGTAATGGCCGCGTTAAGATCGTCCGGGACGTGCAGAAGGTCCCGGAGGGCCGGCGCCCCGGAAGGTCCGTAGCCACCCAATAGGCTATGCAAAAATAAATACCGTGTATTTCGTGGTATTAGCTTTTTATATGGACGCAGTTTCGCTATCGGGGGTTGAGGGTAAAGCTTTAAATATCTTCGAGTAGACCCTTGATTAAACTAAATATGGGGGCATATCCATGGCTAATAGTAGAAACACGATAGGATACGGCAATACGCCGGGATTTTTGACCAGTGCAGAGAAGACCTCTCCGCTGGGTTATTATTTTGCGTTCCTGATCATCTTTCTGGTGGGCGGCATTTACGCCCTGGTGGAATTCGGCGGCATCGTGACGGAGAAGGCGATCTTACTCGTGACGATCAGCGACGCCCTGCTCGTCGTGGGCACGATCATGTTCCTCGCCACGTCGCTCTTCGGGTATATCAAGTCGAAGAACCTGCGCATACAGGACGCCATGTTCGGGTTTTCAATGGCCTCGCTCTCTTTCTGCGTCGCGGGGTTCATCTGGACCTGGTATAACCTTGTGCTGCAGGTGCGTGCCCCATTCCCGTCCATGGCGGACGTCTTTTTCCTCATCGGCTCGCTCGCGACCATCGCGGCCATCTATAGCGCCACCCGGGCGGTCACCGAGACGACCGGCCTCAAGGTCGAGCTGAACGTCATCATCATCGTGCTGGCGGTCATCGCGACTGCGGCCATCGTCTGGACCTATGCATCCTATACGGACATCCTGAAGGGCGGCTTAACTCCGTCGGCGTTCATTTCCATCGCCTATCCGGCGCTGGACATCATCTGCCTGGCCCTGGTGGGCAACCTGATCCTCACGTCGATAGGCCGGAGCGTCTTCGAGTCGCAGCTCGTCATCGCCATCGGGTCGATCATCCTTTCGATCTCGCACATCTACTTCTCCGTGACGACGTCGATGGGCTTTTACCGCTATGAGCCGCTGGCCATAACGCTCTACGCCGTCTCGTACATGCTCTACGCGATCGGCATATCCAGGTACGTCGACCTGACCAAGTACGACCTCATCATGGACCGGATACAAAAGCTCAATAAGGTCCAATAAGTCGCCTATTTTTATCTTTTAATCTTTTACTGTGCTTCGTTAACATGAAAGGTATTATTTGGACCGTCGGAGCAAGGAACAAAGGATAAAAAGGACCAAGCACTGGCCTATATCTAATAGCCGTGAGGCCAGGCCTCAATGTTATAACGCTTATTTCTCTATTTTTTCGATGATGCCCCGGGCACACTCGATGCCCATAGCAGCGGCAGGCACGATGCCCCGCGTCACTCCCGCCCCATCACCACAAACGTAGAGGTCATCGACCACCGCCGTCTCGAAATGCTCCCTCGTCTCGGGGCGAACGGCCGCGAACTTGATCTCCGGAGCATACAACAAAGTGGCATCCGAAGCCA
>Ga0335071_10002607_pt1 | contig 19221 bp, 19 predicted proteins | sample Lox_Sample_15_FD_206724 | JGI IMG/M metagenome (GOLD analysis project Ga0335071, IMG submission 206724) | Soil microbial communities from Loxahatchee National Wildlife Refuge, Florida, United States - Lox_Sample_1.5 | ecosystem: Environmental > Terrestrial > Soil > Wetlands | place: USA...
CCCGCTGGAGTGTGGATGTCCGCCGCCATCAAAGGTGATGAAGACCGAGTCGCCGACGGCTCCGATTCCAGACACGGCACTGCCTTCGAAAGCGCATCTCGGGGGCGCGGCAGAAGGTGCGGGAACTGTGCCATCTGGGAAAGTAACGCTGGGCCAGCCGCCGACTACGACCACGCTTTCCAATGGTCCGGAGACGGCTCCGCTGCCGCCGTCGAAACCGAATGAGACGCATGTACAAGTCGATGCGCCGCTCGTCTTCACCCCAAAGGCGCGGGCTGCTGCCAATGTTCCGCCCGCCGCCGTGCAGACCGCAATGAATCTGCCGGACGAGAATTCCTCCCTGCGGCAGGTACACCTTGATCCCGTGATTCAGTCGCCACCTCCGCAAGAGGCTGGGAGGAAACAAAAGTCCGAGCATCGCGGCTTCTTTGGGCGAATCGGTGGGTTTTTCTCGTCCTTATTTCACTAGGATCGCCTCGAGGATCTGATCATGCTCCGAGCCCTGCTTCGGATATCCTTTTCGCAAAATCTCGCGTCTTACCGCAAGTTATCTACTTTGCTGGCAGGAGCGCGCCATGACTGCTGCAACCGCGGGACCTTCCGGTCCAAACCTGTTCTCGACCTTTTCGTCGAATGAAAGCGGTTTTCGTCACACCCATCGCGAGACTTTCCTGTTCTCGCTGCTTGGACAGGCCGCGATCCTCGCGATCGTGATTTTCTTGACCACTCGTGTCCTAGTGGACCACGGCGGTCCCATCGTACGCGCCATTCCATTTGATCCGCTTCCCATCATCTTTGCTGGCCATGGCGGTGGAGGTGGTGGGAATCACGATCCGCGGCCTGCCTCGCATGGCCACCCTCCGATGGCATCGCTTGAGAATCAATTCGTCGCGCCGACGGTAAGGACGCAAACGGAAATGCCGAAGCTCCCGATGCAAGAGAGCGTCATCGTGGCACCCGAGGTGAAATTCGATCAGCGGGGACCCATCGGCGACATGCTTTCAAAGTTCACTACGCCGTCTGACGGACCTGGTGGTCCTGAAGGAATGGGAAGGGGATGTTGCAAAGGAATTGGGGACTACGCCGGTCCACATGTTGGCAACGGCCCTCCGAGCGTGTATCCCGCGGGCAAAGATGGAACGGGCATCGCGCAGGTGATTTACAGCCCCGAGCCGAACTTCTCGGACGAGGCGCGCAAATCAAAAACGCAGGGGAGAGTTGGACTGATGCTGGTGGTAGGGAAGGATGGACGGACGTACAACATCCACGTCCGTGAAAGCCTGGGCATGGGGCTCGACGAGAAAGCTATCGAGGCCGTGAGCCACTGGCGATTCAAGCCGGCGCTGAGGAACGGCGAGCCGGTGGACACACAGATCGCAATCGAGGTGGACTTCCACCTTTACTAGGGATCAGGGGCCAAGGGTTAGGGGTCAGTCGGAAGAGTAAGAATGGTGGAACATTGGACGCGCGGATTTACCAATCCCTGATCCCTAGTCCCAATCCCTCCCGTATCAGCTGCGGTTGATTGCGCGGCGCAACGGCTCTACGCGCTCACGCAGATCGTCGGCGATATCGGCTCCGCGCTTCGCCATCTCCTTCGCGCGATCGCCGACATCTCGCAGATGATCCTTGGCGTCATCGGCCCAATCATCCAAAGTGTCCTTGGCATCTTCGAAGCCGCGCTTCAGATCCTTGCGCAGTTGCTTACCCGTCTTGGGGGCAAGCAGAAGTCCGGCCAACGCGCCGGCGCCGAGCCCGATCAGAAGAAAGGTGATGGCGGTGCCGATGTTATTGCTGTCAGAAGATTCGTAACGTCCAATTCGCATAAGAAAACCTCGTTCTAAAAAGTCAGGAATCAGGGGCCAGGGATTAGGGTTCAGTCAATCGGTACAAATCGGATCGTCTGACCCCCGACCACCAGCCTCTGCACCCTGCGGATCCGCCGCACTCGGTTGCGATTATTCTAGTCCCGCGGAGCAAGCTCGCGTAAAGCAATTCCATTTCGAGCGGTCGGCGTTGCTTCGATGAGTGGCGGGGGGCGAAGGTTTCCCTTCCGCCGCAGCTATGTGTAAAATAATCATTTACGCCCCTGTGGCGGCGGAACTTGTGGCCTGCCCGCCTTCCGCCGGACCCGCAAAAGCGCAATCTTCAAGGAGAGTTCTTACCGATGTCGATCCCTGCCACACAACTGCGTCCCGGCATGATCATTAAGCACAACAACGATCTGCACTCCGTGTTTTCGGTGGAGCACCGCACTCCCGGGAACCTGCGCGCGTTCATCCAGGCTAAACTGCGCAACCTCCGCACCGGCGCCATGTTCGAGCATCGTTTCCGCTCACCCGACCCGATCGAGAAGATCAACGTGGACGAAGTCGAAATGCAGTTCCTTTACTCGGATGGTGACAGCTACTACTTCATGGATACCACGAACTACGAGCAGACCCATCTCACGAAGGACATTTTGGGCGATGCTGTTGAATACCTGATTCCAAATCTCGAGATCAAGGTTGAGTTTTTTGACGGCAAGGCGGTCGGCATTGAACTACCGCAGACTGTTGTCTTGACCGTGATCGAAACCGAGCCGGGACTAAAGAGCGCTACTGCGTCGAGCGTGACCAAGGCGGCCAAGACCGAGACTGGTCTGGTGGTGCAGGTGCCGCCCTTCATCAACGAAGGCGAGAAGATCAAGGTGGACACCTCTGAAGGCGCGTATTTGTCGCGAGCGTAACAGAACAGGTTTCAAGGTTTCAGGGTTTCAAAGTTTCAAGGTGGGGCAGGATTCATTTACCTTGAGACTTTGAGACTCTGAAACCTTGAAGCGTTTTTGTATGACTTCATCGGAAAAACCCATAGAAGCCAAACGCTATCTTGTGCGCGGGCGTGTGCAGGGGGTCGGCTTTCGCTGGTTCGTGGAGCGTGAGGCGCACCTGCTGGGTATTGCCGGATGGGTACGCAACAATCACGATGGCAGCGTCGAGATACTTGCCCAGGGCACGCGGGATCAGCTCATGGGGCTGCATTCGCGTTTGCGTGAGGGACCGCGCGCGGCACGCGTTGATTCGGTCGACGTCTCTGAAGTAAATCCCACCGGCGGACTTAGTTCATTTCGCATTGAAGGAGCGTGGTAAGAAGGCTTCAAAGTGGCAAGGTTTCAAGGAAAAAAATCGCAAACTGCCGACAACTTTGAAACCTTGAAACTTTGCCACTCTGTAACTTTAAACTCTATGAACACTAACGATCTAAAGAGTCTCATCCGTGAAGTTCCCGATTTTCCGAAGAAGGGCATTCTCTTCTACGACATCACCACGCTTCTGAAAGACAAGACGGGATTCGCCACGCTGATCGATAAGCTTTCGGAGCAGTACGTTGCGGAGAAAGTCGACCTCGTTCTTGGCATGGAGGCGCGCGGGTTCATTTTTGCGCCCGCGCTGGCGTATCGCCTGAACGCCGGATTTGTTCCCGTGCGCAAGCCGGGAAAGCTGCCGGCGGAGTGTGTGAAATTTGACTACGCCTTGGAGTACGGCTCTAACACCCTTGAGATCCACAAAGACGCGATCCAGAAAGGGCAGCGTGTGTTGATTGTCGATGACCTGCTTGCTACGGGCGGTACGGCACAGGCCACCGCGAAACTGGCGGAAACGCTTGGGGCTCAGGTCGCCGGTCTGGGATTCGTCGTGGAACTAGAATTTCTGAAGGGCCGCGACAAGCTGAAGGGTTATAACGTGATGTCGCTGCTGAAGTATGACAAATAACGCAGGTTTCAAAGTGGCAAAGTTTCAAGGTTTCAAGGTAGTTGAGTTTCAAGATTCGGCCGTCATTTAGTGCTAAAAGACCTTGAAACTTTGAAACCTTGAAACCTTATGCAAGAAGACAAGGCCGGGAGCTGGTTAACTCCCGGCCTTGCGCGTCTGCTAGCAATCGAAACTTGGTTTAGTTTACGAGTCGTGCCACCGCAAATCCCACTCCGGTCCAGAACGCGGCGCTGACCAAGAACATTGCGCCGATTCCCATCACCGCACTCCAGTTCACGCCCGCGGGCGACAGTCTCCGGTCAATGAAGTCCGAATCGAACTCCATCCACGACCGCAAGAATTCCATATCCCGGAACTTCTCCGGACGGTTGCTCCACGGGCCCTGCACCGAAACTTTCAAACCACGGGTGCTTTGGGGGGATAGCTGCGAAATTCTGTAGCTCAAGAGCACCTCCGATTCGATTGATGTGCACTCGTCATGCCAATCACTACGCTCGTCGCAAGTATCTGAAAACTAAGATCCTCGCTTGCGGGGCAAGGTTGAATCGCTCTTCGTCCCGGGACAACTACTGGACTCTTTCGCCCAGAACTGGCGAATTTTCCCTCACCACACAGTTAATAAGATGCCCCAAGTTTCCTTTTTGTGACATACGCCCGATTCTGTAAAGCCGGTGGAAACTCGCTGGAATTGTGTACTGGGTTTTACTGCTCTACCAGTAGCAACTTAGACTCTTTCGGCAGGTATCCTTTACGGCGAAACCAGTCTTCCATTGCCTCCCGCAGCTGGTCGAGCGGGACCGCCGTCCCGATTTCCATATGCCCATCGCCCAGGGGCAACGTGTCGTCAAAGACGCTGGCATTGGTGAAGTTACGCATGGAAAAACTATCGAGCCATTTGAGGGGACAGAGAAGCTTTTCTCCGTTGTGGTTGTACTCGACACGGATCTTGCGGGCAAACATAACTTGATTTAATCACATGGCGGTATGGATGGATTACACACGGCGCACTAAATCCCAGACGAAAAGCCCCGTTCAGTAGCCCGGAATCACTCGGACGTCTCCGACCTCTAAGGCCGATATCCCCGCCACAAATACTCAAGAGCTTCCGGAAGGGTTTGCAGTCTGACGTCATGGTCGACGTGGCCGGCATTGCGGGCAAACACAAACTGATAGTGATATGCCTTGGCCGCTAGCACCTTGGCCATGTTCTCATTCGCCACGACCCAGTCGTGCATGCCGTCGTTCATGATATTGGGGTTGAGAAGGTCGTGGTCTCCCACTTCCATCCAGATGCGGATCGGTTTGACGGGATTGTTCGGAATGAGATGTTCGTGAAACTCCCACGCTCCGTGCGGAGTCTGCGGATCGTAAGGCCATTGCTGGTTGATGTAAGTTCCGGAATAGGTGAGAACGCGGTGGTACAGTTCCGGGTGATACCACGCCATGATGAGCGCAACGGAGCCCCCAGAACTGCCCCCCATAGTCGCGCGCGCATCGGGATCGCGGCTGAGTCTTACGGGATACTTCGCTTCAACGGAAGGCAGTACTTCTTTCTCCATAAACTCGGCATAGCGGCCCGACATAGTGTCGTACTCGAGCCCCCGTTCGCTGCCTTGCGCGTCGCCGCTTCCGTTGCCGATCGAGATGGCGATCATCACCGGCACACGGTGCGCAGCGATCAAATTGTCGAGCGCGTCAAACAGCATTGTGTCGGGGCCATCTGCGCCCACGATAAAGGGCGCAACCGTTCCAGCGACATACTGCTTCGGAACATAGACCGTAACCTTGCGTGTGTATGGCGCAGGATGGCTCGTGGTTACGATCATCTTGGCTGGATCGGCAGGATCGGGTTTGCCGAATGTTCCGGCATCGCGCGCAATGCCGGGATAGATCTTGCTATCAGCTGAACTGAGGGTAAACTCGGACACCGTCCCGTGGGGCACGCCGTCGCGCGCTGACATTTCGGGCGCTGGGTGATGCGTGGGGCCGATGATGAAATTCCCGTCAGCGTCTGCGGGCGGTACGGCGCCATCCGGTAAGTCCTTGGCGGCGACGTAACCGGGAGTATGCGGATCACGGATAGGCGCGTTGCGGTTTTGCGCGCCTGCCGCTGTGATAAAGGCAAGCGTAAAGACAAAAATGCATACGTGGCGCTGCGCGTAGTTTGGTGAAAGCATATTCGCAAGGAACCGACGGCTCAAACCGTCGGATTTATCGCTGCGCCTTCGGGCCCGCCGCCTTTACTTCGGCTGGAGCATCGAAGTTCTCGAAATTCTTGGCGAAGCGGTTGCGCAAGTCTTCCGCCGCTTTGTCGTAGGCGGCCTTATCCCTCCAGGCATTCCGCGGATTCAGAATCTGAGGCGGCACTCCGCGGCAGATCTTCGGAATGGAAAACCCGAACGTTGGCTCGATCTCAAACTCAGAATGGATTAATTCGCCTTCCACAGCGGAGTCGACCATCGCGCGAGTGAACGGAATATCCATGCGCTTGCCTACGCCGTAAGCTCCGCCCTGCCATCCGGTGTTCACCAGCCAGCATTGCGCGTTATGCTCGCGCAAGCGGCGGCCCAGCATTTCGGCATATACCTTGGGAGGCAGCGGCAAGAAAGGCGACCCGAAGCAGGTCGAGAACGTCGCCGACGGCTCTTTTACGCCAGCTTCCGTCCCGGCTACTTTCGCGGTGTATCCGGAGAGGAAGTGATACATCGCCTGCTCGGGAGAAAGTTTCGAGATTGGCGGCAGCACGCCGAACGCATCCGCCGTCAGAAAGACCACGTTCTTTGGATGCCCACCAATACCCGGAATCACGGCGTTATCGATGAAGTCCACTGGATAGGCGGCGCGCGTATTCTCGGTCTTGCCGTCGTCGTTGTAGTCGGGAATGCGCGTGTGCGAATCGAGGGTCACGTTTTCCAGCACGCATCCAAAGCGGAGGGCGTTCCAGATTTGCGGTTCGTTCTTCTTCGACAGCTTGATGCACTTGGCGTAGCATCCGCCTTCGAAGTTGAACACACCGTCGGCGCTCCAACCGTGCTCATCGTCGCCGATCAGGTCGCGTGAGGGGTCGGCCGAAAGCGTGGTCTTGCCGGTGCCGGACAAGCCAAAAAACAAGGCGGAAACGCCGTCATGCCCCACATTGGCTGAGCAGTGCATCGGGAAAACGTTTCGCGGCGGCAACAGGAAATTCATCACGCTGAAGATCGACTTCTTCATCTCGCCCGCATAGGACGTTCCGCCGATCAGCACCGTGCGCCGCGTAAAATTCAGCACAATGAAAACTTCCGAATTGACTCCATCGCGCCGCGGATCGCCCTTGAACTCCGGCGCCGAAATCACGGTGAACTCCGGTACGTGCCGGGTCAATTCTTCAGGGGACGGACGCAGAAACAGCTGGCGCACAAACAGGTTGTGCCAGGCGTATTCGTTAACGACACGCACCGGCAGCCGGTATGCCGGGTCCGCCCCGCAAAACAGATCCTGCACAAACAACTCGCGGCCGCGCAGGTGTTCCATCACCCGGGCATAGAGTGCGTCAAATTTCTCGGGTTCGAATGGTGCATTTACCGCCCCCCAGTTCACGGAGTGGGCCGTGGTCTCGTCTTTGACGATGAACTTGTCTTTTGGGGATCGGCCGGTTCGGTTGGTATAGCCAACAATTGCCCCATTGGAGGCTAATTTTGCTTCATCACGCCGGATCGAATGCTCGACTAATAGGGCCGGAGAAAGATTGAAGTGAGTTTTGCCTTCGCTTAGCAATTCGGCCACATCGCTCACGTGCATCGTGGTAGCCATGACGTTCTCCTGAAAAAACCGCGAAACGGCGCCTTGGGCAAAGCGCCCTATTCTGCCTCAAAAGCCACAAACTGCCAAGGACTTGGATCACAGGTGCAGCCATGAGGTTGGACTTAATCCCATTTTACACGCGCGAATGGGATTGAGAGATCGGGGCGAAACAGTAGGAATCGCTTTGAAAAACAATGGGTTAGGTCGTAGCTCCGAAGCTAGTCGGCGGTCTTGTAATCGCACGCCGCGCGACACGGCTCGCAATACATCAGGCCATCTTGACAAATGCGGACGTCGATGACCGATTGGCACAGGCAGCAGTACTTTTCGCACTGGCAGCTGCTTTCGGACTGCTCGCACTGGGCGCATCGAATCTTGGCAGGATTGGTTCCGGTACTCATGGGTCTAATCTAGCGTGCGGTCCGGCGTCTCCCTACGTCACCGAAGTAATGGAAGCAGGGGCCAGGGTTCAGGGGCTAGGGGTCGGAGAAGATTGAACAGATTGGAAACAGAAATGGAAAGAGGTTGGCTTTCTGAGAACTGACCCCTGCCCCCTGCCCCCAGCCTTCCGACCCCTGTTCTATATAATTTCCAGCAATGACCTTCGAACAACTGCTGGATGGCGCGGAGTTTCTCGCTAAGAGCGGAGACCCCAGCGTCACCGGTGTGGAGTATGACTCGCGCCGCGTTAAGCCGGGCACGGCTTTTGTTGCCATGCGCGGCGAAACCTCTGATGGTAATCGGTTTATTGACCAGGCCATTCAGGCAGGGGCGGTTGCGGTCATTACCGATTCTCAAACGGAGCAACCACGGGAGGGAGTGGCATGGGCTGTCGTCCCTCATGGTCGCCGGGCCTTGGCGCGCGTCAGCCAGAATTTCTATAAACGCCCCGCGGAACGGCTCGCCGTCACGGGGATTACCGGCACGAACGGCAAAAGCACGACTGCATTCCTGATCGAGTCGATCCTGACTGCCGCCGGACGCAAGAGCGTCCTTATTGGCACCATTGAGTATCACGTTGCCGGCAAGGTTTACCCTGCGCCGCACACCACTCCGGAAGCTCTCGAACTTGCCCGCCTCTTTCAGGAAGCTCTGGGGCAAGGCGCCACCGAAGCTGTCATGGAAGTCTCCTCCCATGCCCTTGCTCAGCAGCGCGTCTTCGGCGTTCCGTTCGACGTTGCCGTATTTTCGAACCTTACTCGCGATCACCTCGACTATCACAAGACGATGGACGAGTACTTTGCCTCGAAACGCCTGTTGTTTGAGGGCTGTGGAACGGACCCGCCGCGCGCGGCTGTTACCAATCTCGATGACGAGCACGGCGCGAAGCTAGTGGAGTTTAGCCGCAAGCGCAGTCCGGTCGTCTTTACGTACGGGTGGGATCGCGGTGACTTCCATGCCCAGCATGCAGACATCACACCGCGCGGTACGCGATTTGACCTGATCACACCGCAGGAGAAGATTCCGATTTTTTCTCCACTGATCGGCCGGGTGAACGTCTATAACATCATGGCCGCCGCAGCGGCCTGTTATGCGCGCGAATGTCCGACTGACGCCATTGCGCGCGGTGTCGAATCGCTACAGCATGTGCCGGGGCGCTTCCAGCGTGTGGATTGCGGTCAGCCGTTTACTGTCGTTGTGGATTATGCCCACACCGACGATGCCTTGCGGAATCTCACGTCGCTGGCGCGCGAATTTGTGATGCGGAGCGGTAATTCTGCCCGAGTTGTAACGGTTTTCGGGTGCGGCGGAGATCGTGATCGCGCCAAGCGCCCTCTCATGGGTGAAGCTGCCGGACGCGGTAGCGATTTCGTCGTGCTCACTTCCGACAATCCGCGCACTGAAGATCCTCGCGCCATCATCAACGATGCACTCGTCGGACTGCAGCGCACCGGCGTCAAGTACACCGTGGAAGCCGACCGCCGCAAGGCCATCGCGCTCGCGATCGGCGAAGCACGTCCTGGGGACATTGTCTTGCTGGCAGGCAAGGGACACGAAAAGGTGCAGGTTACGCGCGAAGGATCGCTTCCGTTCGACGATGTGGAAGTGGCGCGGGAAGCGCTGAAGACCGCCGGCTTTGAAGAAACCAACTTGCCGAATACAAAGTAAGGGTAGAGCGCCGCTGAGGTTCCCGCGGGAAGAGAGTTTATGTCTGCCAAGGCAGTTTTGCTGTTCTGCATGCTACTGGTGACGCGGTTGGGTCAGCTTGATCTTGGCGCACGGCTCGACCGCGGTCAGGTTCCGAAGCGTTCTAAGGCGTCGTGCGCATCCGGACCGTCTCAGACCTATCCGTGCATCTCGCTGACGCTTGAGGGAGTGAAGTTCACGGTTGGATATGACGAGAAAAGTTTGCTCATCAAGTACCTGTCCACACAGGACAAGAACTTCAGAACGCCGGAAGGATTGCAAGTGGGTGCGGTGATGACCATGGGCGAAGACCAGTTAATGGCGGTTCCGGGCTGGAAAGTCCTTGGTCCGCGGGCCAAGAGTGGATGGCGGCCGGTTCTCGGGGACATGCTCCTGAATCACCAGGTGCAGTTCTCCGACGGAACCGTGATTGACCTCACCCAACCGCATCAAAATCCGCCGAGGACCGGAGAATTGGTAATCCTCGAACTGGAAAAGGGAGGAGTCTGAACGGAGTCGTCGGAGGTTCACAGAACGGTCATTCATGAAACTGACACTGGAAAAAATCGGGGAGTTTGTTGCCGCACAGGGGAGTTTTGCCAAGGGAACAATGGTGCAGGCTTATTCCATCGACTCGCGCACCATCGGCCCAGGAGGGCTTTTCTTCGCCGTCAAAGGAGAACGCCTCGACGGTCATGACTTCGTTGAAGGCGCTTTGCAGAATGGCGCGATTGCCGCCGTCGTGCGCAAAGATCAGCTGCAGCGCTACACGGACCAATCAAAGCTGCTCGCGGTCGACGACACGCTCGTTGCCCTACAAACGCTGGCCACTGCCGTCCGCAAGCTTTGGAGCAAGCCGCTGGTCGGAGTCACCGGCTCGGCAGGGAAGACGACCACCAAAGAAGCGATCGCCCATGTCCTGGCGACGAAATTTCGCGTGCTGAAGTCCGAGGGCAACTTCAATAATCATTTCGGCCTGCCCCTGATGCTGCTGAAGCTCGAGCCGGAGCACGATGTCGCCGTCATCGAGATGGGCATGTCTGCCGCAGGCGAGATTCGTGCCCTGGCCAAGATCGCGCAGCCCGAGATCGGGGTCGTGACCAACGTAGCGCCCGTCCATCTGGAATTCTTTGATTCTCTCGCCGGGATTGCCCGGGCGAAGTACGAACTGGTCGAATCTCTTCCGAGCAGTGGCACAGCAATTCTCAATTCTGACGACGAATACGTTTCGCAATTCGGCCGCGGCTTTAAAGGCAAGACGATCATGTACGGTACACAGCCGACGGCCGACGTGGCTGCGGATAATATAGAGTCTTCCGGCGCCGACGGTTCCGAGTTCGATGTTGTTGTTTCCGGCGTCCGCGAGCACGCCCACTTGCCGCTCGTCGGCGAGCACAATGTGCTCAATGCGCTGGCTGCCGTCGCTGTCGGGCTGACGCGGGGCCTCACCCTGCAGGAATGCATTGCCGCTCTTGCCTCTCTCAAGCCTGCCGACAAGCGTGGGCAGGTAGTTCAACTGGGTAACATCACGGTCGTCAACGATTGCTACAATTCCAATCCGAAGGCGCTGCACGCAATGATCGATGCGCTGGCTGCGATGAAGGCTACACGGCGCATCGTGGTGGCGGGGGAGATGCTCGAGCTGGGCCCCGCCGGCGAACAGATGCATCGCGAAGCCGGCGAGCATGCCGCGGAGAAGAAGATTGACGTTTTGATCGGAGTTCGCGGATTGGCGCAGGCGATGATCGATGGCGCAGGCGACAGAATGCGAGCGGAATTCGTGACCACGCCCGAAGAGGCCGGCGAATGGCTGGCCCGCGAGACTCGAGACGGTGACGTGGTCCTGCTGAAGGCATCTCGCGGCGTGAAGCTGGAAAAAGCGCTGGAGACGTGGAAGAAACTGCGCGGAACGGAATGACAACACACTTTTTGGATCGTCGCTCGATCGGTATTGGTGGATGTTGAAGGCTGACATCTGATCGCTGACGGCTGCTTTTCGGAGGCTCTTTGCTCTACTGGCTGTTATTCGTCAAGCTGCAACACTACGTTGCGCCGTTCCGCATCTTCCGCTACGTCACGTTCCGCACCGCATTCGCCAGCCTTACCGCGCTCTTCACTGCACTCATTGTCGGTCCGCTTGTCATCGGACGCCTGCGTGAATTCCAAATCGGGCAGTACATCCGCGAAGAAGGCCCCAAGGCCCATCAGAAAAAGGCTGGCACGCCCACGATGGGCGGGTTGCTTATCGTTATTGCCATCATTGTCCCCACGCTGCTTTGGGCGGACTTGAGCAATCGCTTCGTGTGGATCGCGGTGTTCTCCACGTTGGCTTATGCCGCCATTGGATTTACCGACGACTACACAAAGGTCACGCACCGCCGCAACCTCGGGTTAACCGCGCGCGCCAAGTTGGGGCTACAGATCGCCACGGGGGTAGTGGTGGCATCAATGCTGATTGCCATGCAGGCTTATGGCATGTACTCCACTCGGCTGATCGTACCGTTCTTCAAGCAGTTTCATCCCGACCTTGTGGTGCAGAGTCTGGAGCACGCGCCACACCTGTGGTGGATCGCGTTCTTACCGTTCATCGCGTTTGTCGCGCTGGTGATCACGTTTTCGAGCAATGCAGTTAATCTGACCGACGGGCTTGATGGCCTCGCGATCGGCTGCACCGTCATCGCCGCGGGAGCCCTCACAGTGCTGACGTATGTCAGCGGCCACGCGACCTTCGCCACCTATCTGGAATTGCAGCGCATGCCCCAAGTCGCCGAGTTGACCATCTTCTGCGGCGCGATGGTGGGATCGTCCATTGGATTCCTCTGGTATAACGCTCACCCGGCCGAGGTCTTCATGGGCGACGTCGGCTCGCTGGCTCTCGGGGGAGCGATCGGCACGGTCGCCGTCATCATCAAGCAGGAGTTGCTGCTGCCTTTCATTGGCGGCGTGTTCGTTCTCGAAGCGCTCTCGGTGATCCTGCAGGTCGGCTCCTACAAGCTGCGCAAGAAGCGAATCTTCAAGATGGCGCCCATCCACCACCATTTCGAATTGCTGGGATGGTCCGAATCGAAGGTCATCGTGCGCTTCTGGATTGCATCGCTGATCTTCGCTTTCTTCGCACTGACGACTCTCAAACTGCGCTAGATTTCCGGTTGCCAAATTTCGATTGCCGAATGATGCGGTCGAGGCTGGAAGTTGATACATTGGAAATCGGCAATCGACAATCGCCAATTGAAAATCTCCTCAATGGAACTGAACGGAAAGCGCGTCCTCGTTGTCGGCCTCGGCAAGTCCGGTGTCGCCTCCGCATTATTCATGAAGAAGCACGGGGCCAAGGTCACCGTGTCCGACACCAAGAGCGGCGACGAACTCCGCAATGAAATCCCGGTGCTGCTCGACAACGGCATCACCGTCGAGACCGGAGGTCATGGCGACCGCACCTTTCGCGGACAGGATTTGATCGTCGTCAGCCCAGGCGTTCCGGTCGATGCACCGCCCTTGGCCCAGGCTCGCTCGCTCGGAGAAAGCGTCATCGGCGAGATCGAACTGGCGGCGCAATTCCTGCCCGGTCCCATTGTCGCCATCACCGGATCGAACGGTAAGACCACGACGACTACGCTCACCGGTGAAATTATGGTTGCCGCAGGATTTCCCACGCTGGTTGGCGGCAACATCGGCACTCCAGCGATATCTCTGGCTGAGCGCGCGAAATCCGAAACGGTCATCGTGCTCGAAATCTCCAGCTTCCAACTGGAAACCGTTCAGACGTTCCGTCCCAAGGTCGCGGTGGTCCTCAATATCACGCCCGACCATCTCGACCGACATCGCACCTTCGAGATTTACACCGACGCGAAGGCGCGCATCTTCGAGAACCAGCACGGAAGCGACTTCGCTGTGCTCAACGCCGACGATCCCACTTGTGTGACCCTCGCCTCTCGTACGCGCAGCAAGGTGTTCTGGTTCAGCCGCCAAAAAGAAGTTCAGCAAGGGGCCTGGGTGCGCGATGGCAACATCGTTTTCCGCGACGGCTCCAGTCAAACGGAAATCATGCAGGTGTCGGAGATCCCGCTGAAGGGCGCGCACAATCTGGAAAACGTTCTGGCTGCGGTTTGTGCCGCCGCACTGATGGGATGCGCTCCCTCGAAGATCCGTCAGGCCGTGCAGAATTTCAAAGCGGTCGAGCATCGGCTGGAATACACGGCCACGATCCACGGCGTCGACTACTACAACGATTCCAAGGCCACCAACGTCGACGCCACGATCAAGGCGCTTGAGTCCTTCCCGGCCAACATTCACCTGATTCTCGGTGGCAAAGACAAAGGTAGTGACTACACAGTCCTCAACGACCTGCTCCGCCAGCGCGTGAAGCGCGTTTACACCATCGGCGCCGCGGCAGCCAAGATCGAATCACAGATCGTCTCTTCGAAAAACGGGGGCCCGGAAGTCGTTCACGCCGAAACGCTCGACAACGCGATCCGCAAAGCTCATACGGCCGCGCAGCCGGGAGACGTGGTCGTGTTAGCCCCGGCCTGCGCCAGCTTCGACCAGTTCAAGAATTACGAGCACCGCGGACAGGTCTTCAAAGAAATCGTAAAGGGACTTGCCAGTGAAGCCACGCGTTAGCTGAAAACGCGGAATCCGATTCCAAATCTTGGCCGAATGACCAGAACTTCCCTTCGGGGGATTGTTTAGAATCTATCTGGGACCTTTCTGCCCCTCGACATCGTATCTACCCTGGGATGGTTTGCTTATGAAAGCGATTCGGCCTTTGATTCTCGCGCTGGCGATAGCCTGCGGATTTTTCTACTTCACGACTTGGCGCTCCAATTTCCAGTCTACCGGGGCGCACGCGCCTAGCTGGCTTTCACGCCCCGACCAGGTCGAAATTACCGAGGCGGCCCCGAATGAGGCGCTCGACGGCGAAGAGCAGAACAATATCTCCGTCTACAAAAAGAATATTCCGTCCGTCGTGAACGTAACGTCCCGGGCCATGACGTTCGACTTCTTCTACGGTCTGGTGCCGCAGGAAGGCCAAGGCTCCGGATTCGTTATCGATAAAGACGGACACATTCTCACGAATTACCACGTCATTGCTGACGCCCGTCAGGTCGAAGTCACACTGCACAATCGCAAGAAATACAAAGCCACGGTGGTTGGGTCGGATCCAGCGCATGATCTCGCTGTAATCCAGATCAAGGCTTCAGACCTGGTTCCGGCGATACTCGGCGACTCGCGCAACCTGCAGGTCGGCCAGAAAGTCTACGCCATCGGCAATCCCTTCGGTCTCGCCGGTACCATGACGCGGGGCATCGTGAGCTCCATCCGCCCTGTGCGCGAGCCCAACGGCGCTTACATCGACGAAGCCATCCAGACCGATGCCGCGATCAATCCCGGCAACTCCGGTGGACCGCTGATGAACTGGCACGGCGAAGTCATCGGCATCAACACCATGATTCTTTCCAATGTCGGGCAAAATGCTGGCATCGGATTCGCCATTCCGATTAACACCGCAAAGGCCGTCTTGAACGACCTCATGACGCTGGGCCGGGTTCGCCGTCCGGCACTGGGCGTTCGCACCATTCCCATTAGTCCGGAACTGGCGGACGAGATCGGACTGGCCTCCGACTACGGATTGCTCGTGGTACAGGTGACCCCCGGCAGCGCAGCCGACCAGGCCGGCTTGCGCGCTGGTACGGAACGCGCCTACCTCGGCAATACTCCCATCATGCTCGGCGGAGATTTGATCATTGCAATCGACGACCAAAAGGTGCAGGACGAAGACGATCTAGCCCAGATGCTCAACAATCACCGCGCCGGCGATACCATCAAAATCACCATCTACCGCGGCAAAAAGAAGATGGATGTGAATGTACCGCTGGGGGAAGCACGACAACAGGTGTAGAAGTTCAGCGTCGCCTGGTTCACAACATCGGTGTAAGTTGCCAAACCGGTGTGCTTCCGGGGAAAGTACGATCTACGCGTTTGCCTCTAATAATTCACTTACGTTACTCTTGACTCCTGCCTATGACTGCCGTCCTTTAATTCTGCGAGTTGCACCGATGAGCGAAAGGCGCGAGGATTCGCGCGCCCGCTCTTGCCTTTGTGTGTTTTCAACCAGAAAGGATTTCTGACATGCAATTCGTGGACAAGGCATTCGCTCGCCGCCTGGAGTCGTGCGAGGAGATGCCACAGGTGTTGTACGCGCGAGTATTTCAGCAGACGCGGCCCGAGATCGGCGCCGCTGAGGAAGAAATCTGTGGTGGCCACATGATCTTCGCCGGCCTCGGCTCTCCCATCGGGCGCGCCACTGGTTGCGGCCTCGGCCGTCCTCTCACCGCCGAGGACCTCGACCGCATCGAGCAGTTCTATCGCGAGCGTAAGGCGCCATCGCAAGTCGACCTGACGCCCATGCACGATCCGGAAGTTTTCGAAATGTTCAAGCAGCGTGGCTATGCCATCGCCGAGCTCAACAACGTGCTGTACCGGAAACTCGATCCCGGCGAGAAATTTCCTGAGCCTCCACCTGGATGCGAAATTCGTCGCAGCTATCCCGGCGAAGCCGAAGTTACTGGAGCAATCGTGGAGCGCGCCTTTTTTCCCCACGGCACTCCCGAGGCGTTCCGCGGACTCATCGCCCCGCTCTACCAGATGGAAGGAGGATTAGCATTCGTCGCGTCGATCGAGAGCACGCCCGCCGCCTGCGGCACCGGCCTGGTGATTCCGCAGCAAGGCATCTTCGCTCTTTGCGGTGCGGGCACCCACGCCGCTTATCGCGGACGCGGCCTGCAGACCGCATTGCTCTGCGCCCGCCTGTCCGCGGCCGTGCAAGCCGGATCCGAGTACGCCACCGTGGTCACCCAAGGCGGCACCATTTCGCAACGCAATGCTGAACGTCTGGGATTCCGCGTTGCCTACAGCAAGGTCACGGTGATCAAGCAAGTCGATTCGTGAAGTAAGTTTGCCCGATCTGGGCCCCTCATTGCATAGTGAATGCATGAGCCTCGAAAGCCCAGTGCTGCAGGGAAAGTATGTGCGTCTGGAACCACTCGAACTTCGCCACGCCGATGGCTTGGCGGCCGCATCTTCCTCCGCCGACCCATCTCTTTATCAATGGAGCCCGGTTCCCCAAACCAAAGACGAAGCTACCTCTTATATAAAGACCGCGCTGGCCTGGCGCGATGCCGGAATCGCAGTCTCCTTCGCCACCCGCCGCCTTGCCGACGGCCAAGTCATCGGCTCCACGCGCTTTTTTCAGATTGAGAACTGGGCTTGGCCGCAAGGTCACGCCCAAAACGGTCGGACCACGCCCGACGCTTGCGAGATCGGTTACACCTGGCTCGCGCAGTCCGCCGTCCGCACTCCGGCCAACACCGAAGCCAAGTTCCTGATGCTCGCCTATGCTTTTGAAACGTGGAAGGTCTTCCGCGTCTGCCTGCACACGGACGTGCGCAACGCGCGTTCCCGAGCGGCGATCGAACGCATCGGAGGCAAGTTCGAGGGAATCCTCCGCGCCCACCGTATGGCCGCCGACTTCATCCCGCGCGATTCCGCCCGTTATTCGATCATTGCGGAAGAGTGGCTGGAGGTGAAGCAGCGCCTTATCGAGAGGATGAGTCGCTAGCCACCGGCTGAGCCCACTCTCCGTAGTTTCTCTCCCACTCGTCTTTCCATTTCTGGCTAACCGGCCATTGCAAGCAGATTCCGTACCCATCCGGATCTTTGAACCAAAGCTGATTCATGCCATACGGCGCGACCCTCGGCGGATTCAATTGCACGCCCTTGGTCTGCAGATACTCGTATGCGGCGTCCAGGTCTCTGCAGCCAAAGAACAGGCAAGTATCGTCATGCGAGGCGACTCGCTTTGGATCGGGCTCTGCTGGACGCCGATCTCTCTCATACGCTGTATTGAGCATGACTTCCGCCCCATGCAACTTCATCCCAGCCCAGTTGCAATCATCGCCCGGTTCGGACTGTGCCGTCACCGTGAATCCGAGCACGTCGCGGTAAAAGCGCAAAGCCGTGGGCATGTCGAAGACTTGCAGTAGCGGCGCAACCCCATGAATATCCATCGCCATACCATCCTCTGAAGGCAAAAATAGCGCGTCGAATATAGCAGAAGGCCAAGGGCTTCGCTCTATTCGACGCGCCAGGGTGCGCGTTCGTTACCAGGAGGATGTTTTAGGCCTGTGCCGAACTCAGCGGATGGCTCTGACCTGCGGGCACCGGCGGTCCAAAGGCAAATTGAGGCACGATGCGCGTCCGCCGGGTGGCATCCTTCGTCTCGATCTTCGACAGCAGCGTCTCCGCCGCCGACTCCGCCAGATCCGCCAGCCACGAACTCTGATTTTGCGACGGCGCAAGCCCTCCCATTTGTCCCAAATGTACCGACACCGCCGGCATGTGCAACTCTCGCGGCAAGCTCACTCCGACCGCCACCACACCCTCGATCCCGCGCTGCTGCAATTGCGCAATCAAGCCTGACCATTCCGAGTGTCGTGCAATCGTACCCAGCGTCAACAGATATCCGCGCGCCCGCAAGTGCCGCTCCATGCTGGCGACAATCTGTCCCACAGCGCTGTTGCCGAAGTCATCGCACACCGCCGCAACAATGTTGGTGCGCTTGGTGCGCAGCGAGCGCGCCGAAAAATTTGGACGGTAATTCAATTCCGCAGCCGCCCGGAAGATCCGGTCCTTGGTATGTTGCGGAATGGATCCTGACGCCGGCGTCTGGTTCAGCACGGCCGAAACCGAGCAAGGCGCCAACCCCACATAGTCGGCCAATGCCCGAAGGTTAGCCACAGGTTTCTTCTCAGACACAACTCCCCCTTATCGCGATTGTCGCGTGTGAATTTTGAATGGTCTGCGCTAGGACGACAGGGTCGGAGAATGCAAAGAGCTCACGCGTTGCGTGCGCGGAAGCTAATCGTGGTCCGCTGCCACGTTGCAGAAGACGTAGATGTACTCTGCGGGAATCCGGTTAAATAGTCCAATAGAAAAAATGAATTGTGAAGATAAGGGAAGCGGCAAGAGCGAGGCCGCCGAACAGAAGACCACGAATGGTAGGCGCGGCAGGACTCGAACCTGCAACCGTCGGATTAGAAATCCGATGCTCTATCCGTTTGAGCTACGCGCCCGTGTGAAGCAATCTTTTTGATTCTACAATGGCACTGCAATGGCAACCTGATTCTAGGGTCAGGAACCGCCTCCAGCGATTCCCGCGCCCGGAGTGGAAGATTGGCCCGGTCAATGGTTTCCGCTGTGCTCCCGGTATTCTGTTAGGACTTGCGCCATTGAGGGCGGCAGCGGAGAACGGGTTGGATCGTCCAGAACAAGCGTTCAACCAAATCTGTGAGGTAAAACAGTGGAACTTTTTCTTTGGAAAGGTATCGTCTAGACTCGCTTGCGAACGTTAATGAAGAGCCTTGACACAGCCAATCACCGCCCGCGAGGCAGTTTTCGGCCTGACATCGAAGGATTGCGGGGTATTGCCGTTGTGCTGGTGGTGCTGTTTCACACCGGTTTACCGGGTTTTCGAGGCGGATACATCGGTGTTGATGTGTTC
>Ga0335071_10002609_pt1 | contig 19210 bp, 18 predicted proteins | sample Lox_Sample_15_FD_206724 | JGI IMG/M metagenome (GOLD analysis project Ga0335071, IMG submission 206724) | Soil microbial communities from Loxahatchee National Wildlife Refuge, Florida, United States - Lox_Sample_1.5 | ecosystem: Environmental > Terrestrial > Soil > Wetlands | place: USA...
TACTTGCCGACCGCGTCTACCTACCCCCCCCGTGAATGATCCAGGCTAGTGGATCGCCATCACGACCGCTCCCCCCACGATCAGCAGCGTGCCGATGATGGTCTTCGGATCCGGTGGCTCCCGCAGGACCACCAAGGCGAGAACGACGGCGAAGACGACCCCCAGCTTGTCGACCGGCGCGACCTTCGACGCGGGGCCAAGCTGCAGCGCACGATAGTAGCAGAGCCAGGAGGCGCCGGTCGCCAGTGCCGAGAGCAGCAGGAAGAGCAGTGCCCGGGTCGGCAAGCGCATCGGGTTCTGCCACTCGCCACGCGCCGCAACGATGACGCCAGCGAAGGCGAGCACCACCCATGTCCGGAGGAAGGTCGCGAGGTTCGAGGGAATGCCGCTCACGCCCATCTTCCCGAAGATGGCGGTGAGCCCCGCGAAGAAGGCCGACCCGAGGGCGTACTGCATCCAGGATGGTAGGAGCGAGTTCATGGCTGCCATCTTCGCACAGGCGATCGCGGACGCGCCCTGGTGCCGCTGCCCTCCGCCCGGCGGATGGGGCCCCGCCGCGTCCGCCGGACCTCCCTCGCGCCGACGCACCGAGCGAAGACGGTCGGGAATTCCGATGATCTACTCCCCGGGCCGTTGTCGACCAGACGTCCCGACATTCCGCCGGAGCCCATCACGCGCGAGGCCCTGGCCCGCAAGGCCCGCACCGCCCTCGGCGACCGGCCGTTCTTCGTGGCGGGGTCCGGCCGCCCACGCCCCCCTCGCTACCGGCCCGCGGCAACGAGTTCCGCCGCCGCTTCCGCAGCGGTCATGAGCCGCGCCAGCTTCCGTCCGAAGATGTCGTAAACCGCCTTGAGGACGTCCGGCCAGATGGTAGTGATGCCGTCGGTGATGGCCGTGACGCGGTACTCTCGACTGGTGGCCGCGTAGACGGTCGCCGCCACGCACAGATCGGCGAGCATCCCGGTGACCATCAGGTAGCGGACATCCAGGGCGCGCAGCATCAAATCGAGCGGTGTGCCGTAGAACTTGTCCAGGCCAGGTGCGCGGATGACCACCTCCCCCGGCAGCGGTCGGAGTTCCTCGATGGTGTCCGGGGACTCGGGCCCCTGCATCCCCAAGGTCGAGTTCCCCGAGGGCAAGCCCCAGCCGGTCGGCCGGCCAGGCGCCGGCACCAGGTGCTCGGGGCCGAACGGATCCTTGCGCAGGGTGGGGATCTCTGGCCAGGCAGTGAACTCGGTGAAGATGACCGGCACACGGGCACCGCGGCAGAACTCGACCAGCTTCTTCACGGGGGGGAGTATGTCCCAGGCGGTCGGCACATAAAGCGACGAGTCCGGGTCCATGAAGCTGCGCTGGAAATCGATCACCAGGAGCGCGGTGCGAGCCGGATCCATCCGGTGCACCTGCTGGATCCGGCCAGCCTTCTGGGCCACGAGCTCGTCATGGGTCGGCATGTCCATACACTAGCACGGCCGTTTGGCACTCCCGGCTGCTGCGGGTAGACTTTCAACCGATGCGACAGGTCGAGCCCCCCGCGGGCCCCGCTCTGGCCGGGAAGATCGAGCGGATGTGGGAGCTCTCCGCCCGCAAGCTTCACTCTACCGAGCGGACCTGCGACGAGTCGCTGGGCTCCCCAGTCTTCACCGTGGGCGGGAAGTGGACTGCGCGAGGGTGGACCGAATGGACCCAGGGCTTCCAGTATGGCGCGGCCCTCCTGCAGTTCGACGCCACCGGCGAGGCCGAGTTCCTGGCCTGGGCTGAGCGAAAGATCGCCGAGCGCATGGCCCCGCACGTCACGCACATGGGAGTTCACGACCACGGGTTCAACAACGTCAGCACCTACGGGGGACTGCTCCGGCTCCTCAACGAGGGAAGGATCGAGGACCGCGGCGAGCGGGCGGTGTGCGAACTGGCCCTGAAGGCCAGCGGCGCCGTCCAGGCCCGCCGCTGGACCCGGATCGTCGACGGAGGAGGTTTCATCTACTCCTTCAACGGGCCGCACTCGCTTTTCGTCGATACCCTCCGCTCCCTGCGAGCGCTTGCCCTGTCACACGCCTTGGGTCACGTCGTGTCTCGCTTCTGGAGCGGCTGGTCCAGCACGCCACCACAACGGCTCGGTACGCGGTGTACTACGGCGAGGGGCGTGACGCGTACGACCTGCCCGGCCGCGTGGCGCACGAGTCGATCTTCGATGTGAACGACGGAAGTTATCGGTGCCCGGGCACGCAACAGGGTTACTCGCCGTTTACTACCTGGACGCGAGGACTTGCTTGGGCCATCCTGGGATTCGCTGAGGAGCTCGAGTTCTTGAGCTCTCTGTCCGAGCCCGACCTGCAGCCGGTTGGGGGCAGCGAACGGGTGCTCGCCCCGTTGCGCCGTGCCTTGCAGGTCACGGCCGACTACTACCTCGCCAGCACCGCCGCCGACGGCATCCCCTACTGGGACACGGGCGCCCCGGGATTGGGGCGGCTCGGTGACTGGCAGGACCACCCGGCCGACCCGTTCAATGCCCACGAGCCGGTGGATAGCTCGGCGGCAGCCATTGCCTGCCAGGGCCTGGCTAGGTTCGGTGGTTGGCTCTCCGGCCGGGGAGAAGACGGTCGCCGGTACCTGGACGCCGGGCTGGCCGTGCTCGCGCGTTTGCTGGACGATCCATACCTCTCCACCGACGAAGCTCACCAGGGCTTGCTCCTTCACTCTGTGTATCATCGGCCCGGCGGCTGGGACCACGTTCCAGAGGGGCGGAGCGTCCCCTGTGGTGAATCCAGCATGTGGGGCGACTACCACCTACGCGAGGCTGCACTCCACGCCCAGCGCTTGCTCGGCGGCGGCTTGCCGCTCCAGTTCTGGACGAGAAGGGGAGCACGATGATCGTTGCCGATCTCTCGGCCATCGCCGGCCGGGTGTACCCCGCCGGCCGCCGCACGCAAAACCTGGTCGGGGGTGCGTCGCCCATTCAGGCGGCGGGGTTCTGCATGGGCTACGTGACGCTGGAGCCGGAAGGCCAGGTGCCCTGGCACGACCACGACCAGGAGGAGGTCTATTTCATCGTGCGCGGTTCCGCCGAGGCGTGCGTGGGCGACGATCGGCGAATGGTCGGGACCGGGCAGGCACTCTACGTCCCGCCACGGACCTTCCACCAGCTCACCAACGTCGGGCTCGAGCCCATGGTCATGCTCTACATCTACGCGCCGGCGGGTGAGGTGGCCCATTGGCGCCAGGAACTGGAGGGAACGTTGCCGCGCGCCGGCGTCGACGCGCCGCCGCTGCCCGCCGGCGCGCGTCCGCAGCGCGGACGATCGCCGGTTGCCGGGGGAGCGGGACGATGAGCATCCGGGCCCTCGGCGTCATCCTCAACGGTGTCACCGGTAGAATGGGCACAAACCAGCACCTGCTGCGCTCGATCGTGCCCATCGTCCGGCAGGGCGGTGTGCGCCGCGGTGACGAGGTTGTAGTGCCCGAGCCGCTCCTGGTGGGACGGAGCGCGGCCAAGCTGGAGGCGTTAGCCAGGACGGCCGGGGTCTCGCGCTGGACCACCGACCTCGACGCGGCCCTCTCCGACCCATCCATGGGCATCTACTTCGATGCGCAGACGACGCTCCGGCGGGCGCCGGCGGTTCGCAAGGCGATTGCCGCCGGCAAGCACATCTATTGCGAGAAGCCGACCAGTACCGGCGCGGCGGAGGCGGTCGATCTGGCCCGCCTGGCGCGAGCGGCGGGCCTCAAGCACGGCGTCGTGCAGGACAAGCTCTGGCTGCCGGGCCTCCTCAAGCTGCAGGATCTCCGGGAGCGGGGGTTCTTCGGGCGCATCCTCTCGGTGCGCGGCGAATTCGGCTACTGGGTGTTCGAGGGAGACCTTGTCCCTTCCCAGCGGCCCTCGTGGAACTACCGCCGCGAGGAGGGGGGAGGGATCGCGGTCGACATGCTCTGCCACTGGCGATACGTGCTCGACAACCTGTTCGGGAAGGTGAAAGCGGTCTCCTGCCTCGCCACCACCCACCTCCCCAAGCGCTTTGACGAGGATGGCAACCCGTATCGCTGTACCGCCGACGACGCCGCTTACGCCTCCTTCGAACTCGAGGGGGGCATCGTCGCCCACTTCAACTCGTCATGGACCGTGCGGGTCCGCCGCGATGACCTGCTGACGTTGCAAGTGGACGGGACCCTTGGCTCCGCGGTGGCCGGACTTCGCGACTGCTGGATCCAGCCGTACACGGCCACGCCGCGCGCCGTGTGGAATCCGGACCTGCCGAACCCCATCGACTTCTGCGGTTCCTGGCAGAAGCTCCCCGAGCAGCGGCCATACCCCAACGCTTTCCAGGCCCAATGGGAGTTGTTCCTGCGGCACGTCGCCTTCGACGAGCCCTTCCGCTGGACCCTGCTCGAGGGTGCCAAGGGTGTACAGCTGGCGGAAATGGGTCTCGAATCGTCGCGCCGGAGGTGCTGGGTCGACCTGCCGGACCTGGAGGGATAATGGATCGGCGCGTGGCCCTAATCACCGGCGGTACCCGCGGCATCGGGCTGGGGTGCGCGGAGGCGTTGACCCGCGAGGGCTTCGATCTCGCCTTGTGCGGGTTGCGGGCCGAGGGCGAGGCGGCGCCCGCCCTGCAGGGGCTGCGCGACCGCGGTGCCGCGGTGCTCTACGTCCAGGCAGACGTGGGCGATGATGACGCTCCCGAGCGCCTGATATCGGCGGTGGCCTCGCGCTACGGCCGTCTCGACTTGCTGGTGAACAATGCCGGGATGGCTCCCCACGAGCGAAAGGACGTGCTCGAGGCCTCGGCGGAGAGCTTCGACCGCGTTCTCCGGGTGAACCTACGCGGGCCGTTCTTCCTCACCCAGGCCGCCGCCCGGTACATGCTGGAGCGGGGCGGTCCGGGGGGGAGGTGCATCATCTTCGTCTCTTCCATGTCGGCCACCGTCGCCTCGACCGATCGGGGGGAGTACTGCATCTCCAAGGCGGGCCTGAGCATGGCCAGCCTGGTCTGGGCCACCCGCCTTGCTCCCGAGGGCATGTCCGTGTTCGAGGTTCGGCCGGGCGTCATCCGCACCGACATGACCTCGCGGGTCGCGGACAAATATGACCGGCTCATCGCGCAGGGGCTCACGTTGCAGCGGCGATGGGGCACACCCCAGGACGTGGGGCGCGCCGTGGCCATGCTGGCGCGAGGGGACCTGCCCTACTCGACCGGCCAGGTGTTGCTCGTCGACGGGGGACTCACGGTTCAGCGGCTGTAGCTGCCGTTACGGCCCTGCGAGATACCGCTGGCCAGGGCCGCCGCCGCCCCTTCCCGCCTGGTCGCCGACCGTTCGAGCTGGAACCCGGCCACCATGGCGGCCAACTCCTCGGCCTGGGCGGAGAGCTCGCTGGCCGCGGACGATGACTCCTCGGCGCTGGCCGCGTTCTGCTGGGTGACCCGGTCCATCTCCCCGACGGCCTGGCTCACCTGCTCGGCTCCGGCGGCCTGCTCCCGAGCCGCAGCGGCGATCTCGCCCACGATTCCGCTCACCTTGGAGACACCGCCGCCGATCTCCGTCAGCTTGGCGGCCACTTGGCGTGCGGTCTCCTCCCCCTCGGCCGCTTCCTTCACCGACTGGCGGATGAGGCTCTCGGTCTTCATGGCCGCCTCCTTGGCACGCAGGGCGAGCGAGCGTACCTCCTCCGCCACCACCGCGAACCCCCGCCCAGCCTCGCCGGCCCGGGCGGCTTCCACGGCCGCGTTCAGCGCCAGGAGGTTGGTCTGGAAAGCGATGTCGTTGATGTCGCGAATAATCTGCGAGGTCCCCTCGGCACTGGCCTTGATCCGGGACATCGCCCCCTGCATCCGATCGACCGCGGTGGCGCCCTCGCTGGCCGCCGAATGCGCCTGTTTGGCCAACTCGTCGGCACGGCGGGCACTCTCGGCCGTGAGCCGCGTTGTACCATTCACCGCCTCGACGGCACCGCCTGTCGTCTGGAGCGAGGCGGCCTGCTCCGAGGCCCCCGAGGCAACCGCGTGCGAGGAGGAAGCGATCTGCGTGGCCGCCGAAGACACCTGCTCGACCGCCATGGCCACCTGGGTGAGAGCGTCGTGCAGGGCCTCGCCGGTACGGTTCACCGAGGCGGCGATCCGTCCATGATCGCCGTGGAACTGCGTGACTACGCGAGCCCGTAGGTCGCGCCCGGCCAGTCGCTCCAGAACGCCGGCCGCCTCGTGCACCGGGGCGATGACGGCGTCCAGGGTCCGGTTCACACCCTCGAGCGTGCTCCGGAAGGCGCCCTCGTGACGGGTGAGGTCGGCACGGGTCTTGAGCTGTCCTCGGGTGGCAGCGTCGGCCAGGGCATCGGTGTCCGCCACCAAGGCGGCGAGGGCATCGACGCAGCGGTTGAGCGAGGACTGCATGGCGACGATGTCCCCGCGGACCGGATCGTTCCGGCGAGGGGGGATCTCACCGTGCGAGATGCGCTCGAAGTACTCGGCGGAGACCTGCAGGGGGGTGACGATGGCGTCGATGGTGTCATTCACTCCTTGTACGATCACGCGGAAGTCGCCCTGGTGCCGGGAAGCGTCGGCCCGAGTGCCGAGATCGCCGGCGACGGCACCCGCGGAGAGCCCCTTGGCGTCGACCACCAGCGCCCGGATGGCGCCGATGCAAGTGTTCAGGTTCCGTTTCAACAGGTCAAAGTCACCCCGGTACTCCGCGGTGATCGGCTCGGGGACGTCCCCGCGCGAGATCCGATCGACGCAAGTCGCCGCCGCGCTGAGCGGCCCGATTACCGCGTCGAGGGTAGCGTTCATCTCCTCGATGATCCTCTGGAAATCGCCCCGGTGGCGGCCGGGATCGGCGCGGGTGGCGAGCGTGCCCTCCACCCCCGCCTGGGCGAGCAAGCCCACGTCTGCCAGGAGCGCCTTCACCGCCTCGATGCAGTCGTTGAGGCTGGTCTTCACCAGGTCGAAGTCCCCTTGGTAAGCATCCTCGATCCTCGCCGGGATGTCTCCCCGGGCGATCCGGCCGACGTACTCGACCGTGACGCGGAAGGGACGCTCGAAGGCATCCAGCGTCTCGTTCAGGCCCTGGATGATGGGCCGGAACTCCCGGCCGAGCCCTGCCACCTCGCCGCGCACTTCCAGGCGGCCAGCAGCCACCGCGTCCCGGAGCTTGGCGGCCTCGGCGGCCAGCGTGTCGACGGTCCGGCGGATGGCCCGGAGCAGGAGGAAGCCGAACCCGATCATGAGAGCGGCACCGGCCAGTATGGCCACGGCCACCATCACCCCGCCATTGCGCGCGGCCCTTCGCCCGGCCGTAGAGCTCACCGCCGCATCCTCCAGCGCACGCGCGATCAGGTTGCGAAGCGCGCCCTCGAGCTCCGCTCCGGCCACGCGCGTCTCCTCGAGCAGCGCCGCCTTTTTCGAGCCGGCCTCACCGAAGCCCGTGTTGTCGCTCAGGGCGATGGCCGATAGCTTGCGGGCCAGGGCTTGCCACGCGGCCATCTTGTCGTTCGCCGTCTTCCACAGATCGAGCGTGCCGGCGTCATGAGGGACCGATTGGAACGCGTAGGTCGAGTCGTCGACGCGCTGCATCGCGTCGTTGAATCCAGCCTTGGCCGTCTTGCGCACCGCCTCCGCGGTCCCCGGGATGAGAAGGGCGTTCAAGTTGCGCGCCGCGTCGGTTTCGGCCTGCTGTACCGCCCAGAGCGCGTTGACGCTGGGGAGCCGGGCGTCGGTGAACGCCTCCAGGTGGCGGCTGAGCGCCCGGGTGGTGGCGAAGCCGACCCATCCGATCACCAGCATCAGCACCAGCGACACCACCAGCGCCACCAGAATCCGCGTCCCGATCCGCATCGAACTCGTCATGAGGAACCCCTGGCCCCTGCTCGATGCTGCACGGGACGTACCGCCCCCTGCGGCCAAAGAACCGTCTGGAATCCCTGCCGACGAATGGGCATGGCACAGGTTCACGCGTCCCCGGGTGCCGCCCATCCCAGCCTCCGCGACCCGGCGGGCGACACCGCGCCACGGGCCGCGTACGGAGCGACGCCGCTCGTGGTAGCGTCCCCTCGCGAAAAATCGCTCGGCGGTGTCGGGAGCCAGCGCACATGGAGCAGAGAAAGCTGGGGAACCAGGGGCTGGTCGTCTCGGCCGTGGGCCTGGGGTGCATGGCCATGAGCGAGTTTTACGGTGCGGCCGACGAAAGGGAGTCGATCGCCACCATCCACTGCGCCCTCGACCTCGGCGTCACATTGCTCGATACGGCCGACATGTACGGACCGTTCACGAACGAGCAGTTGATCGGTCGCGCCATCGGCGACCGGCGGCAGGGTGTGGTGGTGGCCACCAAGTTCGGCCAGGTGCGGACGCCCGAGGGTGGCCGGCAGGTCTGCGGAAGGCCGGAGTACGTACGCCAGGCGTGCGACGCCTCGCTGCGCCGCTTGGGCGTCGACCACATCGACCTCTATTTCCTGCACCGGGTCGACCCCGCGGTGCCCATCGAGGACACCGTCGGAGGAATGGCCGAACTGGTCCGTGCCGGGAAGGTGCGCTGGATTGGGCTGTCGGAAGCGGCTCCGGCCACCATCCGCCGGGCCCACGCCGTCCATCCCCTCTCCGCGGTGGAGACCGAGTACTCGCTCTGGACGCGCGACCCGGAGGACGAGGTGCTACCGCTGCTGCGCAGCCTGGGGATCGGGTTCGTCGCCTACAGTCCTCTGGGGCGCGGTTTTCTCACCGGCCGCTTTCGCACCCCGGACGACCTTCCGCCCGGCGATTACCGAAGGACCTCGCCGCGCTTCGAGCGGGAGAACTTTGCCCGAAACCTGGACCTGGTCGAGGGAATCGGGGAAGTCGCCCGGGCGCGAGGGGTGGAGCCGGGACAGCTCGCGCTGGCCTGGGTGCTGTCGCGGGGCGAGAAGGTCGTCCCCATCCCCGGCACCACCACCCGAGCCCACCTCCGCCTCAACGTGGCCGCCGCCGACCTACGCCTCACGGCGGAGGAGGTGGCTCGCCTGGAAGCGATCGCGCCGCAGGGAGCAGCGGCGGGCGAGCGGTACCCGCCGCGCAGTCTCTCGCTCCTCGATCGCTAGCCGGTGGCCGGAGTCAGGCGCCTTCTGAGCGCGAGAACGCGTCGTCGAAGGCCATCGCCGATGGGGCGAAGTCCACCCGGCGGACGAAGGCCAGCGATTCCTGGGCCCCGAACTCGCGCTCCATTCCCGAATCCTCCCACTCCACCGAGAGGGGCCCGCGGTAGCCGGCTGCGTTGAGTTCCCGGACGATGCTGTCGAAGTCGACGCCCCCGTGCCCCAGCGAGCGGAAATTCCAGCCGCGACGATTGTCCCCCCAGGGGAGGTGAGAGCCGAATATCCCGGCACGGCCCTCCAAGGCGAGGGCGCAGTCCTTCATGTGCACGTGGTAGATGCGATCGGGAAAGTCGCGGATGAAGAGGTGCGGCTTCATCCCCTGCCAGTAGAGGTGACTGGGGTCGAAGTTGAAGCCCAGCGTTCGCCGGCCCCGGAACGCCTCCACGAGGCGCAGGGTGGTGTAGTGGTCGTAGGCAATCTCCGTGGGGTGGACCTCCAGCGCGAAGCGCACCCCGCACCGGTCGAACTCGTCGAGGATGGGGGTCCACAACTCGACGATGAGCTTGTACGCGTCCTCGATCATCTTCTCGGTGGTGGGTGGGAAGGAGTACCAGGCGTGCCAGATGGGAGATCCCATGAAGCCGGTCACCACCCCGCACCCCATGTTCTTGGCCGCGCGGGCGGTGAGCTTCATCTGCTCGATACCCCAGGCGCGGATCTTCTTCGGATCGCCGCGGCACTCGGGCGGCACGAACGCGTCGAGCCGAGCGTCGGGTGGGTCTCCGACACACTGGCCGGCGAGGTGGGCACCCAGGGCCCAGGCCCGGAGCCGGTTGGCGGAGAGCGCCGTCTTCAGGCCCTCGACGTAGCGGGGATCCTCGGCGCCCCTGCGCGGATCCATGTGCTCGCCCCAGCAGGCGATCTCCGCGCCGTCGTAACCCCATAAGCCGAGTTTCTGGCACATGGTCTCGAAGGGCAGGTCGGCCCACTGGGCGGTGAACAGCGTGACGGGACGTGGCATCGCAAGCTCCTCCTCCGGTCCGCCCGGATCACCGAGCCCGGTGGCGGGCGACGCGAAGCGTTTCGGACGCCCCGCTTCTACAGGCGCCGATCGAGGAGCGTCAAGAGGACGACCGAGGGGCCCGGGCCGGGGAGGCGGACTCCCCGGCCCCGGCCGCCCATGGGGCCGGCCATACCCGCCGAACGCACCGCTTGCATCGCGCCCAAACCCGTTGACGCTGCCGCTCACGCGGGTCTAGAGTTCGCGATGTCCAGACATCATGATGTCATCTTCCCAGCAGGTACTCCGCCGTCCACTAGCCGGGCCCGCCCTCGCCAAGCGGATCCCCCAGTACCTGCGGGTCTACGAGCTGCTCCGGCGGCGCATCGAAGATCACGAATACCCGATGGGCTCCTTCCTCCCGCCCGAACCGGAGCTGGTCAAGCTTCTGGCGGTGAGCCGCACCACCGTCCGCAAGGCGGTGGAGATGCTGATCGACGACGGCTTCTTGGTGGTGCGGCGCGGCCGGGGGACCGAGATCCTCGACTTCCGGGCCATCCAGAAGCTGCAGTTCGTGACCTCCTTCTCCGAGACGCTGCGCGAGCAGGGCTTCGAGGTCACCTACCGCCACGTGCAAGTGACCAGCACCGCCGCCTCGCGCTCGATCTCCGAAGATCTGAACGTGGCCGAGGGGAGCCGTCTGGTGCTCGTGCACCGTTTGACCCTTGCCGACGGCAAGCCCATTGCCATCATGCGCAACTACCTGCTCCCCGACCTGGCGCCGGGCATCGAGCAACGGGTCAACCGCATCCAGTCCCTCTACTCCTTCCTGGAATCCGAGTACGGGATCTCCATCGAGGCGGCCACCGACTTCATCACCGCGCGGGCGGCGACGCGCGAGCAGGCTACCCAGCTGCGGGTGCCGGTCGGTTCCCCGCTGCTGGTGGTGCGGCGAGTCACCTGGGTCAACGGCCGCCCGGTCGAGCGGGCGGAGCTCGACATCGTGGCCAATCGCTACGAGTACAGCGTCCGGACGCTGCAGCGGCCCGGTCGCGTCGCATGAAGGAGGACCAGGCATGCTGCTCACCGCAGAGAAGCTGGCCAGGCTTATCGACATCTCCGCGGTTCGCGCCCAACACGGCGAGCGGGAGATCCGGGAGATGGTGCAGCGGGCCAGGGAGCACCGCTTCATCGCAGTGCATGTCCTCCCGTGCTGGGTACGCTTCCTGCGGGCGCAGCTCGAGGGGGAGGCGAACATCCTGGTCGGCGCGCCGGTCGGATTCCCGTCCGGGGGACACACCACCGCGGTCAAGGTCTTCGAGGCCAGGGGCCTGGTGGCCGACGGGGTGCAGGAGATGGACATGGTGGTGAACATCGGCAAGCTTCGAGCAGGCCACCACGACGAGGTCCGGGAGGACATCCGGGCAGTGGTCGAGGCGGCGGCCCCGGTGCCGGTCAAGGTGATCCTCGAGGTTCATCACCTCACCCCGGAGGAGATCAAGCGCGGCTGCGAGCTGGCCATCTCCGCCCACGCTGCGTTCATCAAGACCTCCACCGGATGGGCTCCCAGCGGGGCGACCCTGGAGACGGTTCGGCTCATCACCTCGTTCGTCGGCTCAGCCATTCAGGTCAAGGCGGCTGGCAGTGTCCGCAGCTTGGAGACCGTGGTGGCCATGCTGAAGATGGGCGTGACGCGGTTCGGGATCAACCTGGACTCGTCGATCGAGATCCTGCGCGAGTGCAAGGCCCGCCCCGGCGGCGGAGTGGAAGTGTCCGCCGAGCTCGGAGCTGCCCTCGGCGCTCCCGCCCTCCGATCCCAGACGGTCGCCTGAACGGAGCCGGCCATGGCATCTCCTCGCATCCTGGCGTACGACCTGGGCACCGGTGGCGCCAAAGCCTCGCTGCACGGCGAGGACGGGGGCTGCCTGCGAACCGCGTTCCTTCCCTATGACACCCGCTATCCGGCAGGCGGATGGCACGAGCAACGGCCCGAGGACTGGTGGGGGGCGGTGGTTCAGGCCACCCGGCAGCTGCTGGGCGGCGAGGACGCTTCCTCGGTCGCAGGGCTAGCCATCTCCGGCCAGAGCCTCGGGGTCGTCCCGGTCGACGACTCCGGGGCCCTGCTGCGCGAGCACACGCCCATCTGGTCGGACACGCGCGCCGGCGAGCAGACGCGCGCCTTCTTCGGCCGGGTCGATCCCCAGCGTTGGTACATGACCACCGGGAACGGGTTCCCGGCGGAGTGCTACGCCGTCTTCAAAGCGATGTGGTACCGCGACCGCGAGCCGGGGATGTTCCGGCGCATCCGCTGGCTGCTGGGCTCCAAGGACTACGTCAACCTGCGCTTGACGGGACGGCCGGCCACCGACTTCTCCTACGCCTCCGGCTCGGGCGTGTACGACCTGCGGAACTGGGGCTACCAGGAGGACTTCATCGCCGCCAGCGAGCTGCCGCGCCGGATCTTCCCGGAGATCCTGCCCTCCAGCGCCATCCTGGGCGGCCTCACCGCCGAAGCCTCCCGCCAACTCGGCTTGCCCTCGGGGCTTCCCGTGGCCTGCGGCGGCGTGGACAACTCCTGCATGGCGCTAGGCGCCAAGAACCTGGCCGACGGCCGGGTGTACACGTCGCTCGGCTCCTCCTGCTGGATCGCGGTCTCCTCTCGTGAGCCGGTGCTCGACCCCGTTCGCAAGCCGTACGTCTTCACCCACGTGGTCCCGGAGCTGTTCACCTCGGCGGTGAGCATCTTCGCCGGCGGCAGCTCGTTTCGCTGGGTGCGGGACGTCCTCCTCGGGCTGAAAGCCGCCGACCTCGGCGGCCGCGAGCCCTACGAGGTGATGAACGAGATGGCGGCGCGCTCGCCCATCGGATCCAACCGTCTCCTCTTCAACCCGAGCCTCGCCGGCGGGAGCTCGCAGGAGCCGAGCCCCAACATCCGGGGCGGGTTCTTCGGAATCGATCTGCGCCACACCCGCGACGATCTGGTACGGGCAGTGATGGAGGGAGTGGCCCTGAATCTGGGAGCGGTGCTGGCCATCCTCCGTGGCTACGTGCGGCTGGACGAGGAGATGCTGCTGGTGGGAGGCGGATCGCGGAGTGCGCTCTGGCGGCAGATCTTCGCCGATGTCTACGGGATGCGGGTGGTGAAGACCAACGTCGATCAGGACGCCGCCTCGCTAGGGGCCGCCGCCGTGGCCGCGGTGGGAGTCGGGCTGTGGAAGAACTTCGCGCCAGTGGACGCGGTCCACGCCGTCCAGGCCCAAGAGGAGCCCCGAGCCGAGGCGGTGCGGGCCTACGCGAAACTCATGCCGGTGTTCGAGAAGGCGCGGGTGGACGAAGCGGCCATCTGTCAGGCGCTCCTCGACTCGGGGCTGTAGGGCCGGGGCGCGTTCCAGGAGAAGGAGGAAGACCATGAAGATCGGATTGTTCTCGGCGACCTACCTCGACCAGAAGCTCGAGGAGGTTTGCAAGATGGCGGCGTCCTACGGGTACGAGGCGGTGGAGTTGCCTGCCTTCTCCGCCAACCCCCACCTGGACATCGAGGAGGTCGTCAAGGGTGGCAACTCCGCCAAGCTGCTCAAGATGGTGAAGGACAACGGGCTCATCATCTCCGCCCTGTCCAACCACACCGAGAGCCAGCTGGTGCTCGGGCCGTACGGGAAGGACACCGACGCCTTCTGCAAGGGAACCAAGGAGGAGAAGATCCGGTTCGGCTCCGAGCGGATGGTCAAGACCGCCCAGGCGGCCAACGCGCTCGGTGTCCCGGTGGTGTGCGGCTTCGTGGGGTGCGAGAACTTCGGACGCTTCTTCCCCTTCCCGTACTCCAAGGGCTGGGCGGACATGGAGCAGGAGTTCGTGGAGCGGTGGGGACGGATCCTCGACAAGTTCCGCGAGTACGGGGTGAAGTTCGCCCACGAGCCGCACCCGAACCAGCTCATCTATGACATCGGCACCGCCGTCCGCGCGGTGGAGCTGATGGGCAACCGCAAGGAGTTCGGGTTCAACTTCGATCCGGCCAACCTGATCTACCTGGGGATCGACGTCGAGAACTTCATCGACACCCTGCGCGGGAAGATCTTCCACGTGCACGCCAAGGACGGCGAGCTGGTGAGTCACAACATCAGGCGGTCGGGGATGATCCCTCAGGGCGACTGGCAGAAGCTGGACCGCGGCTTCCGCTTCCGCATTCCGGGTTGGGGCTCGGTACCGTGGAAGAAGGTCATCACCGAGCTGTCGATGATCGGCTACGACTACGTGATGAGCTATGAGCACGAGGACGTCACCATGAGCCGGCAGGACGGCATCACCAAGACCATCAAGTTCCTCAAGCCACTCATGATCGATAAGCCCTACGAGGGCCGAAACGACGTCCTGTTCAACTGACGGGAGCGAAAGGAAGCGGATCATGGCCAGGATGATGAAGGCGGCGCTGTTCGAGAAGCCCAAGGTCATCAGGACGCAAAGCGTCCCCGTCCCGGAGATCGGCGACGACGAGGTGCTCATCCGCGTGAAGCTGACGGGGATCTGCGGGACCGACTGGTCGATCTATACCGGAAAGTACTCGGCCGACCGGCTCCCGCTGATCGCCGGGCACGAGTTCTGCGGTGAGATCGAGCAGATGGGGCGGAACGCTCGGGGGCTCAAGGTCGGCGACCGCGTCACCGCCGATATCAACATGAGCTGCGGCCACTGCTTCTTCTGCAAGCAGGGGCAGAAGCTCCTCTGCCCCGAGTTCCTCCAGCTCGGCATCCACATCAACGGTACCTACGCCGAATACGTCAAGGCGCCCTGGTCCCAGGTCCACAAGATCCCGGCCAAGCTGAGCTTCATGGAGGCCGCCTTCATCGAGCCGGTCTCCTGCACCATTCACTCGGCCAAGGCGATGAACGCCGCCCTGGGCTCCTCGGTGGCCATCATCGGCTGCGGTCTGGGCATCCTCCACGGCGCCCTGGCCCGGTTGCGAGCCTGCGCACCGGTGATCGTCATCGGCGACAACAGGAAGCGGTTGGAGATCGCCAAGCGCATGGGCGCCGACTACACCCTCTATACCAAGGAGGTGAGCGATCCCGTGGCCGAGGTCAAGCGGCTCACCGGCGGTCGTGGCGCCGACTATGTGCTCGAGGCGGTGGGCACGGTGGCCACCTACGAGCAGGCCTTCAAGATGGTCCGCCATGGCGGGCAGGTCTCGGCCTTCGGCATCACCGGTGATCAGGAGACGATGGCCCTGGCCCCCTTCGACCTCGTGCTCCACGAGAAGAAGGTGTCCGCCTCCTGCGCCGGCGTGGGCAACGACTGGGCAGACGCCATCACCCTCATCGAGCACGGCCGCATCGACCCCAAGCCCATGTTCTCGATGGTGGTGCCGCTGGAGGAGTTGGAGAAGGCGCTGCACGAACTCCGGTCGAACCCCGACCTCATCAAGGTGTTCGTCAGCCCGGAGGCGACCAAGCGCGAGATCCTGTGAGGCAGGTCGTGGCGACTGGCCGCCGGCATCGAGGTGCCACCCACCCGCAGCTGGCGGCCGTCGCCCCGAGGTGCCCCCAGGCCACGGGAGCCGGCATGAAGATCCTAGGCATCGAGCACGTCTCCATCAACGTCGCCGACATGGACGCTTCGGTGGCGTTCTACGAGCGGACGCTGGGATTCGAGCGGCTCCAGACGGTCCCGGAGCGGGGGTTCGCCATCACCTACTTCGCCCTGCCGGGAGGGCGGAGGCTGGAGCTGTTTGACTACCGGGGCGAGAACCCCCGGCCTCCCCACGGCGAGACGGACGTGGGATTGCGGCACTTGGCCTTCGAGGTGGAAGGCGTGGCCGCGGCCGAGCGGGAACTGCGGGCGCAGGGAGTGCCCATCGTGCTCCCGACCACCGAGCTGCCCGAGTTGGGTGTGCGGGTGTTGCTGTTCGACGATCCCAACGGCGTGACGCTCGAGTTCTGCGAGCGTCTCCCCGCCGCGGATCGGACGGGACGTAAGTCGTGAACCGGCGCGGCCACTGCCGCCAGCGCTGAACGGATCAAGGAGCGAATTGCAAATGGCCACGGACCCCATCCTCTTCTCCTCCATCAAGATCGGCAGCAAGACAGCCGAGAACCGCATCGCCATCAACGCCATGGAGGGATGCGACGCCGACACGGGCGGGAACCCCACCGCCACCACCTACCGGCGGTACGAGCGCCTGGCCCAGGGGAACGCAGGCGTCATCGTGGTCGAGGCGCTGAGTGTGGTGGACGAGAACAAGGGCCGGCTCCACCAACTCACCGCGCTACCCCAGAACGCCAGGGGCCTGGGGGACCTGGTGAAGCACGTGCGGAAGATCAATCCCAAGCCGTTGCTGCTCTGGCAGCTCACCCACTCCGGCGAGCTCTCCAACCCCGAGTTCTCTGAGCGGGTCTGCGTCAAGCCCTTCCCCGGCTACGAGGGGCGCCTGCTCAGCGAGGAGGAGGTGGACCAGATCCTCGAGGACTTCGTGACGGCCACCAAGATGGCCCACGACTGCGGCGCGGACGGGGTCGACTTCAAGCTCTGCCACGGCTACTTCGGTTCCCAGCTGCTCCGGCCCTACAACGATCGCAAGTGGAAGTACGGCGGTTCGTGGGGCAACCGCACTCGGTTTGCCTACGAGTACTACGAGCGCGTTGCTCGGGAGATCAAGGACCCGGGTTTCCTGGTCGGGTCCAAGATCTCCGTCTGGGAAGGACTGCCGGGAGGCCTGGGCACGGCCTCGCCTGACTCGCCCATCATCGACCTGACCGAGGTCTTGGACCTCGTGAAGGGGCTCGAGGCGCGCGGGGCGAAGTACGTGATCGAGTCGGCCGGCAATCCCTCCTTGACCCTGGCGCTGACCCAGCCCGACAAGCGCATCCCGGACTACGTCTACCTGCACTTCTGGTTCCAGAAGGAGCTGCGACGGGTGCTGAAGCCGGAAACCGTGCTCATCGGTTCGGCCTACTCGATGTTCCGCGACGGCAAGAACCCCTTCCGCGGCGTGAGGCGCGAGGAGGCCTCCTTCACCTACTGGGCTGCGAAGAACATCCGGCAGAACGTGTGCGACATGGTCGCCCTGGGTCGTCAGTCGCTGGCCGATCCTCTCGTCCCCGCGAAGCTCGCGGCGGGCCAGGAGGACGAGATCGACTGGTGCACCTGCTGCGACAACTGCATCGAGTTCCTGATCCGGCAGATTCCGGTCGGGTGCGCGACGCACGAGAAGGAGTACACCCTCGAACTGCAGCAGATCCGCAAGCAGAAGGGGAAGCTGGCCGAGGCGGAGAAGCACACCTAGCCAGGCCCTCGCCAGGCTGCGCTACGGAGCGAGAGGTCCGCCAGTAAATCGACAAGGATCGAGCGTATATCGACCGAACCCGTTGACAAAATGCGAGCGTTTTCGTCTACAATGCTGCCCACATCTCCTGCCGCGGGCGCGGAGTTCCGGCGTGCCGCCGGGCACCGGCAGGCAACCTGGCAGCACCCAGGGTGTAGCCCATGATCTCGGTTGCCGGAACCGCCGCCCCGCCCGCAAAGCACGCTCCCGGTCCGCCGGCGCTGCGGATGGAAGGGATCTGCAAGAGCTTCTTCGGCGTGGAGGTCCTGCACCGCGTGAACTTCGCCGTGGGCGCCGGCGAGGTCATGGGGATGTGCGGCGAGAACGGCGCCGGCAAGTCCACCCTCATGAAGATCCTGGCGGGGATTCACGCGCCGGACGCCGGGGAGGTGATGCTCAACGACAAGCCGGTGCCGAACGGTGCCAACCCTCTCCAGATGCAGCGCCTGGGCGTGTCCATGATCCACCAGGAGCTGAACCTGCTCAACGAGCTGACCGTCGCCCAGAACATCTTCCTGTGCCGCGAGCCCCTCCGGCCCTCGGGGCTCATCGACTTCAAGAAGATGAACGAGGACGCCGCGGCGCAGCTCGCCAAGCTGGGCGAGAAGATCGATCCCCGGCGGAGGGTACGCGACCTCAAGATCGCCCAGAAGCAGATGGTCGAGATTGCCAAGGCGACCTCTTTCAACCTCGAGATCCTGGTGATGGACGAGCCCACCTCGGTACTGACCGACCGGGAGACGCGGATCCTCTTCGACCTCATCGCCAACCTGAGCGCCCAGGGGCTCGCGGTGGTTTACATCTCCCACCGGCTCAAGGAAATTGGTGAGGTCTGCCATCGCGTGACGGTGCTGCGGGACGGGAACCTCGTGGCCACCAGGAAGGTGGCGGAGGTGACCCCGAGAGATCTGGCCACCCTGATGGTGGGCCGGGAGGTGAAGGATACGCGGGCTGCGGACTTCGCCGGCGACCCGCACGACGTGGTCCTGGAGGTGCGCGACGTCTCCGACGATCTCCTCCGCGGGGTCGGTTTCAAAGTCCGCAGGGGCGAGATCCTCGGGTTCTCCGGCCTGGTGGGCGCGGGCCGGACCGAGCTCATGGAGGTGGTTTTCGGCATCCGCAAGCCGCGGACCGGGACCGTGCTCATCGACGGGAAGCCGGTCACCCTCCGCAACGCCATGGACGCCATCCGGGCGAACCTCGGCTTCGTGACCGAGGACCGAAAGGAGACGGGACTCGTCCTCTGCCGGGACATCACCGAGAACGCGAACTACGTGAGCTGGCAGAAGACGCCCGGGTTGTTCAAGGGGGCGAGGACCACGGTGGAGAACACCCGTCGCATGATCGAGCGGCTGGGCATCCGCTGCCGGGGACCCGGTCAGAACGTGAGCAACCTCTCCGGCGGGAACCAGCAGAAGGTGGCCCTCTCCAAATGGCTGCTCTCCGGGGCGAAGGTGCTGGTGATGGACGAGCCGACGCGCGGGGTCGACGTGGGCGCCCGCCAGGAGATCTACCGCATCATCCAGGAACTGGCCGCCGAGGGCGTGGCCGTGGTGGTGGTCTCCTCGGACCTGCCCGAGATCCTGAGCATTTGCCAGCGCGTTATCGTCATGCACGAGGGAAGGATCACCGGCGAACTCTCCGCTTCTGAGATGACCGAGACCAAGATCATGTACCGTGCGACCGACGTGGCGGCGGGAGGCGAGCATGGAGGCGCTTGAGGCTGGGCAGGCGAGCAACCCGGGCGTCGAGCTGTTGAAGACGATCTGGCGCGACTACAGCATCCTGGTCGTCCTTGGCGCCATCGTGGTGGGCTGCGGGATTCTCGCCCCCAGGTTCC
>Ga0335071_10002610_pt1 | contig 19209 bp, 12 predicted proteins | sample Lox_Sample_15_FD_206724 | JGI IMG/M metagenome (GOLD analysis project Ga0335071, IMG submission 206724) | Soil microbial communities from Loxahatchee National Wildlife Refuge, Florida, United States - Lox_Sample_1.5 | ecosystem: Environmental > Terrestrial > Soil > Wetlands | place: USA...
GCGAAGTCTTTGAAGAGTGAGGTATCGAGCTGCAACTGGGGTGCAGTGAAAATGATGTTGCGGCCCGAGTTACCATAGGTGCCGAACGGCTGTAGCGTAAAGGCCGCCGGGTTGTAGGCACTGCTGACGGCCGGACCCGATGGATACAACTGGACGCCCTGCACTCTGTTCGGGTGTTCTTCGGTATCCCCGAGGTTGTTGTTTTGATCCACCCCTTCCGTGATCGTATAGGGCAACCCGCTCGACCACGCCTGGATACCTTGTAGCTCCCAACCGCCGATCAGGGTATTGCCGATGCCATTCAGACTGCCCAAGAACGCCCTGCCTTTGCCGACCGGCAGCGTATAAGAGAGGCTGTTGACGAAGCGGTACTTTTGATCGTAGTCAGACGGTCCCTTTTCCCATTCCGGATTATTGTTGTCGCGGAACCCGCCACCCGAATGGAAACCAAGCGACGCCTGGGACTGCTCGTCGATGGACTTTCCGTAGGTGAATGCGGTCAGAAAACTCAGACCGCTCGAGAGGCGCTTTTCGAGCTTGGCTTGCAAAGCGCTGTATGTCGAGCTGTCGCAGGAGCACCAGTACGTGAGGTCATTGCCAAGATATGGGCGCAGACGCTCGGCGTTGTAGTTCGCGCTCGGGTTGCTGGATGCGGGGATCTCGTTGATGTTGCGGAACTCGTAGAGGTGCGTGCCTTTGGAGCCGGCGTAAGCGACCTCCAACACAGTGTTCCATCCGAGATCCTGCTGGACACTTGCCTGCCAGTGCTGCACGTTCGGATTCGTGAAATTCGGGGCAAGCGAGAATAAAGAAGGCGCCGAGGGATTGGCGAGAGCGTTGATCGGGAATCCCTGAGAGAGGTTGCTGACGATCGGATTCGGAATCAGCGGGCTCAACACGTTGTAATTTGACTGCTCAAAGAACGGCGGGTTGTTCCCCATGTTCGGAATGCTGAGCGGTCCTGCCTCATAGGAGGAGTAGAAAACACCGTACCCAGCGCGGAGAACGGTCTTGCTGAACAAGTTGTAGGCGATGCCGATTCGCGGCCCAAAATCGTCCTTCTGGTTCGGCACCAGGCTGGCGGGCGCATTGTGCGTCACCGCAATTTCCGGAAAGAAATTAGGCGGCAGCGGATCCTGGCGATTTCCGGCGATCTGCAGGGTATTGGTGTTGACGTTGAAATTCGCTTCGGCGCTGTAGCGCTCCTTGGCATGCTCGACGAAGTCGTAACGCAGCCCGAGATTCAAGGTCAGCTTCCGGTTGACCTTGATGTCGTCCTGGACATAGTAGAACTGGCCCGGCTGTTGAAATTCATCATTGATGAATGAAGAGATCTGAGCGCCACCCGAGACCGCCCCGAGCAGGAAGTCGGCCGTCCCGAGGCCGCTGGTCGACTGGCTCTCCAGATTCTGTTCTGTGTACGTGCCGCTGAAGCCGAAATATCCCTTGGGAACCGGCGGCTGCAGGATCGAGAAATCCACGCGCGGCTTCAGTTCCGCGCCAAACTTGATGGTGTGCCGGCCGTGGATGAGAGTCAGGCTGTCAATGAACTGTTCGATGGCCTGCTTCTCCACGGTGGGCTGATATTCTGCGCTGCCGAAGCTGTTGAGCCCGTTGACGCCGAATTGAGGCAGACCGCCGTTGTTGGAAGCGAACGGAACCCCGGGGATGCCAAGCTGAGCGGATTCGTTGACCGTGGAGTTGAACTGCAGACGATCCGATTCGTTTTGCGTATAGCCCAAGCGCAGTTCGTTGATCAGCCTGGGCGTGAAAATGTGTGTCTCGCTCACCACCACGTTGCGAGGCTTTTGCAGGAAGACGCCCGAGGCGAACGATGCAGCATCCAGTGGGGGAGGAATCGCGCCTGGCGGGACGTCCCGGGTGTTGGACCAACTGAACCGGCCGAAGATGGAATCGGAATCGGAAATTCGGTGATCGATGCGCAGATCGAGCTGGTTGGTGTCGTTGGGTTCGACTGGATTGCTCACGTAATTGTTCGTTGGCCCGAAGTTGTTGAACTGACCCGCCGTATTCGGCTCGGGGAACATACTCAACAGCTTGGCGGCAATCGGGTTCCAGCGCGATTGGGGAATAATGTTTCCGGCAAAGGGCAATCGTCCGACAGCGTCGCCGGCGGCGTTGATCGAACCTGTGTTCGGATCGTAAATCGTGTTGAACGCGACGCCGTTCACGGGCGAAAAATTCCCACTCCGCATATTGTCCGTGGGCACGGTGGCCAGGAACGTCTGGCCGGTACGAATGCGCGTCCCCTGGTAATCGAAGAAGAAGAACGTCCGGTTCTTTCCGTTGTAGACCTTCGGGATCAAGACTGGAGCGCCAGTGCTGAAGCCGAACTGGTTCTGCTTGAAGGGAGCGATACCTGCGCCGTTGGCATTATTAAAGAAATTGTTGGCGTCCAGATCGCTGTTGCGCAGAAACTCATACGCCGTTCCGTGCAGATCGTTGGTGCCCGACTTGATCGTCACGTTGAGCACCGCACCGCCGGAGCGGCCGAACTCCGCGCTCATGGAGTTGGTTTGCACCTTGAACTCCTGAATAGCGTCTGGCGGGGGCCCGACCACGAAACTGGCCTGGCTGCTCAGGTCTTCGGAGAGACTATTGTTGTCGACGCCGTCCAGAATGTAGTTGTTCTGATACGGGCGCACGCCGTTGGCGCTGAATCCGCCGGTATTTTCGTCGCGCGCACCTGCCGGCGACGGCGCCGTGCCGGCCGTCAGGACCGCCAGGCGGGTGAAGAACCGACCGTTCAGGGGCAGGTCGACAATACGCTGGCTGTCCACGACTTCGCCGAGGTAGGAGGTGTCCGTTTCGAGAATGGGAGCTGCCGCCGCAACCTCAACTGTATCGGTCACCTGGCCAACTTCCAGCTTCGCATCGACACGGACGCGGTCCTGCACGTTGACTTGAATGTCAGAGCGCACGGAGCGCTTAAATCCAGTAGCCTCAACAGTTACAGAGTACTTGCCGACCTCGAGCGGAGTGACGACATATTCACCCGCAGCGTCGGTCGTAGTCTTGACGGCACTGCTCGTGCCCATATTGGTGATGGTGATGGCGGCGCCGGAAATCACTGCGCCGCTAGGATCCGTAACGGTTCCAACTATCGATCCAGCAGTAGTTTGCGCGCCAAGCGGCATCACTGCAACGATCAGGGACAACGCCAGACCAAGAGTGCAAAGCCGATGCATTAACTATCCTCCAGTTCCAGGGATTATACCGTGAACATGTTAAAAATACTACGAAGGAATTAGAAAGAAAGTGTAAGCAAGTAATGCACGGGTACTAGGCGAGCATTTCCTTGATCACGTTGCCGCCGAAGTCGGTTAATTTCTCGTTACGGCCGTTGTGCAGGAACCACAGGCGGTTCTGATCGAGACCGAGCAGTTGCAGGATGGTGGCGTGGAAATCGCGCATGTGGTGGCGGTCGCCAATGGCGCGCAGGCCCATTTCGTCGGTTTCGCCGACTATGGTGCCCGCTTTGACGCCGCCGCCGGCAAACCACATGGTGAAGCCGTGGGGATTGTGGTCGCGCCCATTGCCGCCTTGGGACATGGGGAGACGGCCGAACTCGGCGCCCCAGATGACCAGGGTTTCGTCGAGCAAGCCGCGCTGCTTCAAATCTTGCAGCAAGCCGGCAATAGGCAGATCCGTCATGCCGCACATCTTTTCGTGGTTTTCGACCAGGTTGCTATGGGCGTCCCACTGTACGGAGACCGGTCCGCCGCCGGAGTAGATCTGGACGAATCGGACGCCGCGCTCGACGAGACGGCGGGCCAGCAGGCAGCGCGTGCCGAATTCGCTGGTGTGCTTCTGGTCCAGGCCGTAGAGCTTGCGGGTGGCCTCGTTTTCCTTGGAAATGTCGACGGCCTCGGGAGCGTGGCTTTGCATGCGGAACGCCAGCTCGTAGGAGCTAATGCGCGCAGCCATCTCGGTGTCGGTGTCGAGCGTGTCCATTTCGTTCATGGACTGGAGAAAATCGAGGGTGCGGCGCTGGCGCTCGGGCGTAATGCCGGCCGGGGGCGTCAGGTTGACGATGGGATTCGGGCCGGGACGAAACACGGTGCCTTGATAGACGGCGGGCAGGAACCCTGCGCCCCACATGGGGGGACCGGCTTCGGGAGTGCCCTCAGGCTGCGGCATGACGACGTAGGCCGGGAGGTTTTCGCTCTCGCTGCCCAAGCCGTACGTGATCCAGGAGCCCATGCTGGGATAGCCCATCAGGATGCGGCCGGTGTTGACTTGATACATGGCCGGCGCGTGCACAGTGCTCTCGGTATAGAACGAGCGGACGAAGCAGAGATCGTCGACGTGCTGTGCCAGGTGCGGAAACAGGGTGGAAACATCACGGCCGCACTGGCCGAACTTCTTGAACTTCCATGGGCTCTTGAGCAGCGGCGTGTCGCCCTTGGTGAATTCGCTGACCACTGTGCCGTAGCTCGCGGGCAGAAGCTGGCCATTGTACTTATCGAGCGCGGGCTTGGGATCGAACGTGTCGATACTGCTGGGCGCACCGACCATGAACAGGAAGATGACGGATTTGGCGCGCGGCTGGAAGTGCGGCGGTTTGGCAGCGAGAGCGTTCACCCTTTGCGCGGCGCCAGCCGACGGCGGCAGCAGTGAGGCAAGGGCGATGGAGCCGAAACCATGCGCGGCGCGGACCAGGACATCGCGGCGCGTCACGGCAGGGCGCAAGTGGCACTTCGAGTCATTCCGATCAGGGGACATAGACAAACTCGTTTCGATTGAGCAGGGCGAGACACATATCCACCAGATTGCCGCCCTGCGCAAAGAATTTTTTGGCCAGCTTCTGCTCGGCCGCCGACGGTTCCCGGCCCAAGGCCAGCCGCCAGGCCGATTTCACTTCACAAGCGCGTTTGTCTTTCTTGCATTCTTTGAGAAGCCGATCGGCAAACACCTGGGACTGCTCCTGCATGAAGTCGCTGTTCATCAGCGAGAGTGCCTGAAGAGGATGCGTACTCACGGGCCGCACCGGGCAAGACGTTATGGCATCGGGCTGATCGTAGGAAGTGAGCAGAGGCAGGCGCACGCTGCGCTTATTGTAGAGATAGATGCTGCGACGGTTCTGCACCGTTTTATCGGGGTTGACGGGCCACAAACCGTCGCGCTCATGCTCGGTGAAAATCAAGTTGTAGACTTCAGGCTCGATGGGGATGCGCACGGGCCGGCCGCCTAACTTGGGATTGAGGCTTCCGGTTACGGAGAGGATTTCGTCGCGCAGGGTTTCGCCTTCCATGCGCTTGCGGTTCATACGCCAGTAGAGGCGATTGTCGGGATCAACCGTTTCACGGTCCTTGTCGGGTGCGGCACTCTGCTGGTAGGCGCTTGAGAGCACGATCAGGCGGTCGAGAGTTTTGATGCTCCAGCCTTTTGCGACAAATTCCGATGCCAGCCAATCGAGCAATAGCTTATTTGACGGGCGGTCGCCCATGACGCCGAAATCGTTCGGCGTTTTGACGATGCCGGTGCCCATGCGGAACTGCCAGATGCGGTTCGCCATCACGCGGGAAGTCAGGGGATTGTTAGGAGACACGAGCCAGTTGGCAAGCGCCGTTCGCCTTCCGGCGGGCGTGGTGGGAATTTCGTAGGACGCTTTGATGACTGTGGGAACCGACGGACCCACCGGGTCCAACGGATTATGCGGATCGCCCATGCGCAGCACGTAGGCTTGCGGCGCCGGCTCGCCCGTGTTGACGTAGGCGTACGCCGTGGGCAAAGGATCGGGCTCCGTGGCTTCGATCTGGTGCAACTGAACACGCAGCTTGGCGCGCTTCTCGCGATCCTCAGGCGTCATGGCGGCCACCACGACATCCCACGTCGGCTCAACCTGGCTATTGGCGTTTTCTGCCAGCACCTTCTGCTCGTCGGTGCGCTTGTCCTTCGGAGTCTTCCACGCTTCCTGGAGTTTCGGATCGAGCTTTGCCAGCCGATCGGCGACGATCCGGTCTTCATATGGCTTAGCTAGTTCCTTTAGTGCATCTTCCACCGGTTTCAGCCGCGTCTTATAGGCCTTGTCGGCCGACTCCCAAGCGGCTTTTTCCTCGGGCGTCGCGATCTCAACATCTTTGCCTTTGGCGCCGCCGAACACCGCTTGCAGGCGGTAGTAATCGGCTTGAAGAATCGGATCGAACTTGTGATTGTGGCAGCGAGCGCAGTTCACGGTGAGCCCGAGGAAGGTCTGGCCGACGGATGTCGCGATTTCCGTGAGGACTTCTTCGCGGCTGACCTCGGGATCGATGTTTCCCGCGACCAGATGCTCCTGGCCGGCCCGCAGATAGCCGGTGGCGATCAAGGCTTCCTTGCTATTGGGAAACATCTCGTCGCCGGCGAGCTGTTCCTTGATGAAGCGATCGTAGGGCTTGTCTTGATTGAACGAATCGATGACATAATCGCGATAACGCCAGGCGTGCGTGCGGTCGGCATCGAGCTCGAAACCGTTGGTGTCGGCGTAGCGCACGACGTCCAGCCACTTGAGCGCCCACCGTTCGCCGTAATGCGGAGAGGCGAGCAGGCGATCAACCAGTTTCTCGTAAGCATCGGGAGAACGGTCGTGGACAAAGGCATCGATTTCGGCGGGCGTAGGCGGCAGACCAATCAGGTCGAAGGTCAAGCGCCGGATGAGCTTGGTGCGATCGATGGGCTCGCTGGGGCCGAGCTTCTTGGCACGGAGCGCGTCCAGGATGAACGCGTCGATCGGTGTGCGCACCCATGCATCGGAAACCTGCGGTACTGGCGGGTGCACGATGGGTTGAAACGCCCAATATTTACCGCGCGCTCCAATGAACTTTGCTTCTTTATCGCTGATTTCTTTTTCGCCGGCCAGAATCGTCGCGGCCAGGATGCTGAAAACTACAGGGAAGAGGACTCGTTTTCGCACGTGTGTCTTTTAATAGGAACTTAGTATATCGGCTGGCGCGAGGTTCCGTCAAAGGAAGGCACTATTTTTGCCGCTTGGCGGGCGGTTGTTTCCGAAGTGGCGGGCGTATACACTTGGCTTTCCAAGACTTTAAAAGTCACTGCCGGACGCGCCTTCACACGGCGTCCGTTTTAATAAGGAGGCACTTCTATGTGGATGGGCATGCCGGGTCGCATGGCCGCAATTTGCGTTTGCGCCGGAATCTTTCTTGGGTTGGTGAGCGCGCAGAACATCGTCGTCGATAGCAGCCACGCGGTGAATTCCTTCAGTCCGCCGCGCGCGCTGGGCGGAGCGATTGACCGGCTGGGCATAAACGGCGGGATGAGCAAGGAGCAGAACGAGAAAAACACGGAACGGCTGCTCAGCGGGCCGATTCTGAAGGAGCTGCTCGGCGCGGGTTGGGGAACCGTGACTTATCGCCAGAACACGGAATTGATGATTGAGGCGTGGCACTGGAATTCGCGCGGCACCTGGAGCAATGCGGAAAAGCAGGAAGGCTACTTCACGGGAAGCGCGGAACCGACGGATGAGAAGATTCTGCATTCCTGGGCGTATCCGCTGCCGCATCGCGGCGCCACGGTGGGTGACGGCAACGGCTGGTCGCGGATCACCGATGGCAACTTGAAATCTTATTGGAAGAGCAATCCGTACCTGACCAAGGCGTACACGGGAGAAGATGATTCGCTGCATCCGCAATGGGTGATGATCGATCTGGGCGCGAAAGTTGATGTCAACGCGATCAAAATCGCGTGGGCCGATCCGTACGCCAAACGCTACTACGTGCAGTTCTGGACGGGCGAAATGGAGCCGTTCTACGACGGCATCAACAAGGGCGCGTGGCAGACGTTTCCGATGGGCACGATCAGCGATGGCAAGGGCGGCACGCCGACCCTGAAGCTCGTGAACTGGAAGATCCCGGCGAGATACCTGAGGATCTGGATGACGGAATCTTCGAACACCTGCGACACGCACGGGCCGGAAGACCCGCGCAACTGCGTGGGGTACGCGATCAACGAACTGTATATCGGGACTGTTTCTGCTGATGGCGAGTTTCATGACATCGTGAAGCACTTGCCGAGCCGGAAACAAACGATTACGTGGCCCTCGTCGGTTGACCCGTGGCACGCGGCGTCGGATCTCGACTACGGAAGGGGCGATCAAACCGGGTTCGATTTCTTTTTCAACTGCGGCGTGACGCGCGGGCTTCCGACGATGATTCCGATCGCGATTCTCTACGCGATTCCCGAGGATGCGGCGAACGAGATTGCGTATCTCTATAAGCGGAAGTATCCGATTTCATGGATCGAGATGGGAGAGGAAGCGGACGGGCAGAGGGTGCTTCCGGAAGATTACGCCACGCTTTATATTCAATTCGCGAAGGCGATTCACAAGCTGGTGCCCGAGGCCCCGTTGGGCGGTCCGGCGTTTGAGGGGACACCCGGCGATGTAGATTCCTGGGCGGATGCGAACGGCAGAGTCTCATTTCTTGGCAGATTTCTGGATTACCTGAAGGCGCGGGACCACTTGCAAGACTTCACCTTCTTCTCGTTTGAACACTATCCGTGCATGGACGGCGGAAGGAAGTGCGCGGAGTGGAGTTCGCTTTACTGGGAGCCCGATTTTGTGAATCACCTGATACAAGCGTGGAAAGACAATGGGCTGCCGCCGAATGTTCCGTTTTTCATGACAGAAGGCAACGACCTGGGTGAAGGCGGGCAGGGCACGGTCAAAAGTGGGCTGTGGCTGGCGGACTATGTCGGTTCCATGATGACGGCGGGCGCGGGCGGGACCTATTACTTCCATTACATCGCCTCGCCGGGGCGTGGAAATGGCGGTTTTCTGCCCATGGACGCGGATGGGCACGTGAAGAGCTACACACCACAGTATCTGACGACGCAGGTGATCACGAAGGAGTGGGTGCAGCCGGTGGATGCCGTGCACAAGCTATATAAGGTCGCAAGCGATGTGAAGGACAAGGACGGGCATGTGCTGGTGACGGCGTACGCCCTAGAGAGGCCGGATGGCCAGTGGTCGATTATGTTCATTAATAAGGATCACGATAATGACCACGCGGTGAAGGTGAAATTCGCCGATGGAAGTCGCGACCGGTTCTTCACGGGCACGGTGGACCGGGTGGTTTTCGGGCCGGCGGAATTTCAGTGGCACGTGGATCCCGCGCCGCAAGGTGCGCCGAGGGGAAATGCGGGAGGGCGGCGCCGCGGGTGGGGTAATGGCCACGCGGACCCGGATGGACCCGCATCTAAGTCAACAGTGACAGCCGGCGGGGTGGATACGCAGTATCAGTTGCCGAAATCGTCGGTGATTGTGTTGCGGGGGAAGGTGGGGAACTGAAGCAGGCGCGCGCGTGAAGCCGGGCCACAGTGCGTGATACACTGTCGGACGGCAGAGGCTCACATCAGTAAGAAATGGTACAACCTATTCGTTTCGGTTGGCCCGGAAACTGCCGAGTCCAGCCCGACGGAGGAGAATTCTCAAGCTCCGCGCGACCCCGCGCAGACGGTGGCGGAGATCGCGTCGTCGATTGCGGCTGAGCCGAATTTCACCGCTCCCATCAGCGCCGCAGGCGGGTTTGACGAGATCTATCGCGCGGCGGAGATCCCGGAGCCGGCGCACGGCTACAGCATTATGAAGATCGGCGAGATGCTGCAGAGCGAGCGCATTCGCGCGCTTCCGGCGGAGGTCAAGAAGAACTCAATCCTGCTGGCGCTGGACGCGTCGGGAGTAAAGATCGAGCAGGTGATTGAAGACGCCGTGAAGCGAGACCGCGCGCTGGATGGTTTTGAGCGCGTGCAGCAGAAAGCACTGGACGATCTGGAAGCGCGAAAGGAAGGCGAAAATCAGCAGATCCAGGCCGAGCTGGACAAGCTGGTTCAGGAGCATAACGCGCGCATCCAAGCCAATAAGGATGAAGTAGCTAAAGAGAAAGAGCGTTTCTACGGATGGCGTCTCAAGAAGCAGCAAGAGGAACAAAAAATCGCCGATTCCGTATCCTATTTCGTAACGGAGAACCCCATAACCACCGGCGGCGTGGCGGCTGCGCCGCGCGGATCCCAGGCACCAGACCAGACATCAGCACCTAAAAAATAGGCGCTGGCAGCCGCAACAAAAGGATGCCCTTATGTTCAGACGGCTTTCACGCATGTTTCGCTCCTTCTTCGGATTCTTTATATCCGTGGCGGAAAACCCCGAGTTGATTCTGGAACAGAACATTCGCGACATGAACGACCAGGTTCCGCGGATGAACGAGAGCATCGCCATGGTAAAGGCGAACGTGACGCTCCTCGAGAAGGAAGAAGCGAAATATAAGGTTGATATCAACGATCTGACGGCCAAGGTAAAGGCAGCGATTCAGGCGGGCCGCGACGACCTGGCCGGCAGCTTTGCCACGCAGCTTGAACAGGTGCGCAGCGCCATGGCGCGCACGCAGGGGCAGCTTCAGACGGCCCAGGCGGCTTTCGACAAAGCCAGCGCCGTGAAGAAGGCTTTTCTGCTGGAGAAGGAACGCAAGACGCGCGAGGCGCTCAACGCGATTGCGGATTACCGGCGTTCGCAGTGGCAGAAGAAGGTCGCCGACGTGATGGAGCAGTTCGAAGTGACGGGCATCAGCTCCACGCATGATGAGATGGTGCGCAAGATCGAAGAAACCACGGCGCTCAATGAGGCCCGCATGGAGATGGCTCTGGGCAACGTGGACCAGCAGAAGGTGAAGATCGAGGAAGAGGCGGAGAAGCTGCGCGCGAACGAACTGGTAAAGCAATTCAAGGTGGAGATGGGTTTGATTTCACCCGAGGCCTCCACGGAAGCCGCGCAGAAGACCATTGGAACGCGCGAAGCGCAGAAGAGTGTTTGAGGAGGAGCGATCGGAAGTCAGAAATGACGAGAGATCACTCATAAAATCATGGCTGTCAAAATCGAGAAAGGCGGATGGATTCTCATTTTCCTGATCGGGCTGGGGCTGGTTGGCTACAGCCTCGACAGGTATGGCGTGGTCAATTTGCGCGGGCGGCTGGGCGGAAGCTCGGCGTCCGCATCGAACGAGCCGGTAGATACGTCGAAACCCCTGGCGTTGCCTGCGGCGGCAACGAGCGATTCCAGCTGCAACAACGTGCGCGTGCGCGTGAATATCTGGGTGGGATGCTCGGCGGGCCTGGTGGCGAACGGCGGCCTGGACACGGCGTCGGGCTCTATTTTCGATAAGGCGGGCCTGAAGGTCAGCTTCAAGATCATCGACGATTGGACCGAGGGCGCTGCCGCGCTGGCTACTAATAATGTTGACGTGATGCTTACGACCGCCGATGTTTGGGCGAAAGACTACGCACAGTTTCAGGAAAAGGGCTTTGGCGCGCATGCGTTCTACATGGTGGATTGGTCGCGCGGCGCCGATGGCGTGATCGGGAAGCAGGGAATCAACAGCATTGAGGATCTGGCGGGCAAAACGGTGGCCTTCGCACCGTATACGCCATCGCACTTTCTGCTTTGGAATGGGCTCAAAAGCTCGGGCCTGAGCACGGAACAGCGCAACGAGATCTTCTCGAAGGCCGTGCATACCAAGGATGGCATAGAGCCCGCGACCTTGTTCGCACAGCAAAAAGTAGATGCCGCGGTGGCGTGGGACCCGGACATGAGCGATGCGGTGACGAAACGGGCGGGATCGAAGAAGATCTACGATACACGCATTGCCAACCGCCTGATTGCTGACATTCTGGTGGTGAGCGACAGTTTTGCCAAGCGCTGTCCGCAAACGGTGGTGAAGCTGGCGCAGGGCTGGCTCGAAGGCGTGGAGTACATCAAGGCGCAGCCTAACCGGGCTTACACGCTCATCGGCACGATCAAAGACTTCAACATTCCCGAGGATCTGGCCAAGACCATGCTCGGCGGTGTGAAACTGGCGGATTACGCGGATAACAAGTCATTCTTTGGCACGCGCGGCAGTGAATCCGACTACAACAACATTTTCAAGATGGCGCAAGAGATGTACCGCGAGGCGCGCATCATCAAGCACACCTCCAACCCGGAGGAGAGCGTCGACCGTCGATTTCTCGATCCGCTGAGCGGCAAGTTCTCCGCGGAATCCACGGAGCCGCCCATCGAGTATAAGGAACCCGCCAAGGGTGCAACGCCGATCGTCACGCAGCGGCGCTCGATTTACTTCGAGACGGACTCGGCCAAGATGGGGCTCGATTCCCGCGCGGTGGTGGATGAGATCGGGACCTTCATGCGGGCTTACGAGAACACAGTGGTGGATATTGACGGCAACACCGACGCGACGGGCTCGCGTCCACACAATATCGAGCTTTCCAAGGAGCGGGCTCAAGCCGTCAAGCAATACCTGATCGACAAATACGGATTTCCCGCGGATCGCATGCGCGCGGTGGGCAACGGACCGGACCGGCCGGTCGCCGACAATAACTCGGTTGAGGGCCGGGAGAAGAACCGGCGCACGGATATTAAGGTGTATCCGAACCCCGCAGGATAGCTGCGCGCGTTCCGCGTCCCTCATTCCATGCATGACCTTTTCGCAATCCGCAAGGATCTTTCGCGCCGCACGCGACTGATCCTCGCGCTCGGGGCTTGGGCGGCGGTTGTCCTGGTGTGGTTTGGGTTGACGAACTGGGATATTCTGCCGCCCTTTTCTCTGCCGAAACCCATCGGCGTTTTGCGGGCGTTTGTGCGGCTGTGGTCGGAATACGACCTGCTCGGCAACGTGATGCAGAGCTGGTGGCGGATCGCCCAGGCATTCTTCTGGTGCGCGGTGGTGGCGATTCCGCTCGGCCTGCTCATGGGCAGTTTCCGCTGGGTACACGATCTGGTGAATCCCGTGGCCGCGCCCATGCGATCGATGCCGATCACTGCATTCCTGCCCGCGTTCATCGCTCTGTTCGGCATGGAAGAATCCATGAAGGTGGCCTTCCTGTGGTTCGGCATGTTTTTCTACCTGCTGGCCGTGGTGGTGGAGGAAGTCAACAAGGTAGATGACAGCCTGCTGGAGACGGCGTGGACGCTGGGAGCGAAGCGCCGCCACATTCTCTGGCTGCTGTTCCGCGCCTCGTTTCCATCGATCTTCGGCTCGTTCCGTATCCTGTACGATATCGGCTGGACGTACGTGATTCTGGCCGAAATGGTGAATGCGCGCAAAGGCGTAGGCTACATGGTGGAAGCCGCGCGCAAGGTTCTCGATTTCGAGCGCGTGTACGCCGGCATCATCGCGATCGGCATTGCCGCGTTTCTGTTCCGCTTTTTGTTGACGTTTTTGGAGTCGCGCCTGTTCCCCTGGCGCGTTGTCTCACGCGCCGCTTCCGAGCCCGTGGCTGCGGTGGCCACGGGTGCGCCAGTAAAGGTTCAACCTCGTGCCGAACCAGGTTAAGATCAGCGTTCACGATTTGTCGCGCAGCTTCGTCGACGCCGGGGGCACGCGTGTGCAGGCGCTGCGGAACATCAGTTTCGAGGTGGAGGATGCGTTCTCACCGGAAGGCCGCGACATCGGCGAGTTCCGCGTGCTGCTGGGGCCATCGGGCTGCGGCAAGTCGACGCTGCTGCGCATGATCGCTGGGCTCGACCGTCCGGATAGCGGCCAGGTGTTGGTGAACGGCAAGCCGGTTGCCGGTCCCGGACGCGATCGCGGCATGGTTTTCCAGAAATACACGTCGTTTCCCTGGCTGACCGTAGCGGAGAACATCGCCTACGGTCCTGAGATCAACGGCGTTGCGCCCGCGGAGCGCGAAAAAATCGTGCAGCATTTGATCGAGGCCGTGGGGCTGGCGGGATTCGAGAAGTCTTATCCCGATACCCTGTCCGGTGGCATGCAGCAGCGGCTGGCCATCGCGCGCACACTGGCCAATCGCCCGCAGGTGATCCTGATGGACGAGCCGTTCGGAGCTCTTGATGCGCAGACGCGCAGCGATATGCAGCAACTTCTGCTCAAGGTGTGGGACGAGACGGCCAGCACGATCTTATTCGTGACACACGATGTGGACGAGGCTATCTATCTTGCCGACCGCATTTTCATTCTGTCCTCGCGACCCGGTACCATTGTGGAGGACATCCCGGTACCGTTCGGGCGGCCGCGCGACCCCGCTATCCGAGAGACGGCGGAGTTTCACGATATGCAGCACCATGTGCTCGCTTGCTTGCGCCGCGCCCCCGGGAAGGGCCAGGTGAGAGTGAGCGTTTGATGCCGCAGGACGATGCCGCCGGTTCGGATATCAACTACGTTAAAGAGGCCGCCAAGCTGCAGTACAACTGGATCGCATTGGCCGGCATCGCGGGCTTCGCATTGATTTCCGGCACGGCTCTGCCTCTGATCTTAGGCGCGGGTTTGGAACTTATGTACCTCGCCGTCGTACCGCAGAACCCGCGGTTTCAGCGTTTGGTTCGCTCCTGGAAATACGGCGAAGAGAAGCGCCGCCACGAGCAGCAGCTTGATCAGATGTTTCAGGAGATTCCGACCGAGATGCGCGTGCGCTATGCCGATCTCGATCAGGTCTGCACTGCCATTCGTGAGAACTACAGCCGGCTCTCGTCTACCTCGCAGATCTTTGCCCAGCAGATGGAGGACCGGCTGCACGGATTGATGCAGGCCTACGTGCGTCTGCTGCATGCCGCGTGGCAGCACCGCGAGTACCTGCGGACGACGGATCTGCATGTATTCGAGCGTGAGCTGGCGCAACTCCAGCAAGAACAGGAGTCAGACACACCCAAGGTGCAGGAGATCAATCGCAAGCGCATTGAGATCCTGACCAAGCGCGTCGAAAAATTCAAAAAGATCCGGGAGAACTGCGAGGTCATTGACGCGCAATGCGCCGCGGTCGAAGATGTGCTCGGTCTGATTCGCGATCAATCGGTGACGATGCGTGATCCGCAGCAGATGACCGATCACCTGGACAGCCTGGTGCACGACGTCGAACAGACGGAGGAGACGGTGCGGGAAGTGGAGAGTATCTTTGAGAACGCGCCTGATCTGAGTGGACTGGGCGCGGAGGGAATCGCGCCGCTGCCCTCGGATTCCGGCAGCGGCAACAATAGCTCACTGCCGCGAAATCGGGTGCAAAATTAGTTCCATGTCATCCGGCACAATCACTCCCGTGCAATTGCCTGACTGGGCCCAGACGCTCTCGGAGAAGTATTACTCGCGTACGCTTTCTGTTTTTGTTTTATGCGGCAACGTGCGCGATCTGGTGCCGATCGAGCGCGGCAATACGGTGGAGCACGTTTCGCTGCTCACGTTTCTCAACACGGCACTCTTTGGCCGGCGCGACCTGGTGTTGACTTACGATCGCGGCGGCGGCCTGAGTTTTGCGAATCCGGACATGCAGGCCGATTTTCGCAACGCGCTCTCCGGCTACGACAGTTTTCATCAGACGAACTACACGCAAGCGCTGCCGCGCAATCCCGATGGCGTGTTGAACCTGCTCGATAACTACCTGCGGCTTCGCATCGCGGACGGCAAGAAGGTCGCGCTGATTATCGACTTCGCCGAAACCATTGCGCCGGCGGGCGACATATCCGGCATGTCACCCGACGATCGCAACGCGCTGGTGATTTTGAAACGCTGGGCGCAGAGCACTTCGTTTCTGCGCGCTGACGTGACCATCTGCCTGATTGCTGAGAATCAGATCGAGCTGAATCAGGGAATTGTGCAGAGCCCCGGAGTAGCTACGATTCAAATCCCGCTGCCGGAAGAGGCCGAGAGGCTCGCTTACATTCGCGCACGATTGAGTGCGTCGCCTTTGCCGGAGGGTTCCGATGTCACGGACTCCGCTCTCGCCAAGCTGGGCGCGGGTTTGAAGCGCGTGCAGTTGCAGAGCCTCATTTCACATGCGGTACAGAACAACCGCCCGCTAACCACCAAATTTCTCACGCAGCGGAAGAAAGAGCTGATCGAAGCCGAATCGGGTGGCTTGCTCGAGTTCATCCAGACGCGTTTCGATCTCTCGATGGTTGCAGGGCAGGAGCATGCGAAACAGAAACTGCAAAATGCAGCCGCGGCCATTCGTGCGGGCAACACCGACGTGTTGCCGATGGGTTACGTGATCTGCGGGCCGGTTGGAACCGGCAAGACGTTTCTCACCACGTGCTTTGCCGGCGAGGTCGGCATTCCGGTAGTGATGCTCAAGAATTTTCGGAGCATGTGGCAGGGCGTGACGGAGGGCAACCTGGAGCGCGTCCTGAATCTGTTGCAAGCCATGTGCCCGATTGCCGTGATGGTTGACGAAGCCGATGCGCAGCTCGGCAATCGGTCAATGTCCGGCGATAGCGGCGTGGGCAATCGTGTCTTTGCGCAGATTGCCCAATTCATGGGCAACACGGAGTTGCGCGGCAAAGTGATCTGGTTCCTGCTGACCAGCCGGCCGGACCTGCTGTCGGTCGATCTCAAACGCCAGGGCCGCGCCGAGGAGCACATCGCGCTCTTTTATCCCGAGACTAGCGATGAGCGGTTGGCAATGCTACGCGCCATGCTGAAGAAGACGGGGATTAGCCTTGCATCAACGGAAGCGGAGAAGTTCTTCACAGACAATTCCCGAGGTCTTTCGGGGGCCGACATCGAAGCGGTGCTGACTCGCGCACGGATGAAATCGGTGCTTGAGAAAGACAAAGCCGTCGATGTGGATGATGTGAAATCCGCCCTCGAAGATTTCATTCCGCCGTCGTATCCAACGGAGATCGAGATGCAGAATCTGGCGGCGGTTCTGGAATGCACCAGCCGGAGTCTGCTGCCTCAGAAATATCGGATGATGGACCGTGCTGAAATCGCCCGCCGCGCGAAGGAACTGGCAGTGCTGAGTCGAGAATAGCGTTAGCCTTGGTGCTCCGCTAGAAGTGGCTCCGATTATTGGAGCCAACCCCGGTACCGTACCGATTTCCGCCGGTCGCCGACGTGCCGCATCTAGTCTCTCGCGCAACCGCCGCCCAGCCGCGAAGAAACGCGTCTAGGTCCGGGAACTTATCAGTATCTACGCCGAGGCCGTCAGATCACCCGCCTGGGCGCGGCGGCCGATCGCGTCCACTGTAGCGATCGCGTAGTTGTGAGCGCCTGCCGGGGCGCTTTTGTCTTCAAACAGGATGGGCGTCTTGTCGACTTGCGGACGATAGCCTACGCTGCCGATCTTGTCGCCGTCGCGCAAGATCTCATAATGCGAGATGGGCTCGTCGCCAGCGTAAGCGGTCTGCCACGTCAGCTTTACGATGCGCTTGCCGCCGGCCGTGTTCTGCGCCAATGCCACATCCCGTGGCGGTGACAGATCCTGGTGCGGCAACTGGAAGTAGTTGGTCTTGCCGTTCTGGACCGTCGCGGTGGTTTTCTCGAGAGCACGGCGATCGGAGACCGAGAGGCCATTGAGCTTGACCTGTGCGGCGGCCAGATTCTGCTCTAACTGGCAGTGCTTGCGGTCGCCATCGATCTGTCCCGTGCCCACGATCAGCGTACCGATACCTGGGGTGGTGAGCGAATACTGAATCAGCGGATGGCTGGGCAGAGATGGGCTGCCGACAGTCCGGATCACGTGCGAGGGATTATTGGAGAACATGGGCTGTTTGCCGTACATGGATCCGTCCGCGAAAGTCTTCATCCCGACCAGGCCCATTTTGCGGGCGGCGGCCACCGGAATGTTGTTGTACTGCATGTTGAAATTAAGGCGATCGTTGGCGTTAATGGCAACCAGCATACCGTCCAGAAGATTCCCGGTGTCGCGCTGCAACATCTCGATCATCACTGGAGGCGAATTGTGGCCGGAGAATCCGACGTGGCGGATCAGCTTTTCCTCATTGGGGTTGAGGCCGGTAAGGTTAGTGCCGTCGCGAAGATCACGCAGCACCGCCAAAGCGCCGATGTGTTCGGCCTGCGGATCGGTCTTATCGAGCCCCATGTAAAGGGCGTCGACTTCTTCCATCGCGACCAGAGCATGGCACAACACCATGTTCAGGTACGCACCTTTGGGATAGTTGCCTTGACCGTCGCCGAAGATCTGGCTGAGTGTGCGCCGGACGTCGTCGGCAGCGTGCGAGCCGGCGGGGCCGTTGCTGAAACTTCGCAGCTTGGGGTTGGCGATGCCGCCTTTGGCCCAGCGGAGACCGGTTTTGCTGGTCAGGAAGATCGATTCCCGCAGTTTCTGGTTGTAGCCTGGTTCGCCAGGGATTAGGTGCAGCTCGCGGAACGCCTTACCGTAGTTCAATTGGCTGGGACCGTAGGCGTTTGATGTGTCGAAGTAATTAATACCGAGGTGGAAGGCCTTGAGGATGATTGGGACCGGGTCCATGCCCTCAGGTGTCCACTGCAAGGAAGCCTGACCGCCCAAGCCCAAGGTTGTGGCCTCGAAGTTCAGTCGGCCAAGGTCGCGCTTGAACAGCTTCCCGGTTCGGGCTTGCGCTCGCGCCACGAGGGAGCTAACAGATGCTGCTTGGAGGAACCGTCTACGGGAGATCATGATCAGAAACTCCTAAACAAATAGGATACTCCCAGAGTGCCTCGAAAGGTCCATCGGCCGGTGCGTTTGGCACAACGCTGGCGGTAGAGATCTTTCGCATGTCCTGGGGCCGGTGATCGATGGCGGCGACAATGTGCTGCTCGGATTCGTCGAGCTGGTCGACCACATCGAACATACTGCCACTAGGCCATGTCACCGACGGATCGGGTTGCCGGGGCCGGCGATTCCCAGCGATGTGCTGCACAGACGCGTGAGGGTCTCCGCACCTATCGTCGCCGCAGTTGCCCAATTCGAACGAGAGTTGATCCGGGAACACACCATCGCCGGTATCCGCGTTGCCCAAGCCAACGGCAAGCACGTTGGCCGTCCCAAGCGGGTCTTTCGCCGGGATGAGGTGGTGCGGCTTCGGGAACGTGGGGAGTCGTGGCGTAGCAAAGCAGCCAAACTCGGTATTCCAGTCATGACGGCAGTGGATGCGTACCGGGATGGGTGTACGGAAAATTTGGTCGAGACTGCGTGGGCTGCCGATTGAACGAGCGGCAATGCTATGATGATTCACATCAGCAGATCAGCAGATTTGAGCGACGATTCTGGTTCTTGAGCGGCTGATTCAATATCGCTAAGTTGTTGAAAAGGGCCACCCTAGCTCAGTTGGTAGAGCGGCTGATTCGTAATCAGCAGGTCGCCGGTTCGATCCCGGCGGGTGGCTCCATAGCTTTCAAGAACTTCCAGCGCAACGTCAAAAGCTGACCTGTTCAGAAACAGAACGGACGCTCGCATCCGAAGCTTCCGTTTTCACCGGCGCCGGAGTTC
>Ga0335071_10002611_pt1 | contig 19208 bp, 20 predicted proteins | sample Lox_Sample_15_FD_206724 | JGI IMG/M metagenome (GOLD analysis project Ga0335071, IMG submission 206724) | Soil microbial communities from Loxahatchee National Wildlife Refuge, Florida, United States - Lox_Sample_1.5 | ecosystem: Environmental > Terrestrial > Soil > Wetlands | place: USA...
GCCGTCACTGGAGAACTGTTGCACAACGGCCAAGCCTCGCGTCTCTACCAGGCTCTGGTCAAAGACAAGCAGGTCGCACTTTCGGTAGATGGAGGCGTGAATTGGCCTTTGGGCACTCCGTTTGAGTACAACGGGCCGACTCTGATGACGTCGTTTATCGTCTACCCGCCCAGTGTGACGGAGGATCAACTACTGGCTGCTTACAACGCATCGATCAAGGATCTCATCGACAAAGCTCCGAGTCAGCAGGATGTCGACCGCGTCGTGACGAAGATGCGCTCCGATTTTTACGCGAACCTCGAGGATCCCATCGATCGAGCCTCGGTGCTCTCACATGCCGTTTTGTTCGACGGCTCTTTCGACCGCGTGTACCAGATCCCGGATGAGCTTGCGAAAGTAACGCCCGCCCAGATCCGCGCGTTCGCAGCGAAGTACCTTGTGGCCACCAATCGCACCATCATCAATCGCGTTCCAGCGCCAAAGGAAGCAGATACCGCCAAACAGCCGGGAGGTGCTCAATGATCAGCACGATACTCAGAAGCGTTCTCAGTGCACGGATCGCGAAGACCCTGGCCGTTTTGCCCATTACTCTTCTGTTCTGTTCCATCGTCTACGCTCAAAAAGAAGCGCCGATGCCGAAAGATCTGCCTGCTTATGGCGCCGAGAAACCCTTACAGGCGCCGTCGGTGAAATTGGAAAAGCTCGACAACGGGCTTAGCCTATGGCTGGTCTCAGAACCAGGTTTCCCAAAAATTGCATTATCCATCGCAGTACGCGGAGGCATGGCTGCCGATCCTGCGAACCGGCCCGGAATCTCGGAGCTTTTAGCGAAGACGATCGATCAGGGCACGCGAACGCGCAACGCAAAACAGATTGCTCAGGAAATTCAGGCAACTGGCGGTGATCTCACGGCGAATGCCGACAAAGACAGCATTTCACTTTCGACCGTGATTCTTTCGTCGAAGCTCGATGCTGCCTTAACAACGCTAGCGGACATTCTGCAGAATGCTTCTTTTCCTGATGCGGAAGTCACGCTTGCCAAGCGCAATCTGACGGATTCTCTCGAGCAGCGCGAAGCGGAGCCTTCTTTCCTGGCTGAACGCGCCCGCGACAAAGTTCTCTTTGGCGATCATCCATATCATGTAACGGCGCCCTCCAAAGAATCGATCGCGGCCTCCACGCCTGCGGACTTGCGGGAAATATTCACCCAGCGCTTCCGTCCCGATCAGGTGATGCTGATCGCCGTCGGCGATTTTCAGAATGAGAAAATGCTGCAACTGGTCAAGAATTCACTGGGTGGCTGGAAAGCGCCGGCGTCGCCCCCCGTAGTTGCCCAGACTCCACCCGCAACGCAAGTGGAGCACGCCGTGTTTGTCGTCCTTCGCCCGGGATCCGTCCAGACCACACTGGAATTGGGAACGTTTGGGCCGCTTCGCGGTGATGCTGACTACGAAGCCTCCCAAGTCGCCAATGCAATCTATGGAGGATCGTTCAGTTCCCGTTTGACCTCGAACATACGCGAAGACAAAGGCTATACCTATTCACCGTATTCTTACCTGTCGCCATTCCAGAAATCTGCCGAGATCATTTCGCACGCCGATGTGCGCAATGAGGTCACCGGCCCGAGCTTGAACGAAATTCAGTACGAACTCAACCGTCTCGCCACCACAAGCCCTACCGACGACGAGTTGTCGAAGGCGAAACACTATCTTGTCGGACGTGAAGCGCTGCGCATGCAGGATCGCGCATCGCTTGCGCTGCGCCTGGCAACGCTTTGGATCTCCGGATTGGCACCTGACCAGATCGGCATCTATGGCCGCAAGGTGGCAGAGACGACAGCGGCAGATGTGAATACCGCGGCTCGCAAATACTTTGCGGCCTACCGCACGGCCATCATCGCTGTCGGAGAAGAGAAAGTGATCCGCGACGCAGTGGCTCCGCTTGGGATCCCGGTCCGCATGGCGCAGTAGTTCGGGTTGTGAAGAGTGCTGGCGCGGTGCTGAGGGTGACGAATTGGAGAGAACGTTGTACTGTACTCACCCATTCTCGACTGGCCAGTTCGGCGCCTACCCAGCAGCCATGGACTTATTTCGCGTGAGCTTTGGGACTAGAATCCGCTTGAAAGCAAATGTTTCAAAATATTCACAGTAAGTGCCCAAGAAATGGAGCATCAAGGATATCGTTTTTCTTCCCAATTTGGGATAATGGGGCATGAAGCAGAACAGCCTACCCACGCCGCATGAGCAGAGGAAGGTTGAGTATTTGCTCAGTCGGCTCTCGAAAATTCAACCGATTTCCGCGAAACCAGTCCGAAGCGTGCAGGTGCAGCCGGCAATGAAGCTCACTGGCACCGCGAATTCGCAAGTCTTCTATTCCACATAACTTGTGCCTTTTTTGATTGAAGTCGGCCCGCCGTCTGGCGGGCTTTCTCTTGCGCAGATTCGGCGCACCCGGGGCAACAATTCGAGTTTAGAAGCAGGAAAATGGCCCCAGATTTTGGCTGCCCCTCCCGGATTCGAACCCCGATATTCTGATCCAGAGTCGATATAACGGTGACTCCGAATTTCCTGAGTTCTGCCTAAGAATCAAGTGCTTACCTAGCTACTGGTTTCGGCGGTGTGCCGTAAAGTATGCCGTGAGTTAATTGCATCACGCACAATCTCCAGCTCTGGGTGCTGAGAGTTCATCGCGATTTTCACGTCCGCGTGTCCCCAACGCATCCCTGACCGCTTTCAAATTCCCACTTCGGGCTGAGAACGCAAGTCCCGAAATCGTGTCGCATAACGGGTATCAACCTTGAAGAACAGAGTAAGCGGCGGTACCAGTTCACCTCCGCCTCCCAAGCCCGTCAACGCACCGATGAAACCGGGGATCCATGCGCTCGCGAATACCAGGATGCTAAATTCCAGAACGTTAATTTGCGGTGCTTACACAGTTCCCACGCAGCGTGACAGTAGACGGGGGAAGCCACCAATTCGGCAGGACCGCGATCTGTAGCATCTCCGCCTGCGCCCCTTAGATGCGTACGGACAAACCACAAACGGAAATCGGTTACGCGAAGGAAACGGCACAAGTTGAATTTCAAACAGCAACCATTTCGGCCTTGCACCTGAAGCTATGGCTGCCGACTGCGGTCACTATCGAAACGGTGATAGATAGTCAGCCCCAGCGCGAGCAACATCAACATTCAAAGTATCGGCCCTATGAGGCGAAGAGCAAAAATCATTCTCAACCCCACGAAGTGATTTCGGGGTGCCGGTACTCGTAAGCATCCTCCGTCGACTGGTGACCGCATTGCTGCTCGCAAACAATACAGAGTTTCAACCAGGGAACTACTTTAAGCCGCTGCTGGCTAATCTCGTGTCCACAACTAACACAATTGCCGTACGCTCCTTCCTGTATTCGGGTGAGGGCTGACGTGATCTCTTCGCGTCCTCGTATTAGATACTCCTTCAAGACAGTAGCTGATGAACCCCATTTGGTGCTCCATATCCGATCTGACTCACTCTCAACGTTGGTCCTCAATTGCTCCTGAATCTCAGTGAGATGAAATCTTAGATAGTTTTCAAACCGTAGAATCTCCGAATTTTGCACTTTCCTGTACCTCCCAGAGCCGTCGAGTAGTTCGTCAAAGCAGTACGATGACGGGCTCACCTGTTTAGATCTTCTCGAAGAAGTGCGCAACGCTTTTGCCGGTGTTTTCGGTGGAATAAACTGCCACCTTTGTCCCCTTCTCCGCGGCGTTCGCTACATCCTTTCCGGAATCGGTGGCCGCATGCTTTGTAAGGGCAAAGGTGTGCTCGGTGCCGTCCGTGGACTCAACCACAAGCCTCCCTCCTTTTCGGTCTATCTCTTTGATTGTTCCCTCCGTTTTTCGCAGGCCGGTATCTCCAACTTTGTCAACCTCGACGGCGGTGTCGTCCGTGCCTCGCTTGGTAGAGTGCGCCACCACGTCCTCCCCCTCTTTCAATCCATGCCACGAATCTTGCGCAGTCACGTCGGCGGACTTTACTCCATGAACGGTAGTGTCCTTTGCCCAGTGAAAGACATGTTCGGTGCCATCAGCACTTCTGACAGCGATAGTTTTCGCCGCACGATCGATTTTCGTGACCGTTCCGTGGGTCGCAGTGACCACATTTTCAATTGCAAAGACTGATGAAACAAGCGAACAAACAAGAACTGCAACTCCGATAATTCTCATGCCTTGCTTTCCTTTCTATTTACAGCAAATTCCAGGGAACGACCGCGTGCTCGTTCCTTTCATCCAATCGGGCCTCACGCCACATCCTTAGTTGCTCGTGGGACTCTGCGATGACGCGACAATTCCATCCACACTACGAGCAACAGAGCTGTGAACGAAGACAATAAGTAAATTCGGTCACCCTCCCAATCCAGTTGCACTAGAGAGACCATCAAGATTACGAGAAGCAAAACTCTCTTCATATCGACCGTCCTTGTGTACTCTCGCGAGATCTGCTGTTCTCGAGAGAACGACGTGGCCTTATCGCAAGACATCACTCGTACTTGACTCACGATGCGATTGCGTCAACACGCAGGAGCATTCCGCTGCCACCTGGCACTTTTACGTTTCCTTTATCTGATAGCAGTTTGATCTGACCAACTGGATCACTCCGACCTGCGTGCGCAAGGCTCATATTCGGCAAATCGAAAAGTCCACAGGCATCGGAGGAAAATACCCACAACGCCTGCAATTGCTCATTCCCAGCAATCTCGGCACGGCATTTCGTGTCCGGTCTTGAACTCAAGTGGACCAGTACGCCACTTTCGAGCACAGAATTCCCGACAACAGTCAAACCGTGTGCCACAACTCCTCCGCGATAGACCACCTCTCCTCCGATCTGATCAGTGGTCCACGAGTTTTCGGAGGTTGCTCGATCCGGCCCGCTATCTGGAATCTGGGCTTCGGATACGTCCATCATCGTGGCTAGTGCCCTCAGGTCCGTCGTTATCGCAATTTGCCGCTTTCCCACGGACAACGTGTCAAATCGCAAGGAGAGGCTGGCCATCATCCCGTTAATCGCGGGTCTAGCAGAAACAATATGTCCCATGACTTTGGCGCCCGCATGAATCTTGCTTCCTCCTGGCAATGGCACATCTTGCATGACTCGAGCACTGATCGGCTCTCCTGCTCGCGCCTTGTCAGAGCGAAGAGAAGAAATCAACTGGACCGGCAGGATGGTACCCACGGGAATGTCGAGCTGCGCAAACAGTTCAGTCGAAAGAACGATTAACGCGACAAATAGAAACATTTTCATAGTGACATCTCCTGGGTTATGTCATAAGCGGAGTCTCGTTTCACTAATAGGTACCCGATGAAAAGAGCGACCCTCCAGCGAAGGCAACGTCAACTTGTTGAGCCGAGGCGCAGACGACCACTCCGCAAACCAACGCGACTAATCCAACAGCGAACATGTTCCCCATATGCGTCTCCTGATACGCATTCCGATTTCACGATGTGGTGTCTCGGCCGTCGCCTCCCACTGGAGCTTCCTCCATAAGCATGCTTACGCCGACAGAAATGCTCCTCTGTCGTTAAATTGATCTCGTTGACCTTTGGGCCACGAGTACAGATGGCCTACGTCCACAACGATTTGTCCATCCGGCGCCACATCAACATGAGCTCGATCCATCGGTCGCGGAGCCGGACCTTCGAAGTTGATCCCCTCGCTGTCGTAGCCGCTGCCATGACATGGGCACTTGAATTTGTTCTCCGCTGGCTTCCAATCTGGAGTACAACCCAAATGCGTACAGCGGGCGAAAATGACAAAAAGCCGATCAGGTGTGCGATCCACCCAGATCCGATACTTCTGTAGCCATTTCTCGTCGATACCCAAGGCGTAGTCAGCCGGATACCCGATTTTGAATACGGTGGCCGGTTCGAAGAGCACTCGCGGCAGGAAGAACCGAAAGAACGCTACGAACCATGCTCCCAGGAATCCAGTCACACAGCTCCACACAAACCTGCGCCGTCGCCGATCCTTCACAGTATTTGACGGACCAACGGAAGCGAGCCCAGCAGCAGCAACTGCTTTCGAAGTTCCGATTGCGGGAGTTCCAACGTATTGCGCGGCACCAGGCCTCGAGGCATTTTGATGTACAGGCGCGTCGGGTGCCTGTCGTCCGGAGTGGCGTTCTGCATTCACAGCTTCGACCGCTGACTTGTTGGGCACTTCAGGCTCCTTCCTGTGTTCCGACGAAGAGAACTATGCCAGCTTGCCGGGCGCAAACGCGGTTATCCGGCCCGCTTCCAGGGTCCGTCCGCCGTCGTCAAGGACCGGGCCGATAAACTGGAACCGATCTCCTGTTCAATTTCTCCCTGGCATCGCAGGCAGAACTGGGTCCACGGCAGGGCTTCCAATCTCCGACTCGGGATATCGTTGCCACATCCGATACAGACTCCGAACGAGCCGTCAGAAATTCTTTTGAGCGCTGCTTCAATCAGGCGCAAAACAGTCCGACGCTGGCTGCTTCGTTCGAAAAGAAATTCCTTTGACACACTGATGACCGATCGATCTGCGCTGTCTTGTACAGAATCGGTACTCAGCGACTGTGCTTCCTGTTCCGCGCTGCGCAAACACTGGCGCGTCTCATAACGCTGGAATTCGAGCTTTTGTCTGAGGCGTTCAATATCTTTCTCTTCCATGTTCTTTTCCTTCCTTCATTTCTGTGCGACCGCACAATTCAGTTCACGGAGTGGATGTGGCCGCTTCGCCTAAGTGTCCATATCTTGAAAAGCCCACTCCGGTCTTTCCTCATTTCGCAGGTAGGAATCAAAGAAGCGAAGCAGAAAAGGCGTCTGGCTGCCCACGCCAGCAAAGAGGAGAACCGGCACGTCGGGTTTGATCCGTTTCATCTCGGCACGAACTGCGCTGCCGGTCGCATCAGGCAGGTCATACTCCAAAAGGACTCCTTGGATCGGTTGTTTTGTGAGCATCGAGAGGCCCTGACTCCCCGTGGTTGCAGACACGACTTCATAGCCGGCTGTCTCCAGCATGTACTTAAGGGCATCCAGATACTCTCTGTGGTTCTCGACGCAAAGGACTTTTACGTTATTCATCGCTTTTCTCCTGGTTTGCGTAGTTTGATCGGCGCGAGGTTTTAATCGGCGTGTATCTCAGACGATCGATCTCTTCGTCCGAAATTGGTTTTCTGCGCAGCAGGACTTCTCGCAGTGCCCATTCGATCCGATCGACGCTCTCGGAGATGACCCGAACGCATTCGTGGTTTTGGATCGAGTCCGTTGTAAGAGAAATCGCCCCCAAAGCATTCCGAATGTGGTGATTCATTTCAGAGATCACCTGCATCCTGAGCAGCGCGGCTTCGTGTCGTTGGTTCGCCGCATCCATGAATCCGGCGGTCAACCCGGCAACAACAACCGCCGAAATGCCTTCAGCTAGTAGGCGCTCCCAGCGCCGCCCGATATTGGGGACAAGCACATAGTGCATCAGTTCGGTTGCCAGAAAAGAAGCCAGTCCCACAGCCGCGGAAACAAACTGCACACGCATTGTGGGAACCCAGTTCGTTAAACGGTCGTTGCTCGCTACGGTCCGCTGTCGAATGACACGAGTCATGGGAACCCTCCAAGATCGAGTGCAGTCCGCAGATGGACCACACGAGGAATCAACTACTGCTGCTGATCGAAATCTTCCTGCCGCAATTTGAACCATGCGGCCTCCAAAATGTGCCTGTGCGGCCACGCCTCCAAATGAGAACGGATTCGTAGCCCAGTAAGAACGACGGAACCTTGGAGGAATTAGGCGATGGGAGGAGGCGGGCGGTTGAAGTGGGGCCCTTTGACGTGCAAGGCAGGGAATATCTGAGAAGGAGATGTTAGATGACTCGAAATCTCGGAGGGCGGGAATGGCAGAAACGCGTTAACGGGGGCGCTCCATTGCAGTCCGCTGCAATCAAAACGCGGCCGTTGATCATGACTTGAGACGGCACTAACCAACGAAACGCCGCTCGTCGCCGAGTGCTGAACAGGATCTACTTTAGAAAATTCGGGTGGATTACTGCGAACGACAAGAAGCGCAAATAGCGTCGCAATTCCGATAACTCCAAAGACGCGAGCTTCTCGCGGTCTAGCGAGTCGGGGATGCCAAAGAAAGGACATCATTTCCCCATGCCTTAGATGATGATTATATGCCGCGTTTGGTTGGCCGCGCGAATCATTGGATGGTAACCGAGTACCAGTCACGGAGATCGCGATGCGACAGATCGCTTTTAGCGCCTCAGCCTTTAGATTCTTCGCTGGATTTTGCTTTCCGTCGAGACTCGACAGAACAGGATGCTGTCCGTCAAGTTGGTACACCCAGCTTAGGGAGCAGCCACTGTGTGACAAGCAGGTAAGCGACAACGAAAACGAGAACCCAGACCCAACCAGGCATCAGTTTGCTCCTAATGTCGAGGTGGATCTGGCTCGCCGTTGAGCAGGACGAAATGAATTGGCGGAAGCGTACTTTTGAAGCGACGCCGCCTGACGCGCTGTGCTGCGGCAGACCAGTTCACAGAGCCGAAACACCGCCGGATCAGCGATGCTATAGAAAATGCTGTTGCCCGAACGCTTCCGACCAACGAGCCCGGCGTCGAACAGGATTTGAAGGTGCTTCGAGATGTTTGGTTGGTTGCCGTCCAGATCATCTACGATCTGGCTCACTGTTTTCGTGCCACCCTGCAAGGACTGAAGGATCCGAAGACGACACGGCTCACCCAATACCTGAAATCGGCGGGCTACCAGATCGATGATTTTGTCGTTGATCATTATCGGTCTATTGGGCAAAAGTACACTATATAATTATACAGTAATATAGAGTGTTGCACTAGGGAGTGTTGCATGCGAACCGATGTCGAACAGGCAGTCGCTCTGCTGAAGCGAGGCGATCACAACAGCCTGCAGAAAGCGCTCTCGCTACTGCAGAAGGCTGTTTTCGCTTTCGGTATGCGCGTCTGCGGCCATCGGGAGGATGCCGAGGACACTACGCAGGAAGTGCTGCTCAAAGCAATCCCATACCTGCCCAAGTTCGACAACTCCCGAGCCTTAGCGAAATGGTTGTACACAGTGGCCAAGAATCGCTGCCTGATGAGCCGCCGCAAGAGCAAGTTCGCTCCCAAGCAAGAGCTGTCTCTCGATGAACTCATGCCGGACCGCAAAGAGTTGGAACAACTGGACAGTTCGTCGATTCCCAATCCCGAGAGCTCCACGATCCGCGGTGAACAGACGCGGCGAGTGAGAGAAGTTGTTCGCAGTCTTCCACCGCATTACCGGATTGTCCTCGTTCTGCGGGATATGGAAGGCTTCACGGACGAAGAAGTGGGAGAAATAACCGGTTTGCGTCCTGGAACGGTGCGTATCCGGCTGCATAGAGCGCGCCTTTTCGTGCGCAGGGAACTGCAGGAGAAGCAACAGCGTGCGCGTCTGCAAAAGTCGGCCCCCGCTTCTTCACGCGATGGACGATGCCGGAAGATGTTTGCTGGGCTTTCCGATTATCTGGACGGGGAACTGGACGACTTTTCGTGCGAGGAGATCGAAGCACATCTCGAAGGATGCGAACCCTGTAAGAAGTTTCTCAGCAGCTTGAGAGCGGCGATACAAAGCTGCCAAAACTCACCTGCCGAGTGCCCGGATCGACTCAAAGCTGCGAATCTGCGAAGAGAGCTTCTCGCGACCTACAGCCGGGCGCTTGCCGCTACCAGTAAGTAATTGCACCAAAGCGTTTTAGCCATCTGCGTACTATCGCCTTCCCCTACCATTTTTCTTCTGTAACAAAATCCGGCGAATTGCATTTCTGATATGGCAGCCCGAACGGGAGCCAACGAAGGGAGCACATCATGATTTCCGCGAAAGTGGAACTTACGCAGCCGCTCAGCCAGCAACGACAATTCGTCGCGCACACCGGCAGCGAACATTTTTTTTTGCTCGACGACAGCGCCGGAGGCACGGGCCCGAAACCTATCGAGCTCGTTGCGGCAGGACTCGCCGGATGCACAGCTTTCGACGTGATCACGATTCTCCGACAGAAGTACCACCAAAAGGTGACGGGTTACGAGGTGCGCGTGGAAGCAGATCAAGCCGACCGTCCGCCCCAGATCTTTACCACCGTCCGGATACATCATGTCGTTTGTGGATTCGACATTGAGGAATCAGCAATCGAACAGGCGATTCACATGTCCGAGGAAAAATACTGCTCTGTCGGAGCCATGGTGCAGAAAACGGCGGCTTTCCACACCACATTCGAGATCGTCTCAGAAAAAACCGAGTGGCTAAATCCAACAGAACCGGTGGAAACCCGTGGCTAAGAGATTCTTCATTTGCTCTTGGTACTGATTTTAGTGATTGAGGTCGCCGCTTGAAGACCTACTCAAAGAGGACGATGGAAATAAAAGATCAAGATTCTTTGCCGACTGGTCGTGCCCACATGAACTCTGATGCTCGACCCACAGCTCCATTTATCCTGATTGCATTGTTGTTCGGTGTGACTGCGACGTCATTCTCCCAGAGGCCGGACGCGCCCTCCCCGCTTTCCCTACAGCAGGCCGCGAATGTTGCACTAGAGAAGAATCCTCTGCGCAAGGCAGCCCTTGCGGATACGAAAGCAGCGTCTGCCGGAGTGCGGGAAGCGCAATCGTTTCTCATGCCACACGTCAATTTTTCCGAGTTGGCAACCCGTGGCGATGACCCCGTCTACATCTTCGGTAGCAAGCTCCGCCAGCAGCGATTCACCGCTGACAACTTTGCTCCGCCGCTGAATAAGCTGAACAATCCTGCGCCCTACGGAAACTTTTCGACGCGTTTCGGGGGAACATGGAACCTATTCGATTCTTTTGCTTCCTGGCACGGAATCAATCGCGCCAAGGAAATGAATGCTGCGGCCAGTCACCAACTGGAGCGTACTGATCAGGAGATCTTAGTCCGAGTCGTGCAGTCCTATTACGGCGTACTGCTTGCGTCAAAGCATCTGGAGGTTACGGACCAGGCCGTGAAAACGGCGAAATCCATCATGGATCGCAGTCAGGTCCGCTTTGATGCCGGACTGGTGGTGGAATCCGACTTGTTGAGCGCCAAGGTGCGCCTTGCCGGCCGCGAGCAGGAGTTGATTCGCGCGCGGAACAATCTAGAACTAGCGCGCGCCCAACTCAACAGCGCCATGGGCGTGCCGGCTGACACTCAATACAAACTTGCCGATGCTCTCAGCGAAAAGGTTCTGGGTGCGGAGTCGTTGACGGACATGGAACGGAGAGCTCTCACGACGCGCCCCGACCTCCAGCGGATTGAAGCGCAGCAGTCGGCGCAGGACCTGACCGTGGCGATTGCTAAATCATCTTTCGGCCCACGCCTGAATGCTTTTGCCGGTTGGGAGTTGGATAATCCAACATTTTTAGCAGGGGGCGGTGGAAACAATTGGCTGGGAGGAATTGAGCTTCAAATCGATCTCTTTCAGGGAGGCGCGAAACGGGCCGCGCTGTCACGTGAGCGCGCAACGGCCGAGAAGATTGCCGCTCTGAAGCAGGCTGCAAACGACGCCGTACGCCTGGAAGTCCGGCAGGCTTATTACGATCAAGATGCGACTCGGCAGCAGGTAGAAGTGGCGCGTACCGCGATCTCTCAAGCACAAGAGAGCCTGCGCATCAATCAGGACCGGTATGATGGCGGCCTGCTGACGATTACCGACTTGCTCGGAGCAGAAGAAGCATCACGCCGGAGCCAACTCGATTACTGGCAGGCCGTCTATCAGTTTCACATCAGCTACGCCAATCTGGAGTTGGCGAGCGGAACTCTGAATCTTCAGTCCTCGGTGTTTATCCCATGAATCTTATTTTTTTCAATGCGAACAAACCATCAATAGCTCTTGCCCGTGAGGGAGCGAGGCTGCTTTTTGCGGGCCTGGCTCTCGTCGGATGTTCCAGCGAACGCCAAACCGTCAACGCCACGCCAGAGACGTTGAGCAATGTTTCGATCATTTCGGCACAAGCAGCCAATATTCCTGATGTGGTCGAGGCTGTAGGAACGCTGCGTGCGGCCCAAACCACCCAACTCGCGGCGCAAATGATGGGCAGCATTCTGGAGATCCGTGCGCGTGAAGGCGACCACGTGCAACGAGGGCAAGTTCTCGCGGTCATTGATGACGCCCAGCCTCGCGCTGCACTGGACCGTGCTAAGGCGGCGGATTTGGCGGCCCAGCAGGAGATTACTGCGTCCGAGTCCGACTACGCGCTCGCCGACGCGACCTTCAAGCGCTATCAGACTCTTTTCGACAAGAAGTCTGTTAGCCCTCAGGAATTCGACGAGATTAGGGCCCGGTATCAAGCCGCCCAAGCACGTCGCGAGATGGCACGCGCCGGACAGGCTCAAGCCAAAGCCGCGGTCCAGCAAGCCCGTACCGCCCTGGGCTACACGCGCCTTGTGGCTCCCTTCGACGGTCTGGTGACCGAAAGGAGAGCCGATGTCGGAACGCTGGCTAGTCCCGGCATGCCGATCTTCACTATGGAAGATCTTCGACGCTATCGTCTTGAAGCGACGGTCAACGAGACGGATCTTCGTTACGTACACCAGGGAGAGCAAGTATCAGTTCTGGTCGATGCGCTAGGCGATCGGGAGTTCAAGGGACGAGTTGTTGAGATCGTCCCTGCAGCAGACCCGGCGAGCCGCAGCTTCCTGGTGAAAGTGGAACTGCCTTCTGATCCTGCCCTTAGATCGGGCCTGTTCGGCCGTGCCCAATTCGCGCATGGGCAACGGACCGCATTACTCATCCCGCGGACGGCTATCGTGGAACGCGGCCAACTGCAGGGCATTTACGTCTTGGACCAAAACAAAATCGCTGGTTTGCGTTACATCACGCTGGGCAAAGCATCGGCGGCGCAGGTCGAAGTGTTGGCCGGACTCCAGCAGGGCGAAACTTTGATTGCTGATCCGGATAACCGGGAACTGACCGGCAAGAAGATCGAGTCTCGCTAACTGACTTATATAGAGCCAGAGAAAAGACAATGAGTGTCTCCAAACATAGCTCGCAACCGGAAGTAGACCAGAACCATGTGTTGCGTTTGGCGGGCAAGGTTGCACGCGCCTTCATCGCTTCCAAGCTCACTCCGCTGGTGATGGTCGCAGCACTGCTGCTCGGCGCATTCGCCATTCTCGAGACTCCACGCGAAGAGGAACCGCAGATTGTGGTTCCCATGCTGGATGTGTTCGTGCAGATGCCGGGAGCATCACCTCAGGAAGTCGCACAGCGCGCCAGTCTTCCAATGGAGAAGCTGCTGCGCGAAGTGCCGGGAGTGGAATACATCTACTCGATCAGCCATCCCGGCATGAGCATGCTGATCGTGCGTTTCTATGTCGGAACCAAAGAAGAAGACGCGATCATCCAGACCTACAACAAGCTGTATTCTAACTTCGACCGCATTCCCCCCGGAGTATCAGCGCCGCTTATTAAGGTTCGCTCCATCGACAACGTTCCGATCATGGCGCTCACTCTTTGGGGGCAAAATTACGACTCTTACCGGCTGCGCCGTGTGGCGGGGGAGTTGGAAGACTCTCTGAAGAAGCTGGACGACATCTCCGAAACCACGATCATCGGCGGCCAGCCCCGTCAGGTGCGCGTCGTACTCGATACCCAACGTCTTGCCGCCTATGGTCTTACGCCAGGAACCGTCGTTGGACAACTGCAGGGAGCCAACACGCGCGGACAAGCCGGAAGCTATGCGCGCGACAACCGCGAGTTCCAAGTCGAAGCAGGATTGTTTTTCACGCATGCTGAAGACCTGAAGCAGGTTGTGGTCGGAGTACACAGCGGACGTCCGGTGTACCTGCGCGATGTTGTCGAAAAGCTCGAGGATGGCCCGGCTGAGCCCGAGAATTATGTACTCTTTGCCAACGCGAAGGGAACGACCGGCCAGCCTTCCAATCCGTCGTACCCCGCTGTAACGATCACACTGGCCAAGCGCAAGAGTACCAATGCGAGCGTAATTGCCGAGAACGTTTTGCAAAAGGTGAATGATCTGCGCGGCTACCTTTTGCCGAAAGATCTCAATCTCACGGTAGCCCGCAATTACGGCGAAACTGCGAAAGATAAATCGGATGAGCTTCTTAAACACCTTTTCACCGCAACTCTTTCCGTGACTCTCTTGATCGCGCTCGCGCTGGGTTGGCGCGAATCGGGAGTTGTTTTGCTGGCAGTGCCTGTCACACTCGCGCTCACGTTGGCGATCTTTTATCTTTTCGGATACACACTCAACCGCGTCACCTTGTTCGCGCTGATTTTCTCGATTGGCATTCTTGTCGACGATGCGATTGTTGTCGTCGAGAACATCGTTCGGCATTTCCGTTTGCCAGGCAGCCGGGGACGCCCTCTCGTCGATGTTGCCGTGGAAGCCGTTGATGAAGTTGGTAATCCTACGATCCTTGCCACCTTTGCCGTGATTGCGGCGATTCTCCCCATGGCCTTCGTTCGAGGCCTGATGGGACCCTACATGCGACCCATTCCAGTCGGGGCCTCGGCCGCAATGGTGTTCTCACTGATCGTCGCCTTCGTAGTGTCACCATGGGCCGCACTCAGACTCTTACGCCATTACGCCGGCGATGGTGGCCACGCACATCACGAAGCCGAAGGTTGGGCGACACGCCTCTATCGCAAGATCATGAATCCTTTGATCCGCGACACGAAACGGCGCTGGCTTTTTCTTGGTGGCGTGGTCGTCCTTCTGTTGGCGGCCTTCGCGTTCGTTCCTCTGAAATGGGTTCGCGTGAAGATGTTACCGTTCGACAACAAGAGCGAGTTCCAGGTCATCATCGATATGCCGGATGGGACGCCACTCGAACAGACGACGCGGGTCGCGCAGACCCTGGGTCAAGATCTTGCGCAGCAACCCGAAGTGACCAACTATCAGATTTATTCTGGCACATCCGGTCCCTATAACTTCAACGGATTGGTCCGGCATTACTTCCTGCGGCGTCAGCCGAATCAAGCTGACATTCAGGTCAACTTGCTGTCCAGGCATGACCGTAAAGCTCAAAGTCACGAAATCGCGCGCCGCCTTCGCCCGGAACTTATGAAACTCGCTGCTCCTTTCGGCGCTCGTATCAAAGTCGCCGAAGTTCCTCCGGGGCCTCCGGTACTCGAAACACTCGTTGCGGAGGTCTACGGGCCCGATTACAAAGGGCAGATCCAACTGGCAAGTCAGATTAAGAGGGTTTTCCGGGAGACACCAGGCGTTGTAGACGTTGATTGGTACGTCGAGGATCCGCAGGCAAAGTACGATCTAAAAGTAGATCTGGAGAAAGCCTCACTGCACGGGATTTCCGCCGCCGATGTGACACGCACCTTGCAGATCGGCCTTACTGGCGCTGATGCCGGCCTGCTGCATGATCCGCAATCGCGAGAAGATATTCCAATCCAGGTTCGGCTGTCGCGTGCCGATCGCTCGAGCATTCAGGATCTTGCCAATCTCAAGCTGCCAACTGCAACCGGTGGCCAGGTTGCGCTGCAAGAAGTGACCAGCTTGAACCAGGAAACAATTGATACGAGCGTCTATCGGAAGAATCTGCAACCCGTCGTTTACGTGACCGGCGATGTGGCCGGAGAAGAAGAGAGCCCTATTTATGCCATTGGCAAAATGAGTGACGCTATCGACAAGCTCAAACTGCCCGATGGTTACTCAATCCAACAGTACAAAGGCACCACCATGCCCGGCCGGACCGACCGCTACTCGATGAAATGGGATGGCGAATGGCATATCACGGTGGAAGTCTTTCGTGATCTTGCTCTGGCTTTCGCTGCAGTGCTGGTTCTGATCTATGTGCTGGTGGTTGGTTGGTTCAAGAGCTTCAAGACTCCGCTCGTCATCATGGCGCCGATCCCGCTAACCCTGGTCGGAATCATTCCCGCCCACGCAATCATGGGTGCGTTTTTTACGGCGACATCGATGATTGGATTTATCGCTGGTGCGGGCATCATCGTGCGCAATTCCATCATCCTGGTCGATTTTATCGAGCTGCGCCGATCGCAGGGCATGTCACTGGAAGCGGCCGTCGTGGATGCAGGTGCGGTTCGTTTCCGTCCCATGTTGCTTACCGCCGCCGCTGTTGTCGTGGGAGCGAGCGTTATCCTCTTCGATCCTATCTTCCAAGGGCTCGCGCTCTCATTAATGGCGGGCGAAGTGGCGTCGACGGTTCTCTCGCGCATGGCTGTGCCTGTCCTTTATTACATGTCGGAACGTAGGAATCGGCCCGTGCCGCCAGGGCATGCGCACTCACCGGAGAATATTGCTGAATGTGAGACAGCGCAGTGCGCTGTCTAAGAATTGCGCCTTCTGAAAGGAGCTTTGCATATGACTGTAGAACGTGGACTCCGCTTGATGGCGGGAATATTCATTCTGCTCTCGCTGGCACTGGGATATTGGGTGAGCCCCTATTGGTTTCTCTTCACCGCTTTCGTAGGTCTAAATCTATTTCAATCCGGATTAACGAACTGGTGTCCGGCGATGTTCGTGCTCCGGAAGCTAGGCATTCCCGAATCAACCCGGGCCGTAACAACAATTGAAGGATCCAGTGCCATCAGGCAATGAGACTTATTTTTCATGTCGGGTGTCGGCCGAGCTTTCTCACAACCGCAGGTTCAGGAAAAAGGAAATCAGATTGAGAGTCGCCGACCGCTTCGGAACTGAGCTCTGAGCACGCCGCAAACCAGAAAGCAGGCTTGCTTCATCTCAGGAATCGCAACGTAACAAGACACGTGCTTGCCAGTGCGAGTAGTTTCGACGATTCCTGCTGACTCAGTACCGTAAGGTGCTGGGAGAAATTTGCTTCGCTGACGCCTGATTTGATTTGGCTGCCCCCCAGGGATTCGAACCCCGATATGCTGATCCAGAGTCAGCTGTCCTGCCGTTGAACGAGGGGGCAGTTTGTGCAGAAGAGAGCCCGACACGCGGCTCTCTTTGATTCTATGGTGCAGACCGAAAGCGGTCAACCACGAGCGCTTGTCCCCATTTGGAAGATAGAATCCTTAGCGCTCTCTGCCGATTTTGTTTGCGATCCCAGCGGTGACGTCTTTCGGCGGTAAGATTATTGGAGCTCGATCCGGAGAGCATTTATGGTTATTCACCGCGAGATCGCTCCCACCACGTCCGACTACGCCGAACTTGCCCGCCGTCCGCTGGATGCGGATCAGTGCGCGCTGGTCGTCATCGACATTCAGGAAAAGCTGCTGCCGCCCATCTTCCAAAAAGAGCAAATGGTGCGCAACTCGCAGCTGCTGATTCGCGCGGCCGGCATCCTGAAGATTCCCACTCTCCTCAGCACGCAATACGCAAAAGGGCTGGGCTCGACCGTGTCAGAAGTTGCTTCACTGCTCCCGAAAACGCAAGCGATCGACAAGACTTTGTTCTCTTGCTTCGGGAGCGACGTTTTCTGTTCGGTGATCAAGCGTCTGCCGAGCCAGCGTAACACGCTCCTGCTCTGCGGTATGGAGAGCCACATTTGTGTCATGCAAACTGCACTCGCCGCTCTCCGCGAGGGATATCTCGTTCACATCGCTTCCGATGCCGTGAGTTCCCGTACCGAATGGAATTGGAAGATTGGGCTCGATCGCATGCGCGCCGCTGGCGCGATCATCTCTTCCACCGAGATGATGATCTATGAGCTGATGAAATCGTCTTCGTCAGCCGCGTTCAAGGAATTGCTGCCGCATCTCAAGGGATAGCGCTCTCAACCCAAATACCACAAAGGACACGAAAGTACACAAAGGAACACTGAGAATATAACCTTCGTGCCCTTCGTCGTTGCAGAGTCTGGGCTATGCGCCCGCCTGCTCCGGTTCCTGCTCTTTCTTCTTCACGCGCACCACAGTAATTTTCGCGAAGCCTTCCTGGAAGGCTGGCGGCTTGAGCTTTGCGGCCATGCGGCGCATGATATCTTCGGGAACAACACGGTCGCGCCGCTGATGCCGGTCGATGCAGACTTCCAAGGGCACATCGAAGAACACCGCGTGCACTTCGTAGTTGTAATCTTTGGCGAGCTTGACCCAGTGCTGGCGCTCTTGCGGTGTGAGGTTGGTCGCGTCCACGTAATTCATTGGGCGCTTCGCGATCAGCCGCGCCTTCAGCATCGACCGCAGATTCGAGAAGACCAGATCCTGAAAGCGCTGCTCGCGAACATCGTCAAATAATAGTGAGCGGACCATGTCGCTTGAGAGCGGCGTTACATTGTGTCGCTTGAACCACGTGCTCTTGCCGGAACCGGGCAGTCCGATCGCCAATACGACTATGCCTTTGGGCGGACGCGCCGGGGCGCTCGGAACGGCGACGGGGGCAGCGGGCGACTTTGGCGCGGCTGCTTCTGCCGGCGTTTCAGCTTCGGGTTCCGCAACGGCACCTTCAGGCTCAACTGCTTCGGGCTCCTCCGCCTCCGGCGTAGCACCGGGAACCCCTTTCGGAGTAAATGCCTGAGCTACAGCCTGCTCGCGACCACGTCCGCCGCGCCCACGCCCCCCTCGGCGGCGACGGCCACGACCGCGTTCTGAGGGTTTCGCGGAATTCTGAGGCGCCGATGTTTCTCCCCGTTCCTTGGGCGGAGCGGTTTTGGCAATCGGCTCGGCTTCGAACTCGCTCTCTGCTGGCGTGTTCTCCATGGCCTCGGTTTGATTTGCTGGGGCAGCACCCATTGGTTCGTCAGATTCGAAATAGGCTGGCTGTAATGGTGGGGGCGCCGGCTTGTTTTCCTGCTCTTCAGTTTTCTTCTTGCGGCGCTGCATGCGCTCGCGCATCCATTTACGCATGTTCAGGCTTGTAACACAGATTGCAGGATAAGAGCAATCCGCAGAGCCACTTGCGAACCAAGCGCGTTAGCCGCCTGACTCAGATCAGGCTGTTTATTTGTTACGGAAAACCGGCCAAACGTCTCTTATCGCCTCACGAAACGTTAGCCACATTCCCCAAAAACATTCGATGTGGTATTCACAGAGATAGAGTTTCCGACCGCTTCCATGCCGCAACTCCACACGGGTGCATTGCCACACTCAACAGGCAATCCGACGGGTCCAAAGTGCTGTGCTTCGCAAAGATGGTTGCTCTTTGGATTTCACATATCTGGCACTCGGATCGTTCATAGGTTTTGAATCGAGTAATCTGCGAAGGCATCCTAGAGTAGTATCTATGGCGAGCCAAGTCCCTCCTCCTATTCATGGCCAGAAGTACATCTC
>Ga0335071_10002612_pt1 | contig 19208 bp, 19 predicted proteins | sample Lox_Sample_15_FD_206724 | JGI IMG/M metagenome (GOLD analysis project Ga0335071, IMG submission 206724) | Soil microbial communities from Loxahatchee National Wildlife Refuge, Florida, United States - Lox_Sample_1.5 | ecosystem: Environmental > Terrestrial > Soil > Wetlands | place: USA...
TCGTCAATGACAATTCCCGCGGTTTTGATATCGCCGATGAGGCTGCCGTTCCGGTGAATGGTGATCTTGTCTGTAACCACTACGTTGCCCCGAACATCGCCGCTGACGATCACCTCGCGCGCCTTGATACTGGCCTTCACTTTGCCGTGCGGCCCGACGGTCAGTCCCTGCTGGAGTTCGAGCTTGCCTTCCACCTCACCGTCTACAAATATCTCTTCGCTGCTCAGGATGTCGCCCTTAATCACCATCGAGGGCCCAATCGTCACGCGCGAACTCGCGATCGGAGGCTTGGGCAATTCGCGGATGACTGGTTGAGGGCCCGTGACCTGTTGTACCGGTTGGACCGGTTGGACGGGTTCCGGCGGCATGGGCCGCTGGACAGGCGGGGCGGGTGCGACTTCGTCGCGCTTATTCCACATGACTTCTCCCTGGGTTTTGATTTGAAGGACATCGCGAGCATGTTTGCTGCCAACGCAGCGGCATTGAAACGAAATGCTCGCGTAAGATCCGCGGCGCGGTCAAGTGCAATATCTTCCCTGTACGAAAGTAAGATTTGCGCGGCCCGCTTCGTTCGCTGCTCAGATCAATACCAAAACTTCGTCTTCCGCGCCCACTCGGAATCCGGATATTGTTTGTGAAGCAAATCGAATGCCTCTTTGGAATACGGCGTCTTCTCCTCCGAGCAGCCGTAGCGCGTGGCGCGCACGGCCAAATGCAGCGCCTCCGCTGCCCGCGAATCTCTCGGATTATTCTTCGCCCAGTTGATGGCCTCGGCCGCCAGATAGTCCGGCGCCGCCGCGAGCGTTGCCAACTTTGACCATTGGCTCCTGCCGCGCTCTTGCTCTTCGGCTGACAGAAACTGTGCCTCCGGTCCGCTGTTCTGATAAAGCTCCCGCAGCGGCTCACCAATGATCGACGCGTTTCTATAGTAGCCGGGAAGTGAGCCGTTTTTGTCCGGCCCAAAGGAACACCACCAGTTGTCCCGGAAGTCGTCGATCTTGCCGATTGGCGTTTCCCGCCCGAAACCGACCTGCACGTAAGGCCGCAGCCCGGGATTCCGCAGCATCACAAACACCGCGGCGAAAGTGCGCGCTCGAGCGTCCGCGGCCTCCAAATACGTTTGCAGCAGCGGACTCAGTTCGGGCCAGAGCTTCTGCACCATCGGCGCCAGCGATTGCGCGGTCTTATCGTCCCCGAGCAGAACGGACCTCACCCAACCGGCTGTGGCTACTTCTCTCCGCATCGATTGCGGCAGTGTCTCCCGCTTCGCGGCATCCAGCCAAAGTTCTACCGGCGTCTGCTCATTCAGAATTTTCGCCGCATCCACGTCGAACCCGGGCCTGGGTTTTGCTTGCGGGCCGTTCGGATCTTCCATCTCCGGTTTCGCCTCGCCCGTGTACTGCGTGAACGCAATGGCGGTGCCTGCCGACATGCGAATCGAGTACTTGAGGAATTCTTCCCAATTCGCGGCGACTTTCGTCCGTTCGGCGCGAAACAGGTTGAGCGCCGATGCCGGCATGCGCGCTGCGTCGGAAGCCATCAGTTTATCCAGCGCTCCCCGTGCGTCCGTCGTGCGTTTGGCTTCCTCCATCAGCCGGATCGCGTGAAACGCCACCGTCGGATATGCGTGCGAGTCATGCCCCACCTTCTGCGCCGCCGCAATCAACTCGGCCGCCGCAGCATCTTCGCCATGCGTCATCGAAAGCGCCGCCACCAGCCACGGCAATGATCCCCCGGACCGCCATTTCTCCATTGCCTTCTTGGCGCCCACGGCGTTATGCGCTTGAAACGCCCGGATCCACTCCGTCAGATCGTCATCCACCTGGAGCGACTGAAACCCGCCGAAGTTTCCTTTCTCTACTTGGTCGTACAAGAACCGATAGTCGATCGAACTCTGTTGAATCGTCGCCTGTGCGTTCTTTTGGAGCAATGCCTGCGCCAGGTTGTGCATTTGCTCGCCCGGATTCAGCCGCGCCCGAACGTAATCCAGCAGCCGCTGAGCCGCCGGATGCATCGCACTTTGCGTCGAATCGCTCAAGATCTTCTGCAATTGCGCCTCTGCTCCGGTCAGCTCGTCCCGATCGAATCCCTGGCCCTTCACGCTCAGCGAAGCTTTGCGAACCATAGAGCGCGCAGCCAGATACCGCGCCGTCCGGCTCCAAGGCGAGCTCCGGTCTTCGGCAATCGCGCGAAACATCTGTTCCGCTGCGTCATGATCTCCCGCATAGAAATGCGCCGCCGCAATCTGGTAGGTCCGGTCAGCTCGCGCCAGCGGATCCGCCACGGTCTCAATCGGCTGCGGAATCGATGAACCGCGCGCGCAATTCGCGAACACCTGGTCCTGCGCCGCCACCCACTCCCTCACTATCGGACTCTGCGCCCCGAACTTGCCGGTCCGCTCTCCCAGCGTTTTCGCGGCATTGCGGAACGCGTCGTCGCCGCAATTCAGATAGGTAATGTAATAACCGTCGCCACTAAGGCTTTTGAACAATCCGATCTCCGGCAGCGCCCCAACCCCCTCGACACTCGCCCGCGCCTTCTTCCACTGCTCGATCGCTCCCGTCTGCTGCGATTCCGGCGTCTGATAAGTCTCCTGCGCAAAAAGCGCCGCCTGCTCTCCGGCATTGAGGCCGATCCCTGCCAGATAGCGGTACGCAATGATCAAATACAAACGCGGAAATCCCGGCTGGATAATGCCCAGTTGCCCCCTCGCGAACCGGCCGTCCGCATCTTCCGGCGCGGTCCAGAAGCTGTACGCAGCCGTCGAAAGGAACGGCCCGCAACTCGAGAGGTCCGGTGGCTTCGACAGCAATCCCGCGAACAGCACCAGAAGCAACGCCGCATTCCGGAGTCTCATTGCCATCGCCGCACCTCCTGAATCGCCGCGCGCAACTCCTCGCGCGACCAGCTTCGCGGATGAAATATGTAAACGCGACGGCCTCGAGGCGGTTCGGCCAGCGGCTCATCGGTCGAGATGCCGGCGCTTGACTGGCACTTTCCCGCGCGTAATGCCTCACTGCCCCGATACGGCTCAGCGCCCATCCGGAACAGCATCGGCACGGCCTCCGCCACGGGAAGTCCCGAAATCCAGTCGTCGTGCTCGCACCAGGAAGCCAACGCGGTAATCGAGAGCGGCGTGGAACCCGGCAGCACGCGGCGCAAATCCTGTATCACGCCGCCATAAAAATCCCGCTCCGAAGCCTTCGCGTCGTAATTGATTTGCAGCGCTCGCACGCCGTTCAGCTCCGTGGCATCCAGAATCGCGTGCTCTAACGCTATCCGCGCGCCAGGTTGCGGATCTTGCGACTCCACTCGCACTACCGCCATCATCGCGGTCCCCGGCGCCACCACCAGCGGCTGCATGCGGGGGTGAATGCTCACCATGTCGCGGCGCACCGTAACCGTGCGAGCCAGAAACGCCACGCCGGCTTCGCGCGGATCGATGAAATCCAGTTTCTCCGGCCGCTCCCACGCCCAAATCATGATGCGCGGAAACTCGGGTAGCGGATCGCGCTGCGGCCGGTACGCCAGAGCGGCGAGGCCCGTCGCGATCAGCACCACGACTGCAATCCGCATAGCGACCTCCCTACCTTTTGTAGATCTCGATCCACTGCCCGTGGCGTGTCCATCGCGCCACGCGGTGTGCGCCGAGCAACACACGAATTTCTTCCGGACCTACCGGCGGCTCGTATCCGTAATAGCGCTGGATAAATGCGGTCCATTTTGGATTCTCCATCAGGCCCAGCGGGTCCCACGCCGTCGAATAGAGCACGAGCGCTGCCACATTCTCGTGCGCCAGAGGCGCCACATTGGCCGCGGTGAAATCGTAAATCTCACGCACGCGCAGCCGATGTCGCACATAGCCGTACTCCGGCCGGCGCAGCGCGGATGCCAGCGGAAACATGGTTGCGATCTTGCCATCCGGAGAGTGTGTTTCCAGGTAACCGGCAGCCTCGGCGTGAAGTTTTACGAAATCTACAAACGCCAGATTGTTTTCCAAAGGAAACGGGTAAGGAGGGTTTACGAAATTCCCGGCAATCAAAGCCGCGCCCAGTCCCGCTGCTCCGGCGATACGCCAACGGTTACTGAAGCGCCAAAGCGCCGCTGCAAATCCGATATATAGAATAGGCAGCACGGGCAAAAGGTAGCGTTCCAGCACCGCGCCTCCCAACACGCTCACCAGAACCACATGCCCTGCTACGAGTAATCCCGCGATTCGCCACTTTCGCGTTCGGAAAACCTGGCCTTCCCGCAGCGCCGCAACCAAGGCGATGGAGCCGATCCAGTGCCCCGTCCCAATGAACAGGTAATACAGACGCCTCATCAGCGCCAGCGGCAGCCGCACAGGATGCAGCGGATACCAAAGGTTGTACTGCGTGAATGCCGCGTTTCCGAATAGGCGCCCGGTCGCGCGGTCGAGCACTAGCAGCCACCCGGCCAGGGGTGCCACCGGCGTCACAAACCAGATCGCCTCGCGCCGCCGCCCTTCCATCCACAGCCAAACTCCAAACAGTGCCGGCGCGATGATTCCCGTCTCCTTCATCATCACCAACACCAACGAAGCTACAGCCGCCGCCACGACGCACTCTTCGAGGAACAGCAGGAGCGCCAGCGCCAGAAGTACCATCGCTGGCATATCGAGCTGCGCCATCATCGATTGCGAAAAGAACAGTGGTGACACCGCGAGCAGCCCCGCCGCGAGAGTGGCCGCCCCCATCGAAAGCCCCATGCAGATGCCCAGACGCAGCGTGATCACTGCGCCCATTGCGCCGAGCGCCAGCATCGCCAGCCGCGTTGCGGCAATCGAATAGCCCGTGACCGACCACACCGCCGCCAGATACGCCATCATCCCCGGCGGATGCACGTTGGGCACGGTGGAACGCGGAACCCACTCGCCTTTCTGGAAAATATCGAGAGCCGCCGGAATGAACTGCCCCAGCTCATCCCAATAAAACGGCACCGTCAGAAACGGCGCATGACTGAAGAAGACAAATGCGACGAGAGCAGCCGCAACCAGCAGAAAGCCTCGTGAGCTGGCTCTTCCGCCGCCGGGCGCCATGCGTTGTTATTGCACGAACCCGGCGCCGGCGCGCGGCTCGAGCTTGATTTCTCCAAACGCCGCCTCGTACTGCGTCACATTCTGTTGCAGCACGTTGAGCAGCGCTTTCGCCTGTTGCGGGCTCACATAGATGCCCTGAAAGTTCTGGATATTCACGGTGTCCGCTGACGTCTGATTCACCAGTCCAAACAGCAGCAGAAAGTCCCACAGGTTTACGCGAATCTGCACGCTGTTGGCATAGCCCTCGCGATACTCCGGGGTGTGCACAAGCTGGATCTTCGGCTGCTGCGGCGGGGTGGTCATAGACCTTACATGTTGAATCACCCAAGCACGCCCGTCAACCATAGCGTGCTCGCTATTTCTTTGACTCCGACTCGCGGATCTGCCATTGCATGCGATCTTTAAGATCGGAGAAACATGTCTCGCACAGCCAATTCCATTGCGAATTCCCTGAGCCGTCAGGTATCTGGTACCTCGTAACAAACCCCTGATGGAGATCGGCCCACTCGCCTTCACCGATCTTCGCCCAGCAAGCGGAACAATGGTGATGATCTCCAAAACACGCTTCTGTGTAGGCCGAGAACTGAAAAGTCTGGCCTCTCAAGAGTTCAAGGTGATAGCTCAAGCGGTAGTCTTCTGGGGGAGGTGGTGTGAGCGCTCGTCCTAACCATTCAACTTGTTTCGCCGCTTCAACAACTGCGCGGGCGTAACTATCGAACTGAAATACCTCCGCTGTGCGCCGCCAAACTTTTCTCTTGCGTTGCCACAATCGAAAGCCATAAACACCATCGTGAGGACCAGATAGTTCAACCTTCTGCCTTTCGTCGGGACTGATGAGGAGATTGAGAAGACGACGCTTCAAATAACATTTTAAGCGCCCGACGCCGCGTACTCCGGCGTGGCCGGGGAAGGCACCGCACAACCCGCGCTGCAAAAAAAGGGCGACGATTTCGTTTGCCTCTCTCGGCGTCTCCGCGCCTCCGCGGTGCCATTTCGTCTATCCTGAAATTCATGTCCCGCATGCTGGAAGAAATCCGCCAACAGCCCGAGCGCCTGGAGCGCACGCTGCGCAATGAGCTCAAGCGCGTAGAACGCTTCAAGCGGCTCATTGGAAAGCGCCGGCCGACGCTCGTCGTGCTGGTCGCCCGCGGTACTTCGGACAACGCCGCTTTGTTCGGACGATATCTGCTCGAGATCACCACCCGCATTCCCGTTTCGCTCGCCGCGCCATCCATCTACACGCTCTACAATACGCGGGTCAACTTCCGCGAAGCCTTGGTCGTCGCCATTTCGCAATCCGGCGAATCCACTGACACCAATCTCATCCTTGAGGAAGCCCGGAAGCAGGGCGCGCTGACCGTCGGCATCACGAACGAAGCTTCCAGTTCGATGGCGAAATTAGCGCAGCAGGTATTCTTTGTGCACGCCGGCAAAGAGAAGAGTGTAGCCGCCACCAAAACCTACACCGGTCAGGTCCTCATGCTCTACCTGCTGGCTTACGCCTTGGGGGCCCACATTCGTCCCGACGATCTCGCCCGTCTCCCGGACCGTGCCGCCGCCGCGCTCCGCCTCGAATCAGAAATCGCTGATCTATCGGAACGTTTTCGCTTCATGGACCACTGCGTAGTCATGGGCCGCGGCCTCAATTATGCCAATGCATTCGAATTAGCCCTGAAGCTGATGGAGACCTGCTACGTCGTCGCGGAGCGTTTCTCCTCGGCCGATTTTCTCCACGGTCCCATCGCGCTCGTTGAGCCCAGCTTCCCCGTCTTCGTCTTCGCCCCGTCCGGCGTTACCTGGAAGCCCGTTCGCGAAGCCATCGAGAAGCTCAAGGGCCTGAAAGCCGAGACGGTCGTCATCACCGATTCCAGCAACATGCCCGCCTCTGAAATCGGCACGCGTGTCATCCGCCTTCCGCAACGCCTGCCCGAGCTATACACGCCGATTCCTTACATCATCCCCGCACAGATATTGGCAGCCTATCTCGCGGCGCAAAAGGGACTGAATCCCGATCTCCCACGCACCCTGTCGAAGGTGACGCTGACCCTGTAGCACCGGGGTACCGCGCTTTTTTGCGGGACACCCGCGGCTTATTCTCGAACCAGGGACGAGACTCCCGATTTCCGCGCCTCACCCTTGCCGCCCAATCTCATCACACGCCCGCCCCAGCGTCACCAGCGCCCGGTCAATCGTGTCCGACCATCTATATCCGCAACTCAGCCGGATGCAGTTGCTGTATCTTCCTGTCGTTGAAAAAATCGGCCCGGGGACAATCCCGATGTTCGCGTCCAACGCCATCCGGAACAGCTTCAGCGCGTCGATCTTCTTCGGCAGCTCCACCCACAGCAGATATCCGGCGCCCGGCCGCGTGATGCGCGTTCCTTCAGGGAAATACTTCGCGACCGCCTGGCTCACCATGCGCACCTGTTCGGCAAAGGCAATCCGCAGCCTTACCAGATATCGATCAAATCCACCGGTTTCCAGATACTCCGCCGCCACCAATTGCGGCAGCGATCCCGCCGCTACCGTGCTGATGAACTTCAGCCGTTCGAGTTCCGCTTGATAGCGTCCCGCGTGAATCCAACCGAGCCGGAAACCGGGCGACAACACTTTGGAGATCGATGCACACGCCAGCACATTGCCTTTTTGGTCGAAGGTCTTGGCCAGCTTCGGCGGCCGCGGACCGTAAGCCAGGTCGCCATAAAGGTTATCCTCGATTAACGCGACATCGAACTTCGCCGTCAACTCCGCCAGTTCCCGCTTATATTCATCCGAGAGCACATACCCCAGCGGATTGTGCCCGTTGGTCATCGTCAGGCACGCCTTCACGCGGTGTTTCCGAATGGCGCGTTCCAGCAGTTCCAGGCTCATGCCGTCGCTAGGATGGGTGGGAATCTCAATCGCGCGTAAGCCCAGCGACTGGATCGCGTCGAGCACCCCGAAATACGTGGGGCTTTCCACCGCCACCACGTCGCCCGGCCGTGCCACCACGCGCAATGCAAGATTCAACGCCTCCATCGCTCCGCTGGTAATCACGATCTCCGAAGGCGCCAGGCTGCAGCCGTAGCCGAGCGCGCGCCGCGCTACCTGGCAGCGAAGCGCCTCAATCCCCGGAGGAAAGCTGTACTCCGCGCTATGCATCGGATGCTGCCGGATGATCCGCCGCAAGATCTGGTTGAGCTTAGCGTTGGGCATCAGTTGCGGATCGGGCAGTGCACTGCCTAACGGTACACTCCCCGGACGATTGGCGCATCGCATCACTTCTGTCACGATTGCGCTCGCGCTGAAGCTCGCCGGCTTGGGCGCAGGCGTCTGGAACCGCGGCTCCGGAACCGATTTCGCGAACGGTACCCGCACAAAGAACCCCGACTTCGGCCGGGACTCGATCGCCCCGCGGTTCTCCAGCCAGATGTACGCTTCCAATACCGTCGAAATGCTCACACCCTGCTGCCGGCTGAATGCCCGCACCGACGGCATTCGGTCTCCCGGGCGCAGAACTCCCCGGCTCATCTGTTCCTCGAGCGAGCGTGCCAGTTTCAAGTACAGCGGCGTTTTGACGGCGGTCACCGTAGACATCAGTGGTCCAATCCTACATCTGTACCGGTCACATTTCAATAGATCTGCATCTGTACTTACCGTATCCTCCGCCGTTATGATGTGGAATGTCCATATCGCGGAACCCCGCCGCCAGCCTTCGCTCGCGTCGCCGCGAAATGCTGGATTTCGTTGGTCAATTCCTCTCGCCGGGTGCCTCATGATCGCGCCCTTGGAATCCAAGTTCCAGTTCGTCAGCCGCCTCAACAGCGACCACACCGAGCAACTCTGGCGCATGTTTCAAGGCGAATCGTGGAGCCGCGGCAGGAAACTCCCGGATGTGCGGCGCATGGTCGAACATTCCGATCTCATCTTCGCGTTCTGTGAACCGGAAACCGGCCGGCTCGTCGCATTCGCACGTGTCCTCACCGACTTCGTTTACAAAGCCGCCGTCTTCGACGTCATCGTCGAAAAACGTCATCGCTCGCTCGGCCTCGGAAGATTGCTGCTGGAAGCCATTACCTCGCATCCCGCCCTCTTGTTCGTTGAGCACATCGAACTCTCGTGCCGCGACGAGCTGGTTCCGTTCTACAGAAAGTGGGGATTCACGCCCGATTCGCGCAAAATCCGTCTCCTGCGTAGAGTACAGGAACAGCTTTTGTCCCGGCCAACCCTAGCCGAAAAGGCATCATAACGGGATGATTCGCAACACTTCGCCACCATTCTGTTTTTTCCACTCCGCTCTCAACTTTTCCACTGCCACTCCACGTGTGTGCACCGCTAATCACATGAATTCACACAAGAACAATCTTGAGGAAAACCGCTTTGGTGCTGAAGATTTTCTTTGACGCCACCCGGCTTTAGGAGCATGATGACTAAGGTTCCAAGAGGTTCACGGAACAGTCGGGCCTGGTGAGAAGTAGCGAACCTGGAACGGTGATCCGAAGGCGGATTGTTTAAAAGCGAAACGCCGACGGGAAGCGAAGGGGAATAGGGCGACTCATACAGGTGGGCTTTCGAGCGGAATGAGAACCGAACGCTGCGATCCGTAAGGGGAGGTAAAAGCCCCCTGAGGGGAGTGGAGGTTCAAAATCCGCACGAAGCGCGGGGAATGGAGTCAGGCAACGGGTTCATCGCGATGATCCCGCCCAGCCGGCAAAACCGGTTGAGCGAAGAGCAGTGAATCGAACGGGCTTGGTGAAATTTTCGGCGCGGCGTTGAAGAAACAAGCCGGGAACTCGACCTGCAGCAGCAACCTGGAAACGGGAAGAGGCTGTGGTTGGGTGAAAAGCCTTTCGAAACGCCGGTTCCAAACAGGACAGCCTGCAGGCGGGCTTTGAAGCATTGATCCGTATCTTGAGAAATACAAGATGCGGGGAGCTAAAGAGATGACGCTTCGGGAGTCATGTTTGCTAGGTTTTCGACCGGGCATGCCGGTGCGGAACGCGGCTGGAATGTGGGTCACTTGGAACCATTTTTTATTTCTCCTTCCCCCTCAGCCGGATAGAGTAAACTAGTTCGCTTCGGGTGCTCCTCGAGCTCAACCACATCGAAAAACGCTACGGCGGTGTTCCCGCCCTCGTCGACGGGTCGCTGGCCGTGCAGGCCGGCGAAGTGCATTTGCTTCTCGGCGAAAACGGTGCCGGTAAATCCACGCTCATGAAGATCATAGCGGGGATCGTCGAGCGCGATGGCGGCCAAATGCTGTGGCAGGGCCGCGAAGTTCACCTGAAAGCTCCGGCCGACGCGGCAGCCATCGGAATCGCGATGGTTCATCAGGAGTCCCTGCTCGCCCCGCATTTAACGGTCGCCGAAAATCTCTATTTGGGACGCGAGGAACGACTGCCGTTCGGCTGGGTGCGGCGGCAGCGCATGATGGAGGCCGCTAACCGGCTGATTGCAGACCATCAATTCCCGCTTCGTGCCGAGTGGCGCGTCGAAAAACTCACTCCCGCCGGTAAACAACTCGTCGAAATCTGCCGCGCCATCCTGCACGGCTCGAGTCTCGTGATTTTTGATGAGCCAACATCGTCGCTTTCCGGTGCCGAAACGGCCGAGGTCTTTCGCATTGTCAAAACCTTGCGAGAGCGCAATGTGGGAGTCATCTACATCACCCACCGGCTGGACGAGTTGGAATCCGTCGGCGACCGGGTCACCATTCTGCGCGATGGGAAAACCGTTCACTGCAGCCCACTTGCGGAGTTAACCACGGATCGCATCATCCAGCACATGGTAGGGCGCGAGATCTCGGCCATCTACCAACGCGAAGCACTTCCACCCGGTGAGGAACTGCTGCGCGTTGACGGTGTCAATCAAAAAGGACAATTGCACGATATTTCGCTTTCGCTGCGCGCGGGCGAGATTGTCGGGATGGCGGGATTGATGGGCGCGGGACGCACGGAGCTATGCCGTGCGCTATTCGGCGTGGATCGCATTGATTCCGGTAGAGTTTTCGTTTCCGGCCGCGAAGTCCGCTTGCAATCGCCGCAGGAAGCGGTAGATGCCGGCATCGCGTTGATTACAGAAGACCGTCAGATCACCGGCCTCGCCCTACGCCTTCCAATCGCGCACAACATCACACTGGCGAATGTGCGCCGCATCAGCCGGTTCGGTGTGCTGGACCGCGCGGCGCAAACCACGGCGGCGACGGACTTTATCGGGCGTCTACGCATTCGCGCCAGCTCCCACCGGCAACTGTGCGGACGCTTGAGCGGCGGCAACCAGCAGAAGGTAGTGATTGCCAAGTGGCTGTTCCGCCAGGCGCGCGTTTTTCTATTCGATGAGCCTACGCGCGGCATTGACGTTGGCGCGAAAGTCGAGGTTTTCAGCCTGATGCACGAGCTGGCACAGTCGGGCGCGGCGATCCTTATGGTGAGCTCGGAGATGCCGGAATTGTTGCAAGTGGCGGACCGCATTCTGGTCATGCGTGAGGGAAGAATCACGGCAGAACTGCCGGGCCGCACCACCCAGGAAGAGATTATGCGATACGCGGCGCTCGAAAAGGTAAGCGAGGAGATCCGATGAGCGGTTCCGCGGTGGAACGAGTTCCGGCGCCGGCCTTGCCGGCGAAAAGCCGGCGCGACCGGATCGTATTGCAACGCCTGCTGCCGTTTCTCAGTCTGATTCTTCTTTTCATAGCGCTAACCATCGCGTCACCGAACTTCTTCACCAGCACGAATCTTTCGAGCGTGGTGCGGCAGACGGCGGTAATCAACATCATGGCGCTGGGGATGACCATGATCATCATCACGGGCGGCATCGATCTCTCTGTCGGCGCGATTCTGGCCATGGGGGGCGTGGTCGGCACCATGGCGATGGAAAAGGGCATGTCGATTCCCGTTGGCGTGCTGGTGGGAGTTCTGACGGGTCTCGGCTGCGGGCTGGCCAACGGGCTCATGATCACGCAGCTTCGCATTCAGCCGTTCATCGTCACGCTAGGCACGCTCGGCATATTTCGCGGGACAACGCTGATCATGACGAATGGGCTTCCCGTGCACCAGGTGCCGGACCGGTTTTCGTACATCGGTGAGGGCAACCTTCTGGGTGTGCCGTTTGTTCTTTGGGTTTTAGTCGCGTGCGCCGTGATCACACACATCCTGCTGGAACACACGCGGCTAGGCCGCTATACCTTCGCGATCGGCAGCAATCGCGAGGCAGCGGTTTACGCCGGCATCCCCGTGAAGTTCCACACCACGGCGGTCTATGCGATCGGCGGGGCGCTCACGGGTCTTGCTGGCATGATTGAGGCCTCGCGCCTGATGACCGGCCAGCCGACTGCCGGGCAAGGCTACGAGCTGCAAGCGATTGCGGCCGTGGTGATTGGAGGCGGCAGCCTGCAAGGCGGTGAGGGCAGCGTGATGGGGACGCTGGTGGGCGCTTTCATCATGGGACTGCTTTCGAACGGCAGCGATCTTCTGGGTGTCTCGCCGTATTTGCAGCAAGCCATCATCGGCGCGGTGATCATCCTGGCGGTGACGCTGGACGAAGTGCGCAAGCGGCGGACGCCCGTCTAAGAATCCGAGTCTATCCTATCCGCTGGTCTCTCTATCCGAATGGATAGCAAAGGCCGCGAATGACAATCCGCCAGTTTCTCGTTGAGCCCGTAAAATCAGTCGAGTGACAAGACTCGCCGGCCACCGGAGAGTTGGCGCGGGGATTGCACCAGGCCGGTGCATGGTTACGGAGATCAAAATGAGAGATTTCGTGAATTGCACCAGGCACGCGGTTCGTGGGGTCGCCCTCGCCGGTGACATGGTGGTCATCTCGATCATCGGGATCCTAGTCGGCCTGTTGCTTCCGGCGGTACAGACGCCGAAGCCGTAGGGGGTGAGGCCATGGAAAAGCCGGGGGCTGCATCTGTCGTTCGTCCGGCTACTCTCTTTATCGAATCGCTGACCTGTTACCGAGGTTGGGTAGGGAGCGTATATTACGTCCCTCCGAGGGGATTCATTCCGCCGATCTGGTCGTTTGAGGTGATTCGCCGTCCGGACTGGCTGTCCGCTCGTCTGCGGGCCGACAAGCTCGGCAAGACGTTTTCCAGCGTAGAGATCGAGACGCCATCGGGCGACACGGTCACGTTGTATGAGGCAAAGATCGGCGCTTTCGGAGCGGCCGTGTGGAAAGACCCCGTGCATCCTCAGCCGAGCGGGCCGCTCGAAATGGTGACATATAACTGCGGGTTACTTGACGTGGATAGCTCCGGGGTATTGCCCGGGTACGACTGGTGGCAGCTTAACGCCTGAGAACGCGCATCCAGTCGGGGCCTGCCGGATTACCCTGTTGATCTGGTAGGGTAGTCGCCATGGGCCCCCTCGAAAATTTTCCACGTATCTCGCCGTTTCTCTGGTTCGATGCCAACGCGGAAGAAGCGGTTGATTTTTACATCAGCGTGTTCAAGAATTCCCGGCGGCTTGCGGAACTACGCAATGTGGAGGGCAACGCCGGACCGAAGGGCAGCATCCTCACCATCTCGTTTGAACTGGACGGCCAGAAGTTCACCGCGCTCAACGGCGGGCCGGCACACAAGTTCACCGAAGCCGTTTCGTTTGTCGTGCGGTGCGACTCGCAGCAGGAAGTGGACGAATACTGGGAGAAGCTCTTAGCCGGCGGCAGCGAGATTGCCTGCGGGTGGCTGAAGGACAAGTTTGGTTTGTGCTGGCAGATCGTGCCGGCGCGAGCGTTGGATCTGATCAAGAACCCGAAAGCAATGCAGGCGATGATGAAGATGAAGAAGCTGGACCTCGCAGAGCTAGAGCGGGCAGCGGGAGAGTGAAGAAGCCGTCAAGTTGTGGAGTTCAGCCTTTGCTATGCCTGTCGGCTCTGTTAATCCGACCCGAAACGCCGTCGCGGGATCTTGGAAGGGAAGGCCCAAACGACAGCTTATGGCTGGACATTCTTCGCAGTTCGTGCGGTTCCGATGAGTTTTCCACCCCCACGGATGACCATCTGTTCCACTGACTCGCTCACATAAATGAAACGCTCCGGAGAGCGCAGAGTACACATACGTCGAACAATAGCGTCGATCTGGCCCCCGATAAACATGCTCCAACGAACCCCAAACACCTGCATCTCATATTGGTAGTAAGCATTCTTGTTGTGGAGATGCGGTCCAATACACGCCAGTTCCGGCTTCTTTCTTGATGTGACGCTAATCCACACTGCAGCATTGTCCGGAAAGCCTATCTCTCCGCGGAGGTATCGGCGAAATTCTTCCTGGTACTTTGGACCGAGATCGAGCTTGAATGGTCTATCCCACATTCGCCACCAGGCCACAGATGCCCTCCAAAGGAGGCTACTGGAAAAGTAGACTAAAGCATCAATATCGACATCATGACCAACGCTGGGATACGGCAGGGGCTCCGTTGCCTCGGGAAGAGGCTTAAGAGTCTCAAGCAATGCCTGAAGGCAAAAGCCGTTTCCCCGGCAGCACTGCGACAGTGCATATCGTTCCGCCCTCGAAAATCGTTGCTCGCAATCTACGCACAGGAGGTGTTGATGTACTTGAAGGTCCATCGCACTGATGAGTTTGGGCGTCATAATGACTGGACGTTGGGCGGCCGATTTTCTGATCAGGCGATACGTGGCCTTGGGCAACAGATGGCTATCGCAAAGAGTGGCTTCTTTGAGGCACAGGGCGCAACTTTGCATGGGCCTACTCATCCGAATAGCCTTTTGGGGGCGGCATTGACCGAGCGATCTTTCCTGAGGCCCTTGAGTCCTCCATTTCAGCCTCAGGATACATCGAAAAAATGCGTTCCAGACTGGGTGCCGTAGATGAGCGATTTTTGTTCGACCGGGCAAGGCTGTTACCCCCGCACTACGTACAACTCCACTGACTCAATCGCCGTGTTTTTGACCTGGGCTTGTAGCGCGGTGTAGCGAATCAAGCGGGCGGCGTCGCGAACGCGCTGGGCGTGCGCCGGCGTCAGGGCGAGGTGAAAGACGTCGGCGCGGTCGCGGTAGGAGTAGGCGGCGTATCGCGGGGCTGCGGCGGCGACGACCGACATCAATTCGTCCCAGAAGCTTGGGCGGCGGAGCAGGGAGTCGATCACACCGCGGCGCATGGCGGCTTCGCGGGGAATCACGATCGGCTGGCGGGGGCCGCGGAGCACCACGCGCGTGCATTGAGCGGCGGTGAGGGCACGGGCGGGGTCGGGATCGGGGAAAGCGGCGAGGAGGAGGCGGACGCTCTCCACGTCCGCTTCCCAGCCGGTCCAGCGGAAGCGGGAGGCGCCGCTGACCAGCGTGCCGCGCAGCAACAGGTCGCGGATGCGGGCTTCGTCTTTGCCGGTGACGCCGAGCATGTGTTCGACAAGATCGCGCAGAGGCATTTCCTGCACGACCACCGGGGTGAGCGAGACGTATTCGGCGGCTTCCGAGCTGAGTTTTACGCGGATGGTCTCGGGTAGAGGCATGCGCCGATTTCAAGCTAGCATAGGTGCGTGGAGAAGCGACCGGCAGTCGGCAAATGAGCGACACACTGGCAAAAGTCGAACGCGAGCTGGCGCGGTATGAGCACGCGCTCATGGAATTTTCGGCGCGGGAGAAGAACGGTGCGATCGAGCTGGTGATCGAGCTCAAGGACCGCAGGCTCGGGCTGCATACCTATTACGCGCCGCTGCATCCGCGCGATATCAACCATCCGCAGTTCCCCTGGACGCTGCAACGCTATCTTTACGACTGCCTGCACGACTACGTGGTCGAAATGTTCATCCGTACCCCGCAAAGCCGCAATTCATGACACCGGTTGGGGAAATACTGCGTGACGAGATCCGGCGCGACGGTCCGATCTCGTTTGCACGATTCATGGAGATGGCCCTATACCATCCGGAGTTCGGCTATTACCGAAGGCGGCGCGATCCGTTCGGTATCGACGGGGATTTTTACACCGCCGAGCAACTGCAGCCGGTATTCGGCATTCTGATCGCACAACGCCTCCGTCAACTTCGCAGCTCGATGGCCGATGTGGAGGACTTCACCGTGGTGGAATTGGGAGCGGGGCGTGGCGAGATGGCGGAGGCACTAGCGGAGTTCCGTTATATCCCCGTGAACATCGGATCGGGCGAGTTGCCGCGCCGGATTCAAGGCGTGGTGTTCTCCAACGAGTTCTTTGACTCCCTGCCGGTTCGCGTGGCGGTGATGCGCGAGGGGAGGGCGAGGGAGGTGTGCGTCGGGTGGACCGGCGAACATTTCGCGTGGGTGGAGACAGGTGGGGAATCGGAAGAGATCGAATGCTATCGAAAGACATATCTCGGCGCGTTGACGGAGGGACATATTTTTGAGGCTGGGTTTGAATCGCTCGAGTGGATGGAGCGGATTTCGCGGGTGCTCGGGGCCGGATACGTTTTCAGCATCGATTATGGCTATCGGGCGCCGGAGCTGGCGCGTTTTCCGGCGGGAACGCTGATGAGTTACCGGCGTCATCAAGCGCTGGAAGACGTATTCAAGGACCCGGGAGAGCAGGACATCACGGCACACGTCTGTTTTTCGGCGCTGGAAGAATTCGGGAAGAGCGTGGGCCTTAGAAGGGTGGCATGCGAGCCGCTCGCGCGTACGCTCATGGAGGCGGGCGAGGCCGATCAGTTCGCGCGAGTGCTCGCCGCGGACTCTGATGGGGAGGAGCAACGGCGGCGTTTACAGTTGAAGCAGCTTCTGTTTGGAATGGGGGAAACGTTCCGTACGTTGATTCAAAGGAGAGGTGGGGAAGAGTGATTTGGCCCAATAAAAATGGGCCTCAAAAAGAAAAGGCCCCGAATTACCGGGGCCTCAAGTCAAACTCGTTTGGAGTCCCGCTGCGGGACGCCGCCGAACTACTTTTTCTTCTTGGGGGCGGCTTTCTTCTTCGCAGCTTTCTTGGTTGCGTTCTTCATCGATTGATTCTCCCTAACATCAAATTTTGCGATCCTAAAAATCGCAATGTGATTCATATATAAGGTGGTTCGGGAAGAATGTCAAGAGAAAAATGCATTTCAGGAGTCCCAAGCCGCAACTCAGACCCTCCCCAACGCGTACATTCGAGCATGCGAATAGCGATGGCGCTCGCGCTCGCAAGCGTGGCGATGGGTCAAACACCTGACGCGCACGAAATCGTGGAGCGATCCGTCAAAGCGGGCGAGGAGAATTGGAAAGTGGCGCGCAACTATACTTTCCTGGAGCGCACGGAGGAGCGGCATTTGGATTCCGAGGGCAAAGTGAAGTCGAGGGAAGTGAAAACTTACGACATCACGCTGCTGGAGGGTTCACCTTACGAGCGATTGGTGGCGCGCGATGACCATCCGCTGCCTCCGGCCGAGGAAAAGAAGGAAAAAGAGAAGCTCGACAAAAGTATCGCGGAGCGGATGAAGGAAACGCCCGCCGAGCGGGAACGCCGGATCGCGGATTACGAGAAGCGGCGCAAGCGCGAGCAGGAAACGATGCATGAGGTGGCAGAAGCTTTCGATTTCAAAATTGCCGGCCAGGATCGCGTGGACGGGCGCGAGGTTTGGATTGTGGACGCGGAGCCGCGGCGCGATTATCACGCGCGCAGCCGGGATGCGAAGATCCTGCCGCACGTGCGCGGCCGGTTGTGGATCGACCAGACAACCTTTGACTGGGTGAAGCTGGATGCGACGGTGATCGATTCGTTAACGTGGGGTCTATTTCTGGTGCGGCTGGATAAAGGCGCACACATTGCGATCGACGAGACGCGCGTGAATGAGGAAGTCTGGCTGCCGCGATGGATTTCCATTACGGCTTCGGCGCGGCTGGGGATTTTCAAGCAACTACGCGTGCAGCAGGAAACGACCTACCGGAATTTCCGCAAGTTCCAGACGGACTCGCGGATCGTGGAGAACAAGTTCTAGGGCTGCGTGGAAACTGCCCTACTTTTTGAACAAGGCGTCGAAGGCGCTACGGGCATCGCTCGAATTGCGCGGAACCTGGTTGGTATTGCTGGGCGGGGCGACGGCCGGCGGCGGGGCGGCAGGCGACGAATCGCGGGCCACGGTGACGCGCGGGGCGAACAGCGTGCACTCGTTTGCTTTGTCCTTCACCGGAATGCGCACGGGAATGGGTTTCAGGCACTGGAAGCGCGTGGACGGCTCAAAGTGGGCGCACTGTTTGCAGCAATGCAGAGCGGCACCGCACTTGGGACAGTTCCCGTTGAAGTCAGTTCCATTGGGCAGTTGAGTAGCGCAGTTGTAGCACCGGGACGCGGTCACAGATTGGACCAGGCGGGGGAGCCGCGGGCCGGTTACATCGATGGGAGGACGCGGGCCCTGTGGCTGTCTGGGCCGATCGTCCCCGTTGCGTTCGGAACGAGGTTCCGGACGGTTGGAATCCTGGTAGCCCCGCTGACGGTACTTGCGATCACTATCCATGGGGAAATTGAGTTTTGCTCCTTGAGGCTGCTAACTAGGTGCGCGCTCTCTTTTACGCTAATTGATCCGGGTGTTTCAGAAACTTTTCGACCACCGCATCGGCCGTTCGATATGTGAGAGCTACCGCAGTCAACGTTGGATTACCGGAGGGGTTCTGCGGGAAGGCCGAGGCGCCAAGCACAAACAGGTTCGCAACCCGCCAATGCTGCAAATACCTATTTACCACAGATTGGTTCTCGTTTGCACCTACAATCGTACCACCTTGGATATGGGTCCCCTGGTACCTGGTGGCATCGTACCGTTTCAGACCGGGAAACGGAGCGGTTTCGCCGGCTCCCATGGCTCTCGCGATTTCGGCGGCGCGGGGAGTGATATGGTCGACCAGGCGGCGCTCGTTATCGTGCCAATCAAGCGTCAGGCGCAGCAGCGGGTCACCCCAGCGGTCCTTGTAAACGGGGTCTAGATCCATACAGTTAGCGCGATAGGCGAGGTGCTCTCCATAGAAGCGGATCAGGCCCGCGCGGTCATAATAATGCAACGCCGCCTGCTTCCAGGCTGAGCCCCAGTTTTTCCCGTGCACGCTGGGCGGCAATGTGCCGAAATTCGCAATTGGGCGGGTTCCGTAACAAACCGTATATAAAGCGCCGCCGGTGACGAAGTCCAGTTGGGAGTGGTCGAGGGCGTCAAAATCGCCGATGGCGATGCCCGCCGACCCGGCACCCATGAAGCTGTTGAGTGGCTTGTCAAAGAAAACTGTC
>Ga0335071_10002613_pt1 | contig 19204 bp, 13 predicted proteins | sample Lox_Sample_15_FD_206724 | JGI IMG/M metagenome (GOLD analysis project Ga0335071, IMG submission 206724) | Soil microbial communities from Loxahatchee National Wildlife Refuge, Florida, United States - Lox_Sample_1.5 | ecosystem: Environmental > Terrestrial > Soil > Wetlands | place: USA...
CAACTCCAGGTCTCCGTTCATCCTCTGCAGCATTTCGATGTCCAGGACGCTCTTTAGCGTCGGGACCTTGGATAGCACAGGCTCGAGAACCGGGATGAGATCTTTGGTGGTGAGTAATGCCTTTGCGCCAGAAACGCGCAATATACCGATGGCCCTGTCTATGTAATTGTCCAGCCGGCCAAGTGCCAGAGGTGGGTACATGGGCACCGGCATCACACCCGCGCTGATCGATCCAAGAAAAGACAGAACGAAGCTTTCCGGGGCATTCAAGATCAGAGCAAGGCGATCCCCTTTCGCCAATCCGAGGGCTTGAAGGCGGGCGCCGATTCGCTTCGCCTCCTTGCTGATGTCCGCAAATGACCAGTCGGAAGGCGCTAAATCATCGTCAAGGAAGGTGTAGCCTTTATGCTCTATGTGCGCAACCGCATCGCGCATCGCATTCAGCGTTTCTTCCATATCCTCCTCGTCCTGTCAGGGTATCGCGTCACACGCCCCAGCAGGATTTGGCCCAATTCCCGGCAGGGCGGATATCTATTATACTGAATTGCCTTTGGAATCCCACCTGGCAATTATTTCTTCCATTTTCTCCTGGTCTGCCTGTCGAACATAGCCCTTTTCGGGCAGACTTGCAATGGGTTTTACCACTTGCTGGCATTGTCATTGTCCATTATAGCCATCCTTGGCCCTGGTACCAACGAACTGTTTCGGAGATTCCGCGATCCAGATCGATCTCGGGTTTAAACTGCAGTTCCGCTCGAGCCCTGGAGGAATCGCAAATCCAGGATTCCTCGAGAAGCTCTTTGACTTTCTGGCTGTTCAGCGTTGCGGCCCGCCCCGTCAGCTTTACCCAAGCATCTCCTGCGGAGCCCACGGCTTCCGCCAGCCACCTTGGAAACGAAATTTGCCGATAGCGTTTCCCAAGTTCGCGGGCTATTGCGCGGCCGATGTCCTCCCACGTGTAGATCTCAGGTCGGGAAATGAAGTAAATCGATCCTGATGGTGTACTGCGTTCGCCAGCCTGAATGCAGGCAGCCGTTAAATCATGGACGTGAATCAGGCTGAATCGTCGGGTAAGGCGTCCGGGAGTGAGCAGGCAACCGCGCTTGATCATGCGGAAGGCGAGAAGAGTCTCGCTGTCGTATGGGCCATACACTGCCGACGGACGGAGAATCGTGACAGGGAACAGGTTCGAAAAACGCAATACTTCGTCTTCGGACAGAAGCTTGCTCTCGCCATACCAGGAAATAGGGTTCGGTTTATCTTCTTCCACCAATCCCTGGCTGCCCTTGCTTGGGCCGGCGGCGGCCAGACTGCTCATGTGAACAAATCGAGTCAAATCGGGCGCCGTTTCTGCAAGCGCATCCAGGAGCAGGCGGGTTCCCGCCTGATTCACCCGCAAATATTGATCGCGCCCGGCGGCCTTGATCAATCCCGCGAGGTGGTACACGGTTCGAACGCCCCGTACAGCCTCCCGGATTGATTCGGGGTTATTCATGTCCCCCACGACCAGGCGCGCCCCCAGTTTGCGGATCAACCGGGTGTCGCTTGATTCTCGCACGAGGCAAGTGACATGGCACCCCCGACTCACCAGGGTTTCGACAAGATTACAGCCCACAAAGCCTGTTCCACCGGTTACAAGAACGTTTCGGTTCGAACTGTCAGTTTGCATCGATCTGTTCCGTCTGTCTCTGGCTTGACCGCGCCAGCACGCGCATGCCCTATACAATGGACCAAATGAATGGCCCAAGCAAGCCCTGCGCCGCCGATCCATGAGTTACAGCAGCAATATGGACAGCAGCGCGATCGGTATCAGCAGGAAGGCGGTCCACATCAGCCCGGCCAGTGGCGCCAGGACGAGGCTGGCAAGGAATGATCCTATGCATCCGCCGATCAGGTCGGCGGCATAGAGCGGCGCGACCACACTCCCCTGATCGCCGGCGGAAACCAGGCTGGCATAAGCGAACGTGCCCGCTACAAAGGATCCTGTCAGCGCCAGCAGACAAAAAATTGTCGGCAGGCTCGCGCCCCCGCTGAACCTGATTTCCAGACCGATCGCCGCGCTCAGGGCCGCAAAAGCGAGCATCAGGGAGATGCCTAGTCTCCCGGATAATCGATGCTTCATCCGCGTCGCCGCGAAAGCGCCGGCCGAAAGCCCGGCCATGAAACCCGTAAGCAGTATTCCGATATCTTGGTACAAAATGCCGTTTTTCGTTTGATAATAGAGGAGCAAAATTGACTCCAAAACCATTCCCACAAGACCCGCAACGCCCGCAAGCGTTGTCCGTCTGATCGACCATGGCGTGCGCATCAAAAACAGTGCTGGGAGCCCGAACGCGAGAACCCATAGCGCCTTTGGAAGGAAGCCGAAATCAGTAACAGGCAAGTCCTGGAACAGGTGCGAAGGGAGGAATTTCGAAAGCCAGATCATCAGTGTGTACTGGTAGCAGATAGGCCGAATGTCGGTATTGATGGGGGCCGTTCCCGATTCGAGAGTTCCGGCAATTTCCTGAAAGCGGTCGTTGGTGTAGAGGTATCGGAGAAAATTAGCCGAAACGATCCTGGTCCGTATTCTTCTCGACTTCAGCCGGTCCGCCAGGATAGAGGGATCCCTCGCTAAAGGATCCATGGATCCAAGGACGACGTTGCTCGTTCCCGGAATGAATATTACTTCGGAAAAAACGGATCTGGCGGCCCGATAGATACTTACCATCCTCCGCGTGAGCTGAGGTGTCCACAGGTTCTCCGATGACTGGAGGCTGAATGCAATCACGCCATGAGCGTTCAGTTTTGCATAGCATTGCCTGAAAAATTCCTGCGTAAAGAACCGATTCGCCTGGCCCGATGTCGGTTCCGGCATGCCTACCAGGATCAGATCATAGGTCGGCGCGTTTTGAAGGAACTTGCGCGGATCGCCATAGATGATCCGGACGCCTTTGGCTCGGAGAGAATTTCTGATGTCCGCCGGCAGAGTGGCGGAAGCTATTTTGACCAGGGCGGGATTCTGTTCCACATAGTCTATCGATTCCGGTGAATGCTGCAGGACCTCCCGGATGCTTCCATCAATCCCTCCGCCAAGCACCAGCACTCTCTTTGGATCCCGATGCTGCAAAGCGGCTAAATGGACGAATTCCTCCGCCTTGGTTCCTTCGGTATCAAACAGAAGCGCATTGTTCTCAAATACCGAAACCTGGCCCTCCTGCGAGGTCACCGTGATTCTGGAGTAGGGAGTGTCCCGGGTCTCCACAAGGTTTGGATGAGTCCACGAAGTCATGAAACGGTCGACCGAAGAAGACTTCCAGACGAGCATAATTAGCACTGCAGCCAGAATCACGGATGCCGCTCGAAGCCACTGCGAGCAGCCTTTGTTCAAAGCCGCGAATGAGGATACGGCGGCAACCAGCGCGCAAAGCAAGGCGATAAGAAAATTCTGGCACCCGAACTTCAGCAAAAGCGTCGCGCAAATGCCTCCCGCCAGTCCTCCGAGACTTTCAATCCCATAGGCTGTGGCAAGCGATTTTGTGCCTGAAATGTATGTCCTCGCCGTCCACTGAAACAGCAGGCCGAGCAGGAGTCCTGCCGGCAGCAGAGAGATGCACACGACGCCGATCTGAACGTGCAGCGGCAGGTATCCGCCCCGCACACCCGAGAAGAGAATATGGAAGGAACGTATGAAAGCCACGTCGAGCGGAATGCTGGCGGATAACAACAGAAAAAGAAGGTGAATGCGGGAAGGAGGAGGCGGTTGCGATTGCCGGCGAAGCATTGTTCCGCAAGCGCTGCAAAGCAACCAGATCCCGAGCGCGAGCGTATAGATCAACTCAACGCCATAGAAAGCGACGCTGAGTTCCCTGAGCAAGACTGCCTGGGCAAGAATCGAGACAAATCCTATGCTGAATAAATATCCGGGCAACAATCGATCTCTCTATCTGGCTGTGAGCTCGAGCATACTTATCGGAATTGAGCTTCGCTGAAGACCTCTGCCTGAAAGACCTGGAACCTTGCATCGCGTTTCCAGCATCCCGCCGGGAGGCCTGCTTTCACACAGAGATTGTCGAGCATTTCCGCCCTGTCCCAATGATTTTCCGGTGCCACCTGTGGAAGGAATACCGCGGAAGTCCCCGCTTTCGACAGCAGGACGCCGTCGCGGCCGACGACGATTTCATCGGCGGAGGCGACAGCCTTCATAGGGGTAAGGACTGAGATTTCAATTTCGATGCTTTTTAGCTCGTTGAGTTCCACGGGGGCAAATCTCGGATCGCCGAACGCCGACTGCAGCGCCATCGATCCCACCGTCTTGCCGAGCGCAGTGTCTCCCGGAATGTGTCCGATGCACCCTCGAAGCTGTCCGGCCTTTTTAAGAGTAACGAAGGCGCCCTGAGGAAAATCCATTCGCGCCGGAAAATTTCGGGCCAGCGGAACCGTTTGCGTGGTCAGGTAACGGCGGATCGCTTCCCGTGCGAACGCCAGCAGAGTTTTCTTTTCCGGGTTCTGCAGCAGCGTCGCGCTTGCAGGAGGGGTTGCGCGATTTAGGATGGCCGTATTGCTTGGGTCTTTTCCGGGCGCAAGGACCACCGCTCCGTATCCCACGGCGCGCGACGTGTCCCCAATCAGGACATCGCCGGAATTCGCGTAGCTCACAACCACGGCGCGCGTGGCGCCGAGAGCCTTGGCTGCCGTAATGCCCGCCAGGATTCCTGCTTCCCCGCATGCCCTCGTTTCCAGATTGGGCAGGTCCAATGTCCGCATCAGGGAACTCACCCGGGAAGGATCGAGGCCGGCGATTGTCGTGAGAGTCAGGGCATCGGCCTTCTGCGCATTGATACTCGAGGGGTAGTGGGATAGGTCCGAACTGATGATGATCAGAGCCCGCCGGTTCCTTAAAACCTTTGCCAGCGCTTCGCCGAAGCGTTGGCACATTCTGGCGTCCGGCGGATGAATGATCGCCGGCACGATTCGTGCGTTCGGAAAAAGCGTTTGCACAAAAGGAAGCTGAACCTCGATCGAATGCTCCCCGATGTGCACCTCGCGATTTCGATTGCAGTCCTTGCACTCGGCGAGCAACGCGGATGTGATTTCTTCATCGACAGTGCTGGTGCCCAGGGGCGTACGGAAGGCGCCGTAATCGCCGAGCGAAATTCCGCTGAAATTGGCGGTTGTGTGATTCACTCCCAGAAGCACAACGGAGTCATAGGCACGTCCCATCACCTGGCGAAAAGCATCCGCGCAGATCTGACCCGAGTAGATGTACCCGGCATGCGGCACGATAATCGCAATCGGTTTCTCCGTGGGAATTTCAACGGCATCCTGCAGATATTGCTGAACGGCAAGCTTCAGCTTTTGGGGATCCGCCGGGTAGAACTGACCGGCGACGGCCGGCGGTCGCGTTTCAGACAGTTTTGAATCGCCGCGAAGACTGAAACCCGTATACAAAGCCAGAAATGCCAGCAGGGCAAAGGCTCGTTTCATGGTCGGCCCCCCGGGGATTGAAGCCGGTGAATCTTCAATGCCTTCCGCGACAGCCAGGCGCAAAAGATCGCTTTTACGACCAGATGCCCGCGATAGATCTTCCGCAGAACTTACAGTTCCCGCGCACCAGGTTCATTTCCGTAATGAAAAAAGAATTGCGTCGAATCACTGCCTTCCCGCACTGGGGGCAGTATGTATGATTGCCGGGATGATCGGGTACATTCCCGACATAGGCGTAGTGGATTCCTTTGCTCATCGCGTAATTCCGCGCACGCTCCAGCGTTGCCACCGGCGTGGGCGGGAGATTCTGGAGCTGATAGTCCGGATGAAACCGCGTGAAATGGATCGGGACATCGGGGCCGATCTCCCCCATGATCCAGTCGGACAGCCCGTTCATCATCTTGTCCGAATCGTTTAATGTGGGGACCATCAGGTTGACGATTTCGAGGTGAACGCCGCTTCGGGCCACCTGCCGAATACTGTTGAGAACGGGCCGAAGCTCTGCGCTGCAGACGTTGCGATAAAAATCTTCGCTGTACCCCTTGAGGTCGATTTTAATCGCATCCAGAACGCTGCACATTTCCTTCAATGGCTCGCTATTCATGAATCCGCAGCTGACCAGGACGCAACGCAGTTTTTGTTTCCTGGCCTGTGTTGCAGTGTCCGCCAGGTATTCTATAAATACCGTCGGCTCGTTGTAGGTGAAAGCGATGACCGGAGACTGCCTCGAAACCGCCTCCTCGACGATCGCTGTTGGCGATATGAACCGGTTATCGAAATCCTCGGGCCGGGATTGAGATATTTCCCAATTCTGGCAAAATTTGCAACGAAGAGGACAGCCCGAAGTCGCAAAGGAAAACGCTTCAGAGCCGGGAAGGAAATGATAAAAAGGCTTCTTCTCGATCGGGTCTATATGGATGGTGGCCGGGTGCCCGTAAACCAGGCTATGCAGTTGGCCGTTGATGTTCATCCGGGCGCGGCATTTGCCCCGCTCGCCCGGTTTGATGAAGCACGACTGGGCGCATAACAGGCACCGGACGATTGCGGGTTTGCCCGCATGCGCTCTGACCTCCAGTTTCAGATCCGGCGTGTGGCATTGAAGGCAGTCGATGCCGGGAGATGCGGTGGAGATCCAATAGCGCGCCTTTGGCGCTGCTCGCATCAGCTCTTCGGTGCGATCCGGGACGGCGGCCTGGGCAAGGACAAAAGTGCTTCCGACCGTCGATCCAACCTTTGCTGCCGTTATCAGAAAATCACGCCGTGAGATCATTTTTTTCTTCCTACTGTACGATAGTCCCCTTGTTGTTCCCCTGTCAATCCTGACAAAAATAGCCACGGATTCCACGGAATCCACAGATTCAAATAACGGTTGCATGCGCGAGCGCGGTGCGCCGCCGCCCATGCCTTCATCCGCGTAATCTGTGGAATCCGTAGCTATTTTTGCCTGACATATGTAAAGATCTGTTGGGCGCATTACACAAAATTTGGCCCGCTTTTATTTCTCCGAGCAAAGCGTTCCGGGCATTATGGGAAATTAGGGCGCGTTTACCGGCTTAGCCGTGCTAAAATCACCCTGCTTGAAGGTATGAGCCATGCTTCCCGCGGTTGTGGAAGCAGCCGGGTTGCAGTCTCAAATTTTGGAGATGAGGGGGAGGATAATCCAATGGTTGATGAAGATCTGAAGTCGGAGGTAGAAAGGCTCAGGGCTGAGAATGAGGCTCTCAAGAGGTCTTCTTCCAAAGGGCTTTCCATGAAAGTCAGCGAAAAAGGCGCACTCTCGGTCTATGGGCTTGGCAGGTTCCCTGTCACACTATATAAAGAGCAGTGGCTTCGACTTCTGGAAATGACGGAAGATATACGCGCTTTCATCAGGCAGAATGACGCACAGCTCAGATCCAAGGGACAATAGCATTAGTCTCCCCAGCGCGGTTGGGCCGAATTCTCGATAAGCGGTATGCCTAAACTCAGTAATGCATTGCGGGCCCTGCGATACCGCAATTACCGACTCTTTTTCGCCGGCCAGCTTATTTCCCTTATTGGAACATGGATGCAGAATGTCGCCCAGTCCTGGCTGGTGTACAGGCTGACCGGCTCATCGTTCCTTCTCGGCTCCATCAGTTTTGCATCGCAAATTCCCATTTTTCTTCTGGCCTTCGTCGGCGGAACGATCGCCGATCGATACAACCGGCATCGGATCGTGGTTGCCACCCAGACGGCATCGCTGATTCTTGCTCTCGCGTTGTCTGTCCTGACGCTTACCGGCGCGGTCCGCATCTGGCATATCTTCGTCCTCTCGATTCTGTTGGGTGTCGTAAATGCGTTCGACATGCCGGCGCGACAGGCCTTCGTCGTGGAACTGGTGGAGAGGGAGGATCTGATGAATGCGATCGCTCTCAACTCTTCCATCTTCAACGGGGCGCGCGTGATGGGGCCGGCGGTCGCGGGCGTATTGATTGCGGGAATCGGAGAGGGTTGGTGCTTTTTTGCCAACGGAATCAGTTACGTTGCGGTTATTGCCGGGCTGCTTCTCATGAAACTGAAGCCGCGGAGCGGCATCCGCCATAAAGAGTCGGCCGTCAGCGATGTTCTGGAAGGATTTCACTTCGTGCGCCGCACCCGCCCCATACGCACGCTGTTGCTGCTGCTCGGATTGTTCAGCATAGCCGGAATGCCCTACTCGGTGCTCATGCCTATCTTTGCCGACAAGGTTCTTCACGGCGGGCCTCGTGGTCTCGGTATTCTGATGGGCGCGACAGGACTGGGGGCCTTGATCGGATCGGGCATGCTCGCCGCCAAGTCCGGCACCCGCGGGCTTGGGAAACTCATTGCCATCGCAAGCACAGGATTCGGCGTCGGGCTCGTGTTGTTTTCGCTCTCCCGTTACTTCTGGCTTTCCGCGGTATTCCTCGTCCCGGTCGGCATGTCCTTCATGATGGCGATGGCCTGCACAAACACACTAATACAAACCATCGTCCCGGATCACCTGCGTGGGCGCGTCATGGCGACGCACGTATGGATGTTCCTGGGGATGACGCCGTTCGGTGCTTTTTTGGCCGGAGCGGTTGCGGCGCATGCGGGGGCGCCGACGACCATGTTGATGGGAGCGATTCTCTGTCTGGCGGGAGCCGGGCTGTTTGCATCCCGGATGCGTGGATCACAGCTCGCTGGACCTATTCCAATCCAAACCCACGTAGAATTCGATACCGATTCCAAAAATACTGCTTAAGCCGCTTTGAACGGCCTATAGGCTAAAGCCTCCAGCTTTGCCCCCATTCTGAGGGCTTCCTCTCGTCACCCGCTTCGGGGGTGGAAGTCGATTTTATTGCCCGCAAAAAATGGACTTTGTAATCCGGGAGAATATTTGTATTCTATGTGTTTTGAATTTGGCAGGCGGCCTGTTGCGAGGGGCTGAAATCGGGAAAGGCACCAAAATCAGCCGCGGAAAGAAACTCGGTATCATCATAATAAAACCCATAAAAAAGAAAGCTCAATAGAACTTACGGAGGATGGCACATGGCAAATCTTGATCCAACTAAACTTGCTGACTGGCAGATCGCGTTTGAATGCGAAAAAGACATGAAAACGGTCAAGCAGATTGCGGATGGACTTGGAATTAAGGATAAGGAACTGATTCCTTACGGACATTATTATGGCAAGGTGGATTATCGGGCCATAATGGAGAGAGTAAAAGACAAACCTGACGGCAAATACATCGACGTTACGGCGATCACCCCGACTCCTCTCGGAGAAGGCAAAAGCACTTCCACCATGGGCCTGGTCCAGGGCATGGGAAAGCGCGGGAAGAAAGTTACCGGCGCAATCCGTCAGCCTTCGGGCGGACCGACCATGAACATTAAGGGAAGCGCAGCGGGCGGCGGACTGGCGCAGTGCATTCCTCTCACCCCGTTCTCCCTGGGATTGACCGGCGACATCAACGACATTATCAATGCCCATAACCTGGGAATGATAGCACTCACCTCCAGAATGCAGCATGAATACAACTATGATGACGCCATGCTCGCGTCCAAGAAACTGAAACGCCTGGATATCGATGCCAGAAACGTTGAAATGAAGTGGGTCATTGATTTTTGCGCCCAGGCGCTGCGCAACATCACCATCGGCCAGGGCGGCAAAATGGACGGATTCCTGATGCAGTCCGGATTCGCCATTGCGGTCAGCTCTGAATTGATGGCCATTCTCGCGGTTGCCACAAGCCTCAAGGACATGCGCGAGAGAATCGGCAAAATAGTTGTCGCGTACAACAAGAACGGCGGTCCCGTCACAACAGCCGACCTTGAAGTGGACGGTGCCATGTGCGCGTGGATGGTCAACACGATCAATCCGAACCTGCTGCAGACGATCGAAGGACAGCCGATCTTCGTGCATGCCGGACCGTTTGCCAATATCGCCATCGGACAGTCCTCCATCGTGGCGGATAAGCTGGCTCTGAAGCTTGCGGAATATCACATCACCGAAAGCGGATTCGGCGCCGACATCGGATTCGAGAAGTTCTGGAATCTTAAGTGCCGCTACTCCGGACTGACGCCTAATTGCGCGGTTGTGGTTGCCACGGTTCGCGCTCTCAAGAGCCATGGCGGCGGACCTCCGGTTCCTCCGGGCAAAAAGCTGGATCCTGTTTACTCGCAGGAAAATGTTGAGCTGGTGGAAAAGGGCTTGCCCAACCTTCTCAAGCACATCGAGAATGTGAAAAAAGCCGGAATCAATCCGGTGGTTTGCATCAACTCGTTCTATACAGACACCAAGGCCGAAATCCAGTGCATCAAGAAGAACGTCGAAGCCATCGGCGCCAGAGTGGCTGTTTCCGAGCATTGGTTGAAGGGCGGCGACGGCGCGCTCGAACTGACGGATGCCGTCATCGACGCCTGCAACGGGCCGAACAACTTCAAGTTCCTTTATGAGCTCGACATGCCGCTCGGCAAGAGAATCGAGACCATCGCCAAGGAAATTTATGGCGCGGATGGTGTGACTTACACGCCGGCCGCCAAGGCGAAGCTCTCCAAGATGGAAAAAGATCCTGAGCTTGTCAAGCTCGGCACCTGCATGGTGAAGACTCATCTCAGCTTCTCCCACGATCCCAATATCAAGGGAGCTCCCAAGGGCTGGACGCTGCCGATCCGCGACATCCTGACCTACAAGGGTGCGGGCTTCGTTGTCCCGGTTTCCGGGGACATCACCCTGATGCCGGGTACCGCATCGGATCCTGCGTATAGAAGAGTAGATGTAGATGTGGAAAGCGGAAAGGTTACTGGTGTTTTCTAGTCCTTTCTAAAAAAATCGGCGCCGGAGGCTAGTCCCCGGCGCCGATCTCTCCCAAGCCAAATCCTTCTCCCAATTTCAAAATCCCCTAGTGTAGTGCGTCGAACAGATCTCCACATATAGCAGGGAAAAAAACCCACCCAACCGACTAGGGATGGCAACTGGCTTACGAAGCGTTTAAGCAATATAGCTGCGCTTATCAATGACGCAAAAACGCTTTGCCAGCACCAAGCGTTATTTATACGCGTCCTCTATTGGATCCTTGCCAAAATTGGCTTTAGCCCATGGGGCATAAAATATAGGTATCGATCATAAATAAGCATCGATCAGACTGATCAAGTACTCTTACATAATGCCGTAGGATATTGCTTATATTCAAGCTGAAAGCTAAGCTGATCGCTGAGAGCTGACGGCTGAGAGCTCCAGCGCGGCCGGCCATGCACTCACCTCAATTGGGTTGCGGCCGCTGGCCGCGCTGTGTAATCTGTGGCTATTTTTGTTTTTGAGGTTTTTGGGTAGATTTAGTTCATACCGATCAAATGTCGGGAAATCTATGGCGCACCACACCGGCAATCCGACAATTTCAAGTGCGCGGTTTCGACGATGGCCGGTTACTTGATTCCGGGCTCGGTCATATTTCTTAAATTGAAAATTTCATCGAGCCTGTCCTTTGTCAGGAGGCCCTTTTCCAAAACAATCTGAGAAATGGGACGGCCGGAGGAAAGGTATTCCTTGGCCACTTCCGCTGCGGCGGCATATCCGATATGGGGATTCAATAGCGTCACGATGCTCATGCTGGAGGCGGCCAGTGTTTCGCATCGTCCGGCATCAGCCTGGATTCCCGCAATGCAAAACTTCGTGAATGCGCCGACGGCATTGCCGAGAATTTCTATCTCGTGCAGCAGGTTGAATGCAACCACCGGCATCATCACGTTCAATTCCAGTTGCCCTGCCTGCGCGGCCAGCAGGATCGTGGTATCGCAGCCGATGACCTGAAAACAGACCATGTCGAGCATTTCGGCCATGACGGGATTGATCTTCCCGGGCATGATCGAGGATCCCGGCTGAACAGCGGGCAGCGCAATTTCCGCGAGGCCGGTTTTGGGCCCGGAGCTCATCAGGCGAAGATCATTTGCGATCCGGATCAGATCCTGAGCCAGGCACCGCACCGAGCTCGAAAGCTCCACGAAGGGTCTCAATGATTGCATGGCTTCAAAATAGTCCTCCGCCATGCGGAATTCGCTTCCGATGTCCCGGCTCAGTTCCCGGACCATCATCGGGCGGTATTGGGGATGTGCGTTGACTCCGGTCCCGACTGCGGTCCCTCCGATCCCAAGCTCCCGATTCGACTCCGAAGCTCTGCGGATGGATTCATGGTGCTTGCGCAGACAGGTTGCATATGCCCCGAACTCCTGGCCGAGGCGAACCGGAACCGCATCCTGCAAGTGTGTCCGGCCCGACTTGACGATGCCGTCAAATTCCATTGCCTTTGCCGCCAAGGCGCTCTCCGCCTCCCGTAGCGATGACAATAGGGATTCGCAGAGGGCGACCGCCCCGATTCGGATCGCCGTGGGGCAGACGTCGTTGGTCGATTGCGCCATGTTAACGTGATCGTTGGGGTGGATGATGGAATAGTCCCCTTTGCGTCCGCCCAGGATCTCGATGGCCCGATTGGCAATCACTTCATTGGCATTCATGTTGTGCGAAGTGCCGGCGCCGGCTTGATAGACATCCACGACAAACCATTCCCGCAAATTGCCGCTCAGAATTTCCTCGCAGGCTTTGATGATTGCGTCGGCTTTCCGTTGATCGAGCAGACCGAGGTCCCGGTTGACTCCGGCGGCAGCTTTTTTAATGCGAACTGTTGCTTCGACATAGGAAGGCTTCGGCTTCAAGCCGCTGATTGGAAAATTTTCGACTGCGCGATCCGTCTGGATGCCGTAATACGCATCTGCCGGAATTGCCCGCTCGCCCAGAGAATCCTTTTCGAATCGTGTTTGCATCGCATTTCTCCCTGATTAAGATTGAACAAAGCCGCCGGCTAAAATCAAGGAGTTAATTCCGGAGGGAGCCGGAATCACGAAATTGGTGCGGTCGCCTTGGGAGTGCGTCGGAGATTCCTGAGATCTGGTCAGTCTCAATTGCAAAAAGCAAGCCACGGATTAACACGGATTACACAAATAAGTTTAAAGGTCTTTTCGTCCTTCAGATCACGAATGGGACAATCGCCTTCACTCGTTTCCGGTAATCCGGGTATTCATCGGGGAAATGCCGCAGCATGAGCGCTTCTTCCTGCTTGAGCTTGAGCCAAAGAGCGGCCATCATTAAGGGCATCGCCACCCAGCCGCGGAGCCTGCCGATTTCGATGGCTGTGCCGAGACCCATCGTCAATAGGCCGGTGTAAATGGGATGCCGCACAAAGCGATAAGGCCCGCGCCGGATTAATTCGTGCCCCTGCTTGAAGGTTACATCGCTGCTCCAGTTGCCCGCCAGCGTCCGGCGTGCCCAAAGCGTTACGAATAACCCCAGGACGCAAATAAATCCGCCCATTGCAATCGCCCAATCTGCATGTGACGTCACGGATGCATTCAGCGTTGGCGGCAAATACCAGGCGGCCAGCAGATAATAGCTGAATCCCAGCGGAATTCGATGGGCCAGGGCGGACCATACGCTTTGCCTTTCCGCAGTCACCTTTACCCTCCGCGCGTTGATAATCCAGTATGCAAAGAAACCAATCCAGCAGCCGAGGACAAGGGTACCCGAAATCGCTGTCATGCTGAATTTGCTCAAGACATCTCCTATTCTGGCGCGCGGTTCCCGGGATGCAGGATCGCGGAAAATATCAATCAATATTTCATTCTGCATCCAATAGCCCCAAAAGTGGAACTATATAGGTAAATAGAAAGCAGTATTGACGTCAGAGGAGTGAAGCGATCAGTGGTTTGGGTGCATTTGGATTCTGGCTATTTTGGGCAGCAGTCGTTGTGACGACTGCCTGGGTTGTAGTCCGCAAGGCTAAGATACGGCAGGAAACACTAATTCACTTTGCGGAAGGAGGGCAAGGACTGGACAAGGATCTCATCGAAAAAATTCTTTTCTCAAGTGGGATAAATCGAGCTATCTCCGAAAAGTCCGCGCGCGATAGACGCAGATTGCAAAGGCTTCCGATTCGATGGGCTTGCCGGACTCATCCATGGCCGGTGCAAATTTCCATTTTTTGACCGCCTCAATGGCAGCCGGCGTTATGAAAATCATTCTTGACAATGACGAAAGAATTCGTCATAATGACGAACAGATTCGTCATAGTGGAAGAGGGGATCCTCATGAAACAGAATATCAAACGTCCTACCGATGCGGAATTAACAATTCTTCAGGTTCTCTGGGACCGGGGCCCCAGCACGGTCCGAGAGGTTTACAAAATCCTTAACAGCGACCGGAACGTCGGCTATACGACAGTGCTTAAATTCATGCAGATCATGACGGACAAGGGTTTGGTGGAGCGGGACGAGAGTTGCCGCCCGCAACTCTATCGCCCCTGCCTCCCGAGAGAACAGACCGAGCGCCAGTTGATCAAGGACTTGGTTGACCGCGCCTTCGGCGGTTCTGCCAAGCGGCTTGTGATGCAGGCCCTGGAAGTGAAAAAAGCATCACCCGGTGAATTGGCTCAAATCGAAAAGCTTCTCAATAAGCTCGAGCGAGGTGAAAAATGATTCCATTTATTTTCGACAACCCCGCCGTGTTGAGGATGGGATGGGCATTGCTCCACTTTCTCTGGCAGGGGACTGTGATCGCGCTGGCACTCAAGGGAGCATTGATGCTTTTGGGGCAACGCTCCTCCTCCAGGCTTCGATATGCGCTCGCCCTTGCTTGCCTGTTCCTGATGGCGGCGCTGCCCGTTTTCCTTCTCTGCAAGCCGCAAAGAAGCAATTCGAATATCCCTGCGGCATACGAAACCGTGCAGTTCGAGACGGCATCCTTCACGGGTTCAACCGCGACTGCAATCCCAATCGATCGAAAGCCGGATTTTCGCCCCGATGTTTCTCAGCGTGTCGCGCCGTTGATTCCCTGGATCGCCGCAGGTTGGTTTCTCGGGATGGCGCTGCGGTTGCTGAAGACCATCGGGGGCGTCCTTCAGGTACGATCCCTTCAACAGAAGGCAGCAGGTCGTTGCGAAATAAAAACGACTGCATCCTTTCACCGATTGGCTGCCCGTGCAGGAGTTGCCGACTTTCCCATCCTGGAATCCGACCTAGTTTCTTCCCCGACCGTTGCCGGATGGTTCAGGCCTGTTATTTTGCTGCCCAAAGGCGTTTTGGAAAAACTCGATCGTCCGATGCTGGATGCGCTCGTGGCTCATGAGTTCGCGCACATCCGGCGCCATGACAGCGTAATGAATCTGTTGCAAACCGTCGTCGAGGACATGCTTTTCTTCCATCCTGCCATGTGGTGGGTAACCAGGAGTGTCCGTGCCGAACGTGAGGCTTGCTGCGATGACGACGCGGTGGCCATCTGCGGCGACACATTAGTTTATGTCCGCGCGCTTTCACAGGCCGAGCAATTCCGATCTTCCATACCGGTCATTGCCCTGAGCAGTTCCCCTCTCTTACAAAGAATCCGGAGGTTGACTGAAATGAAGATATCGAAAATGAATTACCTTACAGCTTTTTGCATTACTCTCTTCGCGGTTTCTTTCGTTATCGCAACGGCGGCAGGCTCCGCCTTATTAGCCACGATTCCTCCGCAGAGTTCAGAATCAGGTGCATCGGCGAGCACGTCAGGCGGGGGGCAGGATCTCGATCAAGCCAGGTCTGAAGCTCGGGGGGGCGGTGCGAATTCTCGGGATAAGGAGGTCAGATACTCTCTGTTGTGCGGGATTGTCATCGGCACAAAGGATAAGGCAACCGGCAAACCAGTCTTTTTTCCGCCGCGCGAAAAAGATGGGAAACCCGGCCAGGGCATGTGCGTTCTTCTCGACGTTTCATCACCGAAACCTTCCAGAGTCTCCGGCGAAATTCAGGCATCAAAACTTATCCATAAAGTTGATCCCATCTATCCGGAGGTTGCCATCAAGGCACACGTCGGCATTCGAGTATTGCTCAACATAAACATGAATGAGGAAGGGCTTGTAACGGGTGCTGAAGTTAAAAAGTCGCAGACGGTGCCGCCGGATAGAGACAGCAATGGCGATTGGGTTGGCGGCGTTCAGGCGGGCGTTGTCAGGGGCATCAATAGCGCCGCAATCAATGCTGTGAAGCAATGGAAATACAGTCCGACTCTTTTGAATGGCAAAGCGATTCCGGTCACGACGACGACTTCAATCACTTTTGCCTTCAAAAAGGATGGATCCCCGGAGATCCTCATATTTCCCTGAGGTTCGTTCCAAGAAGCATTCACTCCCGGCGGAGGAATCGTCGCGTAATCGGAATGGGACCATCGGAATGTAGCAGTTTCCGCTACGCGCGTTCAGCCACCGGGATTTCTAACTTCCCGCAATCGCGTTGATTTACCTGGCCTGCCTATTCAGCCTCCTCAGGCCGAGTTGGCGGAGATTGAGGTTTCTCCAGGCCGGCAATCAGGGATGCAATTGCCTTGCGGAAGCACAGCGGATCCATGGAAGGGGGGACGTCCCACTCGTCCACCTGCTTTTGCGCGTGCTTCAACGGTGGCAATTTGCTCCAAGAGCGTTAGCACATGACCTGATGAAGCTCAACACTGCATTGAGCAACACCACCAACAACTTAAAGCAGAAGGTAGCCAAAACATAACTTCTATTTGAGGGTACGTTGAACGATGCACACGGACAAATAGGCTGCCTGATTGGTTTGTCGAAAAAAACCGGACTTGTGATCTCAAAGGAACATCGAAAAAGTCACATTGACGGAATGGGCGGATTAGGTCTGGAGCGCGGTTTTCATCAGCCTTGAGTATGCAAGGTGCATGCGGATGGATTTAACATTTTCCAAGTATCGGACGTGCCAGTATACTGGGACGGGCCGGAGGGTTGGGGTGGAATATCAAGCCGAAATAGCAAGCGCCGTATATGGCAGGGGCATTGCGGCCCTTATCACATCTTCAGCCGGTTTCGCTTGGTTCGGATGGGGCATTGCGGCGCTTCGGGGTATCCCTTCGGCTATGCTGGTGGCGTACCTATTGGCAGCCGCCGTGCTGATGATATTCGCCGTAAAAGCGTTGCGGCGAGGTAAGAAGATGATGAAATCGCAGGGTGCGTCACGAAGCGAATTTTGGCAGAAGAGACGCAAGGCCTTCGGCATTGTGGCTGTCCTTGAGGTTGTGGGATGCAGTATCGTCCTCATCCTGGCGAGCGTTCTCCACCGACCGGATTGGGCTGCTGTAGGGATCAATCTTGTTGTCGGATTGCATTTTATTCCGCTGGGAAGGATCTTTAAGTCCGCTGCCTATTATTGGGTTGGCGGTCTGATGGTTGCTTGGGACATCTTGACCATGACGGCGCTGAATTCCTGGAATCCAACGGCAGCGGCGGCTATGGCATCAGGGTTGATTCTCTGGGCTGCGGCTATTCAGACGCTCACACAGTCCTACCGCTCACAAGGATGGTGAACAATGCTCTTCAAAATAAGGTTGATGACCATTTGTACTATCCTCCTGTCTTGCAACCTCTACGCACAAACCCAATCGCAGCCCACACCCCACGCGGCGGCGCAGATAACGCCCAGACCCGTTGTGAAATATGGATCAAACATCGCCGCCGGCAGGACCTTCACGCATGACGGCGTCAAGCTCTATTACGAAGTTTACGGATCGGGCGAACCGCTTTTACTCGTGCATGGCAACGGCGGCAGCATCGCCACTTTCAAGGCCCAGATCGATCACTTCCGCAAGAGCTACAAGGTTATCGCCATGGACAGCCGGGACCAGGGCAGGTCCGGCGACAGCCCGGACAGGATCACCTACGAGAAGATGACGGACGACCTTGCTGCGCTGCTTGACCATCTGAAAACAGGGCCAGTGAATGTGCTGGGTTGGAGCGATGGCGGAATCGAGGCGCTGCTGCTCGGCATCCGGCATCCGGCGAAGGTGAAGAAGATCGCGGCGATGGCCGCGAACCTGAATCCGACCGGTGAGGCCTTAACACCGGAAGTCCTCGCCTTGATAAAATCCATGGTGGAATCGATACCGCCGGACGCCAAGGAAACCCCACAGGGCAGGCGGGAGTTGAAGGTGACGCAAATGATGCTCGTCGAGCCGCACATTGATGCCAAGGCGCTTGAGACGATCACGGCGCCCACGCTCGTTCTGGCTGGCGATCACGATGTGATCCGCGACGAGCACACGTTGGAGATCTACCACCACATCCCCAACAGCCAGCTCTGCATCTTCCCGGACGCGACACACATGATTCCTTACGATGAGCCTGCGCGCTTTAACGCCGCGGTTGAACGCTTTTTTCGGACGCCCTTTGTGGGGAAGGATCGCATCAAGGACATGCTCAAGTCTTTCGAGGCGCTGAAAGCCGCCCAGCAATAACTTGTGCCGGCCGGAAGGACTGGCGCCGCAACCTGAATCCTGCTGATCACGATACAGTATTCCGGGCCATAAGTCCGATATGGGAAACCGCATCTGCAATGCTTACTGGCACCCGGAGGATCAATCGGCTATTTGAAAACCGCGGTGTCCTGCACTTTTAAGCACTCCAACTTCGCGCTGGTATTTCTCTTCCAAGTGCACGAATATGGGAGCGTCAGCCATTTGGCGACAAACAGGAGCGACCGTGAACAGGGCTGGATTATGGATTTCGTTTTTCTCCCTATTTCTTTGCGCGGGATGTTCGCCGCCTCCTGGAGGTTCGGACGGTTTTAAAATCGCGTTCGTCCCGAGCACGCCCGGGCAGTATGGCGTCTTCTCGATGAACTCTGACACCACCGGCTCGAAAATTCTCGTCGCGGACAAGATGGCGCAGGTCCGGTTTGCATCCTGGTCTCCGGACGGGAAAAGGATCGCGTTCTACACGCTCCGTGGCCAGGATCAGAACATCCTGGACAAATACCGCATGGCCAACGAGTATTTGCTCTACGTCATGGATGCGACAGGCGAGAACCAGAAGCGGCTCCTTGATTTTCCTGTCATGGATTTCGGGTGGGCTCCCGACAGCCGGCGCCTGTTCGTCATCTCCGCATTTGAAAGTCCCGACCGGAGCTCGCCGGAAGTGCTGAACGGGACCAGGAATCCCCTCGCTTCCGTGTACGTGTTCGACATGCAAACCGGTGTCAGGAATCGATTGCCGGGGTCGGGACGGAACTGCTCTGCATCCTGGTCGCCGGATGCCACGCGTCTGGCCGTCGGCTTCGGAGATGGAGAAAACTGCGGAATATATCTGATCAGTCCTGATGGCGGGCGAAACGAACGATTGACGGATGGCGCAACGATTGATTTCCGCCCCGCCTGGTCTCCCGACGGAAGAAGCATCGCGTACGTCGCGTAC
>Ga0335071_10002614_pt1 | contig 19202 bp, 16 predicted proteins | sample Lox_Sample_15_FD_206724 | JGI IMG/M metagenome (GOLD analysis project Ga0335071, IMG submission 206724) | Soil microbial communities from Loxahatchee National Wildlife Refuge, Florida, United States - Lox_Sample_1.5 | ecosystem: Environmental > Terrestrial > Soil > Wetlands | place: USA...
GTCGACCTGACTAGCGGACTCGTCATTGCCGGGGGTACGGTTCTCAATCCTCGACCGAATGTCGTTCCGGGGGTGCCGTTCGAACTCTATGGCGCGAAATATCCTGGTGGCAAGATCTTCAACAGATCCGCTTTCACGACGCCTCCGAAAGGTACACAGGGAGACTTCCCACGCAACTACCTTCGCGGTTTCGGCGCATCCCAAGTCGATTTTGCCTTGCAGCGACAATTCAAATTGAGCGAAAAACTAAACCTCCGGTTTCGTGGTGAGTTCTTTAACCTCTTCAACCATCCGAATTTCGGCTCTCCCAACAATTCTCTAAGCAGTCCGCTGTTTGGATATTCGACGCAAACACTGGCGAACAGCCTCGGAACTGGCGGCGCGAATGGCGGCCTCAACCCGCTGTACCAGATCGGCGGCCCGCGCTCCATCCAACTGGCGCTCAAGCTTCAGTTCTGATTTCAGCATAACGAGGACAGGGGAGCTAAACTCGTATCCTGATGCCGCATCCCTCATGGAACGACAGCTACGCCTCAGGGCAGCTGCCCTGGGACACTGGACAGCCAGAGCCCCTGCTCGTCGAGTTCGTCACTTCCGGCGGGGTCTCTCCAGCCCGGACCCTTGAGATCGGCGCGGGTACCGGCACAAATGCAATTTGGCTGGCCGAACGGGGCTTCGATTTACTCGGAGTTGATGTCTCGCCGCTCGCCGTCGAACAGGCCCGCGCCAAACTGAAGGACCGCGATCTGCGCTGCCGCTTCGCCCCATTGGACTTTCCCTCCGCGACTCCTCCTGACGCTCCGTTCCGGTTCGTGTTCGACCGGGGTTGCTTGAGGCCGGGGCAGTTCAAGCATGTAGAAACAAGCGCTTCTTCCGGGTCGCCGCAAATTCGAACCGGACACCCGGTCTCACGCCGATGCGATTGCGATAGCAACCACGTCAACCATTGCCAGCAGAAAATTAACACCGACTACCAACAGCCCAGCAAGAAACCGCGTTTGGATATCGCCTTGGTCAGCTTCAATATAGATTTTGATTGGATATAACAAAGCAACAATTTCGAGTGTCGCAAGCGCTATCCAGATCTTTCTCGTGGGATTCTTCTTCATTTCCGTTCTCCAAACGAAGTGCTCTCATCGCTTGATTGCGCACAGACTCCAAGGCATTTTGGCGTTAAGCCGTGTGCTCTGTTCATCCTCTTCGGAGCCTGATAATGCCGAGCATTGTCCACTGAATTGTCGTTTGGGACTACCCCACATCGGGGCAGAGCGCAGACTCTTAAGAGCAATCCGTAGACTGTTTTGAGTGAAAGAACGGAAGAGAAAGCAAGAAATACCCGCAGACTCGCGCGGCGTACCAAGCGATGTAAAGCTATGTTATGGATGGAACAGATGCAACCTATGGAAGCTGTAACGTGAGCGACATGGGAAAGTGGTCGGAACCAGAAGCAGAAGCGTGAACAGTAGGCGAAACCGAATGCACTGGGCCGCGATCCAGGATCCAATCAATCGCCTTGGAGCCCAAAGCTTTTCCTTGTCGGATCGTTGGTTGTATAGCGCGCCTGATCTTCACTATGCTGTTTTCGGTGAACCAACGCATAAATCACCTCTTTAAATCCCCAGTCGACCAGTTCCGCTATAGACACGGCTTGGACAAGAATTTCACCCTTTATCAATACACGCTTACCGTTTCGCGACGGATCTGCCTCCACTCGCCGCGATAAAAGAGGCGGAACAGGCGGAATGGAGCGGTTAGAGAGTAGGATGTCTCCATGGCCGCGCTAAACACATCCGACATCCATTGTTGATAATCGAATCTCTCCATAATTCCTCGATTTCCCTCACCGCATGTCGAGGACCAACTTTATTTGCTTGATAATGAAGCAACGAGCTTATTGGACGGAGTTAAAAAGCGCCCAACTCTGGGCATTTGACGCGATAAGGGCATCTGCGATAGTTCAACACAGTTTCATTCTGCTGGATTCCGGTGGCGGCGATCTCCACCTTGACGCAGAGAACTAAACATTCGGCACTCCCGTTAGCGGCTCATCCAAAACTGACGGATCTGCTACTTTTGGGCAACCTGTTCTTTCTGTTCATCTTGCAGGCGCAGCTCCAATTGTTGGTCTTGCAAGACCCTCTCCAATGCCTGTTGCTGTCTAAGCAGATCGGTTGCTCGAGCTTGCATGCGCTGGTGCAGTTCCAGTTCGCCCATCCCCAGCCTCTGCGCTAACGCTTCGTTCGACAGTTTGAGCTCGTACTCGACAATCTCCTGGCGTTGCGCCAACTTCTCCATCGACTCTTGCTGTGCCGCTTCGAATGTCGCGAGTGCGACTCGAGTGTCAAGTATGTAATAAGAAGAGAGCACAACGTAAAGGATGGCGAGAGCTGCCACTAGATATGGCCAAGATGCAGTTCCCCTTCCTCTTGAAGTGGTGCTACTAATGTGCGTGGGAGGACCATTGCACCCATAAACAGGTGGAATACCATTTTGTTGTAAGCGGAGAGCATTCACCGGCGTCTTTCCTCGAACTACGAAGTGCATGCGCCATGCCAAACCGGTTGCTCAGAACTTCTTTCTCTTCAGACGCGAGATACTGAGCGGGGGACGAAATCTTCTTTTCGCAACCATGGCAGTACACGTGCAGGAATTTCCTGCGATGTGATCTGGTAAGTGCGAAACTTCGCCGCCTCCAGCCATGGCACGAGCTTCCTTTTCTTCCTTGCTGTGGGTGCCAGCAATTGTGCATTGCAACCGCAAAACGCATTAGACTCATTGCGCTGGTCGCCGCTTCCCTGCTGCTCTGCGGTGCCCAGTCCTTTGAGCCGCTGCCGAAACTGTATCGTGCTGAGCCACAGGACGTGCCGCCCTGGGCCGAGCAGGGAAATTTCCGTTTCATTCGCCTGGATGGAGGCAGATCGAGAGCTGGAAGCTGCATCGCAGCTCGCGGATATCAATCAGCAACTGAAGTCGAAGAAGCTGGAGCCGATCACAGTAATCACGGAACCGCAATGGCAGGCAGGTCAGGACAAGGAGGGCGGCGGAGCGCCCCCCCGCAGAGATGACGTTGTGGAGTCGTGACAGGCAGGAGAGGGATTGAGGAAGTGGGTGGCTCCACTGTGGTGCTGAGAGTGCCCAAGCAAATGACCCTCGACCTATGCGCTACTGCGTATGTCGGTGCGTGGTGAGTTCAACGCGATCGGTGACCTGGCGGAGATTTTGCGCACCAGTGAAATCTTCGAGCAGGACGCGCTGTTCGAACGGGCGGGAGGCGAAGCATCTTCGCCGCACCGGAAGACGCCATACACGCTCCCTTCTTATGATCGATGACGCTGCCATCAGCGATTATTGAACTGCGACGGGAGAGACTGGCAACTTGTACTTCTATCAGTTGAACGCCGGTTCTGCGGGGATTAGCGTACGTTTTGCATCGCAGATTCGGTCGGCCCGAGCTCCAAAGGTGTCGCATTTTCGTCACCGCAACCCACAAGATGTCCGCAGACAGCAATTTCCGTAGAGGTATTTCGAAATACTGGTCAGCGACATGGTCGCGGCGGTTGATTGAGTACGTCGGGTTCGCAGCCTTTCTTGGTCTGGTCCTCTGGGCAGGGCGAGCGCTGTTGCGCTCCGGGCCACAACGAACCGTCGCTATGGCCATCTATCCAGAAGGCAGTCTCAACGCCGAACTGGTGAAGCGCTACCAGCAGGTCCTGCTTCGCAAAGGAATTGAATTAAAGCTTGTGCCTTCGACCGGTGCTGCCGAGAGCGCGGCACTCCTAAGAGACGCCGATTCAGGAGTCAGGATCGCGCTTATCCCTGGCGGTATCACCAGTGCTGAAGAATCGCCCCAATTGGTCTCGCTTGGTACGTTGTTCTATCAGCCTCTTTGGGTATTTTCCCGCCATCGCCTCGGAGGAGCCGAAGGGCACCTTCTACAGCGACATAAGCTGCTCCGGAGCCTGCGCATTTCCATTGGCCCGGAAGGCAGCACAACACATGCCCTGTCACTTAAGCTTCTCGGGCGCGCGGGAGTGATCGACCTCAAGACCGCCACTCTGATTCCTTACGCACCGTCCGAGTCGGCTGAGAAGCTAATTCACGGTGACATAGACGTTGCGATTCTCTTTGACGGGTGGGAAAGTCCCGCGGTACAGCGACTCCTCAACGCCAAAGACATCACTCTTGAAAGTGTTCCGCGAGCTGACGCGTTTGATGCGCTTTATCCGTTCTTGGACAAACTGGTTTTGCCGGCGGGCGTAATCGACATGAGGGTTCCGAAACCGCCAGCGGATGTGACGCTCATTGCCACCAAGTCGAATCTGGTCGTCCGACGAGATCTGCATGATGCCATCCAGTACATGTTGCTCGAAACGGCGGTCGAGATTCATTCTACGGCGGGAATATTCCGAACAGCAGAGCAGTTTCCCGCTCCGGAGATCGTCGATCTTCCGCTCAGTCCAGTGGCGCGCGAATTCTACAAAACCGGCACGCCCTATTTGCTGCGCCACCTTCCGTTCTGGTTGGCCGTACTCCTCGGGGAGCCGATCGTGTGGCTAATCCCCGTGCTGGTTATCATGTTTCCCGTGTTCCGACTTGGGCCTACACTTTACAACTGGTTCGAACAAAGGCGAATTTACAGGCTGTATTCCGAGCTGAAGCGTCTGGAAGACGAGATGCTCCTCACAGACGCGAATGGAAACCGTATCGAGATCACGGAACGTCTCAACCGCTTGCGAGATCGGGCTAGTCGACTCTCTGTACCGACGGGTTTCAAGCCCCTGGTCTATTCTTTGAGGTTGCACATCGATATGGTCCGGAAAGAGATCCAAGAAATGGAGAGATCCCAAAGCGCCCCGGCAGGCTCTTGAATCCCGAAATACGGCACATACGCGCATCGATCCTATTCCGATGACGCGAAGCGTTTTCGTAGCCGCGGTCTAGACTTCCTTTTTGATGAGCCGTGTTATCCAGATCAGGATGACTGCACCCAAGATTGCTACTAGAATGCTCCAAATCAAGCCGCCGCTACCGATGCCCAATAGCCCAACCACCCAACCTCCGACAATGCCGCCCACGATTCCCAAAACAATATCGGCAATCATCCCATATCCGCCGCCTTTCATGATTCTTCCGGCGGCCCATCCTGCAATCAAACCGACAATTATCCACCATATAATCCCATGTGCCATGTGATCCTCCTTTGTCGACAATCAAGGAACTCATCCAGATGCAGGGCTAACCAGGCAACTAAACCCCAGCTATCGCCTTATTCTGTAGGACGCGCACTACTACCCTTCGATTCTCAGCCTGTCCGTCGGCACTCTTGTCATTATTGACCTGACGCGACTCTCCCATCGCTCCTGGCGCCAGAATGCGCGTCAGAGGCACACTTCCTTTTTGCAACAGAATGTTGGTCACGTTGTTCGCGCGATCCTCACTGAGCTTCTGGTTAACTTCAGAGCTGCCAGCCGCTGAGGCATGCCCAGTCACCTCAATGAGGTAGCCTTGGACACTCCTGGCCTTGGTGGCCATTTCTACTAACTGTGCTTCGTACTTCGGATCGACTTTTACCTTTCCGTTCGCGAAGTACACCGTCACCTCGTCGAGGATGTAATAATCATCCATATCGCCAAAGCGCGCGCTTGCGGCCGCGATCTGGGCTTTGTGCTCATCTAGTTGTGCTTGCTGCAATAGCAATTGCTCATTTTGTGCTTTTAGTGCCGCTGCTTGCTTTTCCAATTCGGCCGCATGCTCTTCCGTTTGCTTACGGTGCTGACGGTTAGACGCCTCGGCAAGCTGAGTCTTCTCAAGGTCATCTCCACTGAACTTCACCGATATAGCTACGAGCTTTCTGTCTGTGTTGTAGTTGCCCTCGACTTTCACCTTGAGGCCCGGCATGAGCGCGGCCATTGATTTGTCCGTTCGCCGAGCCTTGAACAGCCCGCCGGTCTGCGACACCTTCGTGCTGTCGTCCAAAAGAAACGCCAGCTCCGCACCCTGCATGAATTCCACGATCATCTCATTGCCGCTTCTTCCGACAATAACGCCCTCTATCTTGGTTGTTTCGGATTTCGCTGCTGTGGCCGATGCCAGAAGCACCACACCAATTACGGCTAACAGGAGCATTCTTGCTCCAACTTCACGGGTTTCCATAGTTGCCCCCAAAGGAAGTTTCCTTAAGGCGTTCTGAGACTACGACCGACGCGTAGCACTGGGAACTACAAAAACGTTCAGCACTCATAACGACTTGAGTGCGCATGTACGCGACAATGGAGGTGGGGTGATCTGGCGTGTTTCCTTCATCCCCACACCTAAAGATAAGCCTACTGATCGAAGTGGGACTCGCTATTTCCGGACTCTAGGAACCAGCCTTTTTTGCAGCTAAGGCTCTCCTTTCTGTAACCTCTCTTTCGGCCTCCACCCAATCCTCAAAAGCATGCCCGTCTTCTCTGCCTCGTAGTTCATAAAGTGCATAGGCTCGTAAGCGAATGTCATCTGTAAGAAACTGCTTAGTTGTTGTTATGTCAGACGCCCGGCGCCGCCGCATGCCCGAAGTTCTTGATGTATTGGCCATTGGGGGTCCTTTCTCGTCAGGAATCGGAGCCTCCGTTCCGCTAGGCTCAATCTCGCGGCTTACGTTGTTATGCAATCATGTGTCGTTGTATCGCGTACTCCAGCAGTTCCACATTCGACTTCGCGCCCAGTGCCTCCATCAATTTGTATTTATGGAATGCGACCGTGCCCGGCTTGAGATTGAGCATATAGGCGATTTCTTTCATCGACTTACCTTCCGCAAACAGTTGCAGGATCTCTGACTGCCGGATGGTAATCCGTTTCTCGGATGAGAATGTGCGGCCCGAACGGATGAGGTAATCGATCGTTTCTTTCGTAATCAGCGGGGATAGGTAAGATTCGCCTCGCAGGACGCGACGAACTGCGACCACCAACTCTCTGGCAGAGCAGTGCTTCAAAACATAACCGGAGGCGCCACGGAGAAAAGCTTCCGCGGCCACATCCGGGCCCGGGCTCATTGTTAAGTAAACCAATTTCAAGGCATGGTTTTTCTTTTTGATCTGCTCACCTGCGTCGAGGCCGTTTAGTTTTGGCATGGCAATGTCGACAATGACCACGTCGGGGCGCAGTTCAACAGCGGCCCGCATCAGGGCATGGCCGTCGTTAACGATTCCGATGACATTGAATTCCGGTTCTAGAAGCTGCTTGCAGACCTCGGCTACGAGGACATGGTCGTCTGCGATGAGGATCGTGCTGCGATTGCAATTCAAGGGGATCCTCCATGAGGCTGGTGGCAGATCTTTCACCTGAATCTGCGGAGTTTTAGTCTACGTTTCCTAAGCCATTCAGGGAGCGTTTCGAGCGTGCGAGCCCCGCAATCAATAATTCCCTGCGAGCTCCTTTGAGATGTTGAACTTGTACCTGATTCCGATAATGTTCTGCCACTAGGAGAATTCCTAGGGCAGAGTGAACGCTGGGTTAAAGGATGTCGCACCGAAATATCGTAAACCGAGATAGAGGGGGGCTCTTTGCTGCTTCTCTCTGGAGTGTTTCTAACTTGAGCGATTTCTTGCTGGGATCCCAGCAGTTGCAGCCGTTTTGCCTTCTTTAGTCCCGTAAAGGAGTCACATTGACTTCGAAGTTGGCCGTCTGGCTAACAGCTTTGAGCGGAACCCACGCGTCGATCCTTGTTCCCTGCGAGGGTTGGGAATGCAAGTTCAAGTGTCCGCCGACGAGGCGTAATCTCTCTTCCATGCTGCGAATCCCAATGCCGCTGCTGGCGGAGCGTACTGTTCGCTCGAACCCCCTGCCAGAGTCGGATACGACCAGGTGCAACGAATCACCGGTCCACTCCAGATGTACCTCCGCGCGATCTGCTCCACTGTGCCTCTTGACGTTTCGCAGCGCCTCCTGGGCGACCCGGAAGAAACAAAGAGCGGTTTCTGGAGGAATACTGCGCGGAACCTCTTCGGAAGTGAACCGAACTTCAAGTCCCTGCTGTTGTTCAAACTCATGGCAGAACGCTTTGATGCCAGCGACGAGACCAAGATTCTCAAGCGTTGAGGAATGAAGCCGATGGGACAAAGAATGCATATCGGCAGCCAATTCGCTCACTTCATTCCAAAGTTGACGGAGCGTTTCCTTCGCAGCAGGTGCTGATGTTTCGATTTGCTCTCGTAGACTATCGAGATCGTTGGCGAACAGGGCCAATCTTTGTTGATAGTCGTCGTGAATTTCGCGAGCAATTCGGCTGCGCTCTTCTTCTTCCGCCTTAATCAATCGGCCACTGAGAGTGGTGAGGGCTTCTTCGGCCGCTTTGCGTTCCGTGATGTCCATGGCCATGCCGACCATTCTCTCGGGAACCCCGGCTTCGGAATAATAGAAAGCCCCCCTTGCGGCGATCCAACGCACGTGCCCATCTCTTTGTAAGACACGGTACTCGTCCGAATAGGTTTCTCGAGATGCGCGAGCCCGGGCAATCGTTACGGCAACTCGCCTGCGGTCATCCGGATGCACGTACTCCATAAACTCCCCCAATTTCGCTTCGTAACGATCGGCAGCAAGCCCGAAGATGCTTTGTAGATCACCGAACCAGCGGTTTCGTCTGTTCTTGAGATCCCAATTCCAACCGACGGACTTACTAACTTCGAAGGAGAGTCGCAATCGGTCATTCATAAGGGAAAGATCGCGTTCAAACTTGCGCCTGCGGTTGCGCTGCCAAAGGAGAGCTGAAATGAGTGTTGTTTGCAGGAGGATCAGAACTACTCCGGCGATGATGTATCCCCTATAGGATTCCCATGCAGTAGGCTGGCGATAGAGGAGTGTGGTTCCAGGCGGTAATTCGCTTTCTTTGAGGCCCCACCGCTTCAGCGCGCGCCAATCGAACACGAAACCGTTCGGCGCTTGTTCGATGGCAATATCGCTCGGCCGCAACCCGTCGAAAATCTTCAGCACATCTTTTCCCGCGACAGTGCCCTGTTCTCTCAATCTGGCCAGATTTCCGCCCACCTCTCCGTGTCCGATGAAGACATCGTAAAGGCTGAACACCGGCACAGCGGAAGCCCTACAAATTAAGGGCCCACTTTCCTGGGAAGTGAATAGGTTCCCTTCGGCATCTCGAGCAATGGAGCTGTATAGAACGATCGAACCTTTCGACAGGCTGGCAACTCGGGCCTCTATTTCTGTGATGGATAGGTCGGTGAGGTAAGAGATGTCCAGCCGGCCCTTAAGCATCTCCAATTGGCGTCTGACATTGGCAATCTGTTGATGGTCGAATGAGGCCGCGCCTCCGACGACGATCACGTGCTTTGTTTCGGGCAGCAACTGTAATGCCGCGTTTACTGTGCCCACGGCATCGAGCCCCATCGTCACCCCGGTGATTTGAGCGTCTGATTTGAGTTCATGTTCAACGCCATTAGGAAAACAAAAGATGACCGGAACCCCAGGAAACAATCGGTTGTGTTGGGTGGCCAAAAGCTTCAGGGGCGAACTGCCGACCGTGACGATCACATCGGGTTTGCGCTGCTGATACTTACGGACATAGAAGTCCCAAAACCGATTCTGATCGGCCCCGTCGGGAAACAGCATCGTGTCCAAGTATTCGCGGTAAATTTCGATCCGGTATTTAGAGCCCCGAAAAGATTCCTGAATGGCGTCGTCGATCATCCGAATGGCTGGATAGGAGGGGTTCGCCTCATTGATGATCAGAACCCGATGCACCTGCGACAGGTCCGGGGTGGATCGGGAGAACAGGAATTGCCCTGTTGTTGCACATAGGACAATCAGCCAACCAGCGAGTCTTTTCGGAGTCATAGCCCCTCAACAGATTACGGACTCCTTTGGAGCCGAACTGTTCTCGTTGTTTCCCGGAAGGATACCCCAAACTGGAGGCAATGAGCATGCATTTTCGATTGGCTGCGGGTCTTGTATCCGCTTTCTCAATCACCACGCCTTCGATTACCATATTGTAACGATGTCGTGCAGAAGATGCTCTTCTCCAACTCTAAACGAATTCAGAGCCGAATTGACGATCCACCGCTCTGGGCAAGCGGATCTTAACTGGGGCCAGCTTGTTGTTTTCCCAACCATTCTGGTCCGTTCAGAATGCGGATTTACAGAGCTGACTGTACAAAAAGAGGATTTGCAACGGCTGTTTTCTCAAACAGACAACCGCGAGTGAAAGCCAACTCCGTGCTTACGGCCTGCCCGCGCCTGCCCCGAATGAGCCGTTATCTGCCGAGAGAAATATCTTGCCGTTCCGCACCGCATTGATCGCAGCGGGTAAGTCGTTCCGAAGGCGTGACTTAAATACGTATCCGGCTGCCCCCGCATCAAACGCTGCCTGTATGAACTCGAATTCCTGGTGCACCGTCAAGAAAACGATTTTCGAGCTGCAATGGGCGACGCGTAACTGACGCGCTACATCAAAACCGTTCACCTCGCCCATCGTAATATCCAGAATGATCAGATCGGGCCGCAACACCGGCACTTGCTGTACGACGAGTTTGCTGTCACTCAGTGTTCCTACAAGCTCGCAATCTGAAGGCAGCAACTGCAAAACATAATGAAGAACCGCCACGTTATCATCGACCAGCAGAATTCGCAGCTGTTCCGCCATCATTGACTCCAAGGCAGGTACACTCGCCAACGCCTTCAGATGCGGACGACGATGGCCACTATTGCCCATGCGACAGTCGGCTCTCCTAACAGCACGTCAACTTTTAGTCGCCACTGGCGCGAAGAGTCCGGACTTTAGTCGCGGTGAGTACAGTAACGCACTTGTAGCCCTGCCTAGTACACCTCTCAACTAGGAATACCCCTAGTCATGAAAGAGCTCCGCTGGATCTTATCTGTTAGGACTTTTCCTAGTTGTTCCCAGATTACTGCTCACCTACAACTATGGCCGTCCTGCAACGAGAAGTGTGACCACGGTTCCGCACGTCTGACATACGAGAGGAGCTAGGCCTATGCAATCCAGGGTTCCATGGGATAAAGCTAGAGGTGTATTCATCCTCGCTGTGATTGCCTTGTTTGTGCCGCGGTTTGGCCATGGTCAAACGCAGACAACGTCAAACCCTGAGGTGCAGCAACTGAGAGACGAGCTGACTCAGATGAAGCAAGAATTGGATGCGGTCAAAGCGCAACTTAAGGTGGTCACGGAGCAGAAGACACCGGTGGTTGATCAGGCGACACAAGATGAACCCTCCAAGGTAGTTCCGCCTTCGCCACCTGCCACACGGCTCGATTTGTATGGTTTTACTCAGCTGGATGCTGGTTACGATTTTGCAACGAATAATCCTAGCTGGTTTGATGTGATGCGCCCCACCCAGTTGAACGCGTTTCCAGGCGAGTTCGCTCCCGATGGCAAGTTCTACTTTAGCGTTCGGCAGACTCGCTTTGGGGTGAAGACCTCGACCGATACTTCTATGGGGCTTTTGAAAACAATATTCGAATTCGAGCTGTTTGGAACCGGAGTCGATGCGGGGCAGACAACTTTCCGGATACGACATGCCTACGGCGAATTAGGTCCCCTGGGAGCCGGTCAAACCTGGAGTCCGTTCATGGACATCGACGTTTTCCCAAATTCTCTTGAGTATTGGGGTCCGAACGGGATGGTTTTCTTCCGTAATTTACAAATCAGGTTCATGCCGCTTCGAGGCGAACGGAACTCCATCACTCTCGCCATCGAAAAACCCGGTGCCTCGGCCGATGGAGGTGTCTACACCGATCGCCTTGATCTGACGAACGTAAAGCCAAAGTTTGACATGCCCGATTTTTCCGGCAACTTCCGCACCTCCCAAAAGTGGGGCTACCTTCAGCTTTCAGGCATTCTTCGAAAAATCAGCTGGGTGGACACAAGCATGGGTCCATTGAACCTCGGGGGGGACGCCCTGGGTTGGGGCGTGAGTGCCAGTTCCAATGTGAAGTTCTCACCGAAAGACACCGGTAAGTTTCAGTTTACTTACGGTGAAGGGATTGAGAACTACATGAATGACGCGCCAGTGGACATCGGAGCGCAGGCCAATCCAGGGAACGTTGTCACACCGGTGAAGGGGGTCGCACTGCCAGTTCTGGGTGTCGTGTCATTCCTCGATCACACCTGGAGCGAGCGATTTACGAGTGCGGTGGGCTACTCAATGCTAAACATAAGCAATTCTGATGGACAGCTCCCTAGCGCATTCCACCAAGGTCAATACGCGCTCGGCAACCTGCTTTATCACCCGATCAAGCCTGTGATGATCGGAGGTGAATTCCAGTTTGGACGACGTATCAACTTCGGCGATGGGTTTAACACTAACGATTATAGGCTCCAGTTCTCGTTCCGTTACGACTGGTCCAAGGTGTTCGATTTCTAAAAAGTCCAGTTCACGCCCAAACTGGGCAATTGGATCAAGGAGAGCTTCATGATCAGCAAAACAAAGGCACGAATCCTGGCGACCGTCCTAATCGCGACGACGCTTGTCCCGTCCGTTCTGGTTGCCCAATCGAAGAGCCCCGTTGCTCCTTCCCGCGAACAGGTGGAGGCCATCGTAACCGAGGCGTACAACAAGTTCCGCAGCGATACGAGTGGCAAGAACGCTGACTACATTCCGTATCTTGCCCAGGTCGATTCGAAGTTGTTCGGGGTTGCGGTGGTGACCACGGACAACCAGGTTTTTACGCTTGGAGATGTCGATTATTTATTCTCCATCCAGTCAATTTCAAAAGTCTTCACACTTGCGCTCGCGATGGAAGAGCTGGGACCGGACAAAGTGTTCGATCGCATCGGTTCCGAGCCCACCGGACGACCCTTCAACTCCGTGAACGCGGTCGTGGATATGCCTACGCACACCGGGAATCCCCTCGTGAATGCAGGTGCGATCGCGACAACGAGCCTCGTCTCCGCCAAGAACGAGGAAGAGAAGTGGAACAAGATTCTCAATTTCTATAACAAAGTTGCCGGAGAAAAGCTGGTGCTGATCGAGGACGTGTACAAGTCGGAAGCTGCTACCAATACCGGTAACAAAGCGCTCTCCATGCTGCTGGCGAAGTATGAACGCATTTATGCCGACCCATTTGAATCCGTTGACGTTTACACGAAGCAATGTTCAGTCGGGGTCAACGCGAAGCAACTCGCGAGGATGGGCGCAACACTGGCGAATAACGGAAAGAATCCTGCCACTGGAGAACAGGTCATCAAGAGCGAAGACGTACCTTACATCCTCTCAACCATGATGATGGCCGGCTTATACGACGGCTCCGGCGGATGGTCGTGGCACGTAGGACTGCCCGCGAAGAGCGGGGTCGGTGGCGGTATTGTGGCCATCGTTCCCGGAAAGGGAGCCATCGCGGTGTTCTCGCCCCGCCTTGATGAGGCGGGTAACAGCGTGAAAGCGCAGAAGGTCATCGAATACGTCGCCAACAGACTGAACTATAACCTCTACTCTCCAGCTTCCGTGGGACTGAAGTAGGCAGCTCAGGCACCGCTCTTAAGATCACACCTACGGATGAGTCGACGCGGGTAGCTGACAATAGTTTTATGAACCCAATTAGCTTAAGGGCAAGGATTATCGTGCTTCTCTTCACAGTCTGGACTGCCTCCTCCAGCTTGCTGGCGGGGCAAACCACTACCGGATCAAACGATAGTACCCACAATACAGACCAACGCCTGCAACTCCTCGATCAACTGATCGAGCAAAACCAAAGACTTGAAGATCAGAACCAGCAGTTGATGAAAGAGATTGAATCGCTTCGCGCCAGCCTGACTGGCGGGACTAAGGCTCCTACCGCCTCGGGCAAGACGCAGCCGAGTACGGTAGGGGTAACCACTTCAAGTCCCGGGTCCGAAGATGCGCAGGACATATCACAACCGGAAGCTGTGGTCGAAGAGGGGCCGAGGGAATGGGGCTCATACACCCCAAATCAAGGATATAAAGTAGCCAATACTGAGTATGGCGATCTGAATATCAGTATTTACTCCTATGTTCGCTATCTCAACCAGCTAGGCCTGCAGCCGACTTATACAAATTACTTCGGAACGGTTAGCAACGTACAGCAACGCCAGGACGTGCAACTTAATAAGGTTCAAATTAAATTCCTCGGCTGGGTACTGAATCCTAAGTTCCGATACTTTCTATACGCGTGGACCTCGAATGCGTCGCAAGGCCTACCTGCCCAAGTAGTGTTGGCCGGAAACCTGAACTACTCATTCAACAGTCATTTTAATATAGGGGGCGGTATTAGGTCGTTGCCCGGGACGCGGAGTGTCGAAGGGAACTTTCCTTTCTGGCTAGGCGTGGACACCCGTTTAATCGCCGACGAGTTTTTCCGCCCGTCTTACACCTCTGGCGTGTGGGCCTGGGGCGACATCACCAAGAAATTGAATTACATCTTCATGGATGGCAACAATCTGAGTACCCTTGGGGTTAGTGCAGCCCAACTAAACAACAAGTTCGACACGGTGTCGACTGCTCTGATTTGGATGCCCACCACGGGCGAGTTTGGAAAGGGCTTTGGAGACTTTGAGGATCATCAGAAGCTCGCGACGCGGTTTGGCGGTCACTTTACGCGCAGCTACGAGGATGCTCAGGAGCAACCTAATAGCAATCAATTCGAAAACACGCAGATTCGCTTGGAAGATGGAACCGTAGTTTTCACACCGAACATATTCGGCCAAGGCGTCACCGTGAATAGTGTGATCTACCGCATGGCCGACTTCGACGGTGGGATCAAGATTCACGGCTTTTCACTAGCCGCGGAATATTTCCTCCGGTGGCTTACCAATTTCGAAGGTGCAGGGATCACCGGGGCTGGGCTGCCGACGGTGTTTTCGCATGGTTACCAGATGCAAACATCCATGATGCTGGTGCCTAAGACGTGGCAGGTGTATCTGGGAGGATCGACGCTCTCCGGCAAGTATGGTAACCCCTGGGACTTTCGAGCGGGTGTGAACTGGTTCCCTTACAAGAATCGGGTATTGCGCTGGAACAACGAATTCCTCTATCTCAGCAATTCACCGGTGGGATACACCGCGGTTCCGTTTGCTCTTGGTGGCAACGGGCCAGTTTTCCACAGCAACGTAGAGTTGGCATTTTAGGAAGCAGTTATGAACCTGACAAAAAGATTGTCGTGGTTGCTTGTCCTCGCTTTCCTTTTCAGCATTCTTCCATCGACGGCAGCAGCGCAAGAAAGTCCTACCACAGATTATCTGTTTAACGATTCCCATTTCCATCTAACCAACTACATTCAAGAAGGGACGGACATTCACGACTTCCTGGCAATTATGGGAGACAAGGCAGGGCGGGTGGCGTTATTTGGCATTCCACTGCAGCAGGAGTGGTCCTATAACGTGGATGGCGATCGCGCTCCGACGTATTACCTGAACACCGACGCTCCGCTTTATTACTACTCCTTTACTGATGCGGCAATCGCTATGGCTTATAAGTCGTTGACAAGAGAACAGCAGGCACGTTTCGATCCCATGATTACCGGATTCAACCCGACCGACATGTATGCGGTCGATCACATCCGGCGCGTACTAAAAACATTCCCGGGGGTATTTACAGGAGTCGGCGAGTTCACCATTCACAAGGAATTCGTCTCCGCCAAGATTGCTGGTCCTGTCGCCAGTCTGCAGGACCCAGCGCTCGATCGCATTCTCGACTTCTGCGCCGAGTCCGGACTTCTCGTTCTAATTCATAACGACATTGATGTTCCCTTTGCGAAACCTGGAGCGCCTCCCGCCTATCTTGAGCAGATGAAAGCCGTTCTGAAGCGGCATCAGAACGCAACCATAATTTGGGCACACATTGGCGTGGGGAGAATTGTGCGTCCGGTCAAAGAGCAAGGCGAGCTTATCGAGGCGATCCTGCGCGATCCCGATTACAACCATGTGTACTTTGATATCTCCTGGGATGAGGTTGCCAAATACGCGACTACTTCGCCGGAAACTACGAAGAACATCGCAGAAATTATCAATCACTACCCGGATCGATTTCTTTTTGGCACGGATGAAGTAGCGCCACCAGATCAGGAGAAATATCTGCGCGTATACAAGCTGTATGGCCCATTGTGGAAGCTGCTCACGCCCGAGGCAAGTGAGAAGGTCCGCAAAGGAAATTATGAGCGCCTCTTTGACCAGGCTCGAGAGAAGGTAAGGGCCTGGGAGGCCCACAATATCGGGAATACCAAGTAATGTTCAGGTGAATCAGCACCCGAACGCGTGCGCCCTCTTGTAGCTGGAGTTCGGAGCGCCTGTAGCCGGCCATGGGTCTGAATTGATCTTGATCAGGTTGTGTTTCAGAGCGAACAATACCAGATCGGCATTCGATTTCAGGTTGAACGCGCTCATCACGTGATACTTGTGAAACTCTACGGTTTTTTCACTGAGATTCAGGACTGCGGCTATTTCCTTGAGGGTACGTCCTTCGGCGCACATTTGCACAATTTCCCGCTGCCGTGGGGACAGTTCCTTCGAGAACTGCCGTGCGCGTGCAGCCCTCTCTTGCCAGTCTTCAGACTTAAGCTTGGGCGTAATGTACGCTTCATTGTGAAGCACTCTACCCAGCGCCGTGAAAAGCTCTTTTTGGGCCGAGTGTTTGAGGACAAATCCTACCGGTCCTAACTCCATGGCGGCAGCCGCAAGGTTCGGATCCTCCTGCATAGTCAGGAAGATGATTTTCATGTTGGGCAGATCTCTCCGAATTTTCTGGGCTGCATCGAGTCCATTGAGAAGTGGCATCGCGATGTCGACAATAATTACATCCGGTCGTTCTTCAATCGCTCGCTGAATCAATTCTCTCCCATCCCGCACAAGGCCAACCACCTTACAGTTCTTCTCGAGCAATGCTGTCAACGCTTCTGCAAACATCTGGTGGTCGTCCGCGATGAGAATCCGAATACGCGATGGTATTGATGCTGCGGCAGCCATAGCTGGACTCCTGAAGTAATTCGGGCGGTCCTTGGGTACGAGCCATCCTGATGCACACAGAGCCAAATGTCGTCTCGTAGTTTTACTAGTGGGGACAGATTCCCGCGAAAGCCAGTTAAGTTCCCTAGGGATTTCCCCAGTAGCGCGTCCTGCTCGTTGTGGAATAGATACCTCAGGGATATTGAGAGGGAGGACTGACATGAGATCGGGTAATCGGCTCAGAATCGCAACAGTGTTTGTCTTGACGGCCATTGTGGCCATGTCCACAACCGTGGCCGCAGAAACCCAAAAAGCCCAGGGTGTGATCAAGTCGCGTAATGGAGAAGAGATACTTCTCCAGGTGGCAGGCTCTTCCGACCAAGTCGTCCTGTTAACCGACAGCACCAATGTGGCGCAGGTGCAGGGAGCGCTGAAAGTGCGCAATAAAAAGATGTCGATGGCGGCCTTAATCCCCGGGCTCGCGATCCAAGTCGAAGGCACCCTCAACGACAAGAATCAGCTGGTTGCGGAAAAGATCAGGTTCAAGGGAAACGACCTGGAAGATGCCACGAAAATGCAGGCCGCAATGCATGAAACGAAGGAACTGAATCAAGAACAGCAGCAAGAGCTGGCCAAGCAGAATGCAGAGCTCGCGGCCCAAAACGCTGCGCTGAAAGACCAACAGGCCCAAATCAATGCCAACAAGGCGGCCGTCAACGAGGCGATCGCGAAGTTTGGCCAACTTGATGACTACTACATTCGCGATGAAGTGACGGTCTATTTCGCTAATGGCAAAGTCAGCGTTGATCCCAAATACATCTCTCAACTGCTGGCTCTTGCGGACAAAGCCAAGTCGATCAATGGATACATGATCGAGGTGAAAGGCTATGCCTCCGCTGTCGGCAGCGCGGCTCTCAACCAGAAGCTCAGCGTTGACCGGGCGAACAACGTCAGCAGCATTCTCCTGCAACAAGCGAAAATTCCCCTTACCCGTATGTTGGCTCCCGGCGCGATGGGCGAAACCGACCAGGTTGGCAATAACAAAACGTCTGACGGTCAGGCCGAAAATCGTCGTGTGGTTGTACGCGTTTTGCAAAACAAAGCCGTCGCAGGAATCTAACCCTAAGACTGGGAGTGAATTCCCGCTGGATTCAGTTGTGGCCAGCTTTCGAGAGGTCTAATGAAACCGAAGCTAAAGGATTGGACAATTCGATCCGTAGTAGCGCTGCTCTGCATAGCACTGTTACCTGGCGACACGCTGGCTTACGGGTTCCAACAATCCGCCTCAACCAACTCCCCCACAACGGCGCCCCCTCAGCAGGCGCCTAAGATCCCGCCCGACCAGCTCGATTCGCTGGTCGCACCGATAGCGCTCTATCCGGATCCGCTGCTGGCGCAAGCATTGGCGGCGTCAACCTATCCGCTGGAAATAATTCAGCTGCAACAGTGGTTGGCCAAAAATAAAGGTCTAAAAGACAAAGCTTTGGCTGATGCAGTAGCCAAAGAGTCCTGGGACGCCAGCGTGCAGGCGCTTGCCGCATTGCCAGATGTAGTCAATCGCCTCGCCAACGATATCCAGTGGACGACCGACCTGGGAAATGCCTTTCTCTCCCAGCAAAGTGATGTCATGCAAGCCGTCCAGCGCATGCGAAAAAAGGCGCAGGATAAGGGCACGCTGAAGACCACGGACCAACAGAAAGTCGAAACTCAGGTCATCGAGAAGAAGGAAGTCATCATCATCCAGCCGGCAAATCCTGAGGTCATTTACGTCCCGAGTTACGACCCGGTCGTCGTCTACGGCCCCGCCTACTATCCTTACCCTCCGATTTACTATCCGCCTCCGGGTTATTACGCCGCCGGACTAGCGATATCGTTCGGTGTTGGCCTGATGTGGGGAGCCTTCTGGGGTGGTGCTTGGGGATGGGGTTGTGGATGGGGCGGGAACAATATCTACATCAACAACAATAACAACTTCGTTCGGAACTCCAATCGGCCATCGCAGCTGCCAAGTCGTGGTGGAGTTGGTGGAGTTGGTGGAGTTGGCGGAGTCGGAGGTGCTGGAGGTGTTGGTGGGGTCGGTGGGGTCGGTGGGGTTGGTGGCGCAGGCGGAGTCGGCGGAGTCGGAGGTGCTGGAGGTGTTGGTGGCCCAGGGGGTATTGGAGGCAACCGCGTTTCAACTCTTCCTTCTGGAAGCAGCGAATGGAGACACAACCCCGAACATCGCGGTGGCGCCCCATATCGTGATCGCGCCACGGCTGACCGTTTCGGCGGCATCACTCGCGGCGATTCTCTTTCCAAACGA
>Ga0335071_10002616_pt1 | contig 19197 bp, 13 predicted proteins | sample Lox_Sample_15_FD_206724 | JGI IMG/M metagenome (GOLD analysis project Ga0335071, IMG submission 206724) | Soil microbial communities from Loxahatchee National Wildlife Refuge, Florida, United States - Lox_Sample_1.5 | ecosystem: Environmental > Terrestrial > Soil > Wetlands | place: USA...
CGCTGGAACCAGACGCCGGTCCCGTCGATCTGCGAGAGGGCGAAATGCACTCCCCGGGAGGCCTCGAACTCGTGGAGTGCCTTCCGGCATCCCTCCCAGTGTCCGTAGTCGTCGACCTGGAGCAATGCTCCATTGGAGAGGCGGTCATACAGGTTCGTGAGGATGTCCCGGGTGGAGGCGTACCAGTCGCCGTCGAGGTGGAGCAACGCGACCATTCCCACCCGGTCGCGCCAGGCCGGGAGGGTCTGTTCGAAGAGCCCCTTCACCGAGGTGAGCACCTCGGCCGCTCCCACGCGTGTACAGGCCTCGTGCACGCTCCGTTCCGGCGCGGCGCACGAGCCCGTGCCCCAGCCGGTGGCCTCCGCGTCCCGGAGGCCATCGCGGTCGGCGCTGGTCGGAGGAGGCATGCCGCTGAAGGTGTCGAAGGAGAACAGCCGCCGCGGGGTGGGGCTGTAGCGCTTGATGACGTAGGCGAGGAGCGCCGACGAACCCCCGGCGGCGACCCCGCACTCCAGGAAGTTCCCGGGGATGCCCTCGGCGCAGGCGCGCTTGGCGAGGGTGAACAGGCTGAACAGGCGCTGCTCGCTCAGCATGGTGTACGGCCGGATGACCTCGAGGAGCTGCCGGAACTCAGCGTCCCCCACGGGGGCGCCGGCGCTGGCCCGGGTCTGCGCCGGCAGCGCATCGAGCCGCTCGCGGGCGGCGGTGTTGTCCGGGAAGAAGCGCAGCTCCTCGAGCAGCGCTTCCTTGGCGCCCTCGAGCTGGCCCATGCGTTCGAAGCAGGCTGCGCGGAGGGTGTCGAGGCCCTGTACCGGCCTGCGGAGGGCCTTCGCCCGGACGAGAAGCGTGAATGCCTCGGCGAACTGCTCGTTGGAGACGAGGGCCGCGGCCTCGTCCCGGAGCCGCGCGGCTTCGGCCTCGGCGTCCACCGCCCCGCCGGGCGGGATCTCGGCCGGCGCCTCGGGGTGCGGATGGTGGCGGCGGACGATGGCGTCGAGCTGTTCGGCCCGGCGGTCCATGCTGTGCTCGCGCAGGCAGCGCTCCTGCCCCCGCCGGGCGATGGCCTCGCGCTCGACAGGGTGGTCGAGGTAGTAGCGAATCTTGTCCAGCAGTTCCTGTTCGTCGCGGAACGTCTCGATCTCCACGCCCGGCTCGAAGTACTCGGCCAGATTGTCGTGGTGCTGCGCGAGCAGGAACACGCCGCTGCCGGTGACCTCGAAGATGCGCATGTTGGCAGTCTCGCCCCCGGCCAGGTCCACGGTGCCGCCGCCCGCGGCAGGTGTCTCGAGCACGCCCCGGGCGTCTATGACGATCCGCCCCGAACGCAGGGCGCGATGCATGGCGATGCCGAAGCGCCCTCCCCGATCGAAGCGGGCCACCTCGGGCGGGATGGCCGCGCGTTCACCGCTCAGGTAGAGCCCGAGGGAGAACGCGCCCGGCCCGGAGGCGGCCGCAGCGAGCCGCTCGAGGAAGCGGTTTCGCACCGGGTGCTGGGCGGTCGTCCATTGCCCGGAGAAGACGACATCGTATTCGGGGCGGACGTCGCTCAGGCGCTCGTTGACCCAGGCCGGGTAGCCGGGATGGAAGCGCTCGGCCGAGGAGGCCCCGAGCTCCAGGGCCACCTTTCGCAGCCGGGTCAGGTTGGACAGGATGACGTCGAACCCGTGCCAGTCGGTGCCGGCGGGGATGTTGGCAGCGCGCCAGCCGAGGACCAGCCTGGGTGGTGAGCGGAGCCCGGCCAAGAAGCGCCCGTCGAAGGTGATGGGGTCGGAAAGGTAGAGGACGTCAGGCTGCAGCGACTCGATCTGCCGTCGAACCACCTCCTGGATTCCCTGCCCGGCCAGCTCGGCGGGAAGGCCATGCTCGCCGAGCCACCGCCGCTGGGCGTGGGCGTCGTTGGCGATCACGAGGTGCGAGTCGTACCCGAGCCGGCTCATGTAGGGGGCGAACATGTGGATGCCGCTGAATCCGTCGGCGATGAGCGCCCCGACCTGCTCGGCGAACGGTCGCCCGGCGAGCTCAGGTGCCCGGGCGTAGAACTCGCTCAGGTAGCTCGGGTAGAACGTGTGCACTTGCAAGAAGCACCGGCGGCGAGCGGTGGTGGCCGGAGGAGCTACGGGAGCGGCCCGGGAGGTCGCGGCCGTCGCTTCGCAGGCGCTGGCGCTGGTCGGGGCAGGGAGCTCTCGCGGGGGCGCCTCGGTGCGGGACCGGGGCAAAGGTCCTTTCCGGCGGTTCACCTCGAACTCGAAGCTCCCGTTCCAGAGCAGCATGGTGTTCACCGCCTCGGCGCGCAGGTAGACGAGCGCCGAGAAGGCCTTTTCCCGTTCGGTGAGCGGAGCACTGTGCATTTGCTGGAGGATGTCCCACCGTAACCCGTCGAGTCGGGCCGGGTCGTACTCCGAGAAGATCAGGCGGCCGTCGAAGACCTCTACGGCCCAGCGGTGGTTGGAGGGTCGGGCGCTGGCCAGGAACGCGTCCTTGCCCGGCGAGGGGCACTCGATGAACCCGCGCTTGCCCACCCGCATCAGTTCGCGGCAAGCGTCCTCCGGCGACTCGGTGTGCTCGAGCACGTGGGAGCAGTAGACGAAGTCGAACTGGTGGTCGGCGAAGGGCATCTTCTCGACGCTGCACTGGAACACGGGCTTGCCTTCGATCGCGCGGAAGGGTACGCCGGCACGGCCGCGGCGGTGGTCCTCGAGCGCGACGTCGGCGAGGTGGGTGGCCAGGGGGAAGGGGAGGTGGCCACTCCCGATGTCCAGCACCTGGTCGGCGGGGCCGATCCCGAAGTCAAAATGGCGGGACTGGTACAGGGTGTAGCGATCGCGTCGGGGGAGCAGCCGGTAGGCGTCATGGAGCTCGGCGAGCACCGACAGCGCATCCTCCGGGTACACCTGGGCGAGTTGCTCGAACAGGTCGAAGGCCCGGGCGTACGACCCGGACCGATAGGCGCGACGCGCGACCTCCAGGTCGCGAACGAGGGTGGTGGGCTCCAGGCGGTCGGGGTCGCGTTTGCCGAAGGAGGGCGCGTTCATGGGTCGTTCGATCTGGCCGGCGGCTCAGCCGATGAGGTGGGTGCCGGGGCGGAGCCGCTGGATCAGCCCGTCGGCAAAGAACTTCACTCCCCAGTTGGGCAGCGCGCCGGAGCAGTACCCCTCTTCGATGGGGTGGGAGCCCGGCAGTCCGCCATGCAGGTCCGGGTCGGTGATCCCGTCGAGCAGGTGCAGGCGTTTGACCTCGTCGAGGAGCGCATCGGCGGTCTGCAGGTAGGCCTGCTCGGCTCGCCTTTGGCCGAGCCGGCGCAGGAAGAACTCGAGCTGGGCCGTGCCGGTCACACACGACCAGCGGTCGCCGGGGAGCCAGCGCCTATCGAAGGTGCCCGGGAGCGGGACGAACCGGTGTGGCGCTGCCTGCTTGGCCTCGAGGTAGGCGATGGAGATCCCCTGTGCGGCGCGGTCGAGCAAGGCCTCCGCCGCCCCGCGGTCGATGTGGGTCGAGGCGTGCTGCAGAGCCTCCTGCAGTCCGACCAGCACGTATCCGATGAGGTGCGTCCAGGGCTTCTCCGGATCGCTCAGCGAGCAATCCGCGAACCAGCCGTTGGGGAGCGCCCGGGAGAGGGTCCAGCCGATGGCCCGCTCGGCCGCTTCCCGGTAGCGTTCCTCCCCCGTGGCCGAGTGCAATTCGAGCAAGGCCCACGCCACCCGGCTCTTGTAGGCGCGGGGGCCGCGGTAGGTGTTCCGGCACCAGCTTCCGTCCGGCTCGATGCTGGCGCTGATCCAGTCACCAGCGCGGCGGCTGGCGTCGAGGTAGCGGGGGTCGGGCGCATGTCGGTGGAGTGCGAGCCAGCCGAGCAGGACCTGGCCGGTGTTGAAGACCCTGGGCGACTGGCCAAAGACGCCGACCGGTTCGCCTGCGCCCCCGTCCGGCGCCTGGATGGCGAGCTCCCACTCGGCCATGCGCCGGGCGCGGGCAAGGTGCTCGGCGGATCCGGTGAGCTCGGCGTAGGCGAGGAAGGTGGGGATGAGGTAGCCGGTCGTCTCCGGGTAGTCCACCGCCCAGGAGCGGGTGGCGACGGTGTACATCGCCGAGACGCCGCCCCGGCCGTTGTGGTCCTGGGCGCGGCAGAGCCAGGACATGGCGGCGTCGAGGTGCTCGCGGTCGGGCAACACGCGGTTCTGGTGATCGCGCAGGCGCGAGACCTGGCTGGCATTGCCCCGGGCTCGCTTCTCCAGGGCCGCCCGGTGTTCGGCGGCCCGTCGCTTCGCCTCGCCGTTCAGTCGTGAGGCGTCGGGATCGCCCGGATGGGCGGAGAGGTACCGCGTCCAGAGCAAGGCCAGATCGTCGAAGCGCTCTTGCCGCTCCAGGGTGGCCGCGCACTCCCGGGCGGCCTCGGCGTCGCCGGGGTCCTTCGTGAGCCGGGAAAGGAGGCGCTGCCAGGCACGCTCGGGCTCGAGCTCGCCCCCGGCGTCCGAGGGTGGATGGGCGGCGGCCGGATGGGGCCGGGGGGGCACCTGGCCAGCCCGGTGGGCGCTGCGCCCGGCGGGCTCTTGGGCGCGCTCGGACGCCTTCGAGGCCTCCATGAAGAACATCTGCTCCGGCCGGTTGTCGATCTGGTCGACGTCCGGGAGGGCGCTCTCGCGGAACCGCCTCTCGAAGATATCCTCGAACCCCGCGGCGCGGAAGAGCTCGCGGAGGCTCTCGAAATCGTGCACGAACCTGCACGGCTTCCCGTGGGAGTGAAATCCGTAGAAGAACTCGTTCAGCTTGTCGGCGAGGGTGGGGCCGGGGAACCGGTCGCGCCCGTCGGGCAGCTTCTGGCACCAGAAGGCCTCGTCGCGGTCCAGGTACCTGCGGGTTAGCACTCGCAGGTCCTGGGTCCCGAAGCGGACGATCCCTCCCGGCCGGAGGACCCGGTGGACGTCGAGGAGAATCTCCTGGGCGCGCGCCCGGGTGAAGTAGTTGATGGCCGACATGCAGACGAGGACGTCGACGCTCTCGTCCGGGAAGGGCAGCAGGGAGTGCTCGAGGTCCAGGACCAGGTCCGAACCCGGCGCCAGGTCCACGTTGACGTAGCCGGAGAGCTTCCGGGCACCGCTGCACAGGTTCACCTTGCGAACGGTCCGCTCCGGGGTGGGGGCCTTGACCTGGGGGGGTGGTTGGGCGGGGGCGGTGGGGGAGGCGAGGAGGTAGGTCATGCAGTTCTCGAGGCAGAACGGGGGTGCCCGTCCGCCGAGGACTTCGGCGCGGAATGCCTGGTAGGCCGGCGCGTTCCAGATCTCGGCGACATCGCTCTCGTAGAGGTTCCCGAACCGGGTCTGGCCGGCGTAGTCGTGGCAGCAAGCGACCACGGTGCCGTCGAGCAGGACCGTGAACACGTCGCGCACGTTGGGGCAGCCACGCATGGCCGTCCGGGCCGACTCCACGTCGGGGTACTGGGGGCGTCGGTACTGGGGGAGCTGGGGGGGGGCGAGCCGCCCGTCGCCGCTCCGCAGGTAGGGGGCCTTGAACTGCGCCGTGAGCCCGAGTTCACGGCACCGCTGCTCGAAGGCCGACATCTCGTGCTCGTTGTGGCGAAAGACGATGAACTGTGGCGAGAGGGTCACCGGACGCCCGTGGCGGAGGTTCTGCTCCTGGAGCATCCGGAGCCCCTCGAAGGCCTTCTCCAGGTCGCCTCCGACACGGTACCGCTGGTAAACCTCCTGCGATGCACCGTCGATGGAGACGATGATCTCGGTCACCCCCGAGGTCACGAGATCGCGAGCCAGGGGCTCGGTGAGGGGGATGGCGTTGGTACTGATGTTGGTGGCGGTGAATCGCGAGGCCGTGCGGATGATGGGGACGATGTCGCGATTGAGCAGCGGCTCCCCCCAGAGATGGAGGTACAGGTACTTGCAGTGTGGCCGGATCTTCTCGGCGAGCTGCTCGAAGCGTTCGAGCGACAGTAGCCCCTTGCGTCGCTCGATCATCCCCCCGCCGATTGCGCACTCCGGGCAACGCAGGTTGCACGCCAGCGAGGTCTCGATGGTGAAGGTCCGCGGCAGTGGGGGCTGACCGGCCTCGCTCATGCGGACCCCGGTAAAGCAAGCGGTGCGCCAGCGCATCCGGGCGAAAGCGTCGGGGTCGGGGGGGGGAAGGCCGCCAGCGAGCTGACGCCACCGGCGGGCGGAGCGCGGCGGGCTCCGCCAGAACCTTGGCAGAGGCGCGGGACGCGGCGGTGGCTCACGCGGGCGGAGAAGGTGGGAGGTCCCCACCACGCGGTCAAGGCCCGGGTCGGCGGGCGTCTCCTCTCGGATGCGCCGCGTCGGGAGAGCTCTCGAGGCCTCACCCCGGCTTCGGGGGCTCCCGGGCGGCGGAGGGCAACTCGAGGCGGCCTGGCCCGGCGGTGGCCGCCGGGGCAGCTACCGCCGAGCCCCCCGCGAGAGCCACTCCTCGTGAAATCGCTCGAGTGCCTGGTCGATGGGGAGGGGGCGGTTCCGGAGGAGGGCCGCGGCGCGGTCGACCTTCAGCCCGGCGCGGAGGGGGCGTGGTGCGGCGAGGCGGGCGTCCGCGGTGCGGACCGGGACGATCTCCCCGCCGAGGCCAAAGCGCTCGGCGATGCGCTGGGCGAGTTCCACGCGATCGAGCACGGTGGCGTCGGAGAGGTGGATCACCCCGCGGTAGTCGGTATCGAGGAGCAGCTCCAGGCACCTGGCGGCGCCCGCCGAGGCGAGCGTGGTCGAGACCAGCTGGTCGTGGAACGCGCGCACCGGCTCCCCGCGCGAGAGCCGCTCGACGACCTGGGAGGCGAAGGTGGCGCGGGCGACGGTCCGGCCACCGTAGACCACCGCCACCCGGCCGACGGCGGCATCGGGAGCGAGGAGCAGAGCGGCCTCCTCCGCGCAGCGCTTGGTGCGGGCGTACACGCCGCGCGGGTTCGGCAGGTCGTCCTCGCCGTACGGGCCACGGAGGCCATCGAAGACGTAATCGGTGGAGAGGGCCAGAAGGCGCGCGCGCAGCGAGCGGCAGGCCCCGGCCACCTCGGCGGTGCCGTCGACGTTCACCCGCCAGGCGAGTTCCGGCTGGCGCTCGCAGGCGTCGACGTCGGTCGCCGCCCCGGCGTGGAGCACCGCCTCGGGCTGGAACTCCCCGAGGGCCTTGGCGGCGGAGCCACCGTCGCCGAGGTCGATGGAGGCGTACAGGTACCGGCCCGGAGGGAGCCGGCAAGGTCCCCTTCCCAGCGCCAGGACCTCGTGGCCGGAGCCCTCGGCGAGCTGCATCACGGCCTCGCTCCCCAGCAGGCCGTTCGCGCCGGTGACGGCGATTCTCACCGGCCTGCCCCGTACTGGCGAGCGTAGTAGTCGCGGTATTCGCCCGAGATGATCTGCTCCCACCAGGGCCGGTGCTCCAGGTACCAGCGGACGGTATCGGCGAGGCCCTGCTCGAAGGACCGCGTCGGCGTCCAGCCGAGCCGTGCCTGGGCCTTGCCGGGGTCGATGGCGTAGCGCCGGTCGTGACCGGGCCGGTCCTTGACGAACTGGATGAGCGACTCCGGCTTGCCGAGCAGGGCCAGCACCTGCCGGACGATGTGGATGTTGTGGCGCTCGCTTCGCCCGCCCAGGTTGTAGACCTGCCCGGGCTCGCCGCGCTCCAGTGCGGCGAGGAGTCCGCGGGCGTGGTCCTCGACGTTAATCCAGTCCCGCACGTTCATGCCATCGCCATAGACCGGCAGGGGCAGATCGCGGACGGCGTTGGCGATGAGGAGCGGGATGAGCTTCTCGGGGAACTGATAGGGCCCGTAGTTGTTGGAGCAGCGGGTCACGAGCACCGGCAGCTTGAAGGTACGGGCATAGGCGAGGGCCAGCAGATCGCTCGCGGCCTTGGAGGCGGAGTAGGGCGAGGAGGGGGCGAGCGGGCTTTCCTCGGTGAAGAAGCCGGAGGGCCCGAGCGAGCCGTAGACTTCGTCCGTCGACACGTGGACGAAGCGGGAGACGCCCATCTCCCGGGCGGCCTCGAGCAGGACCTGGGTGCCGCGGACGTTGGTGTCGATGAACACCGAGGGCGAGAGGATGGAGCGGTCGACGTGGCTCTCGGCGGCGAGGTGCAAGACCGCCTCGATTCGCTCGCTCCGCCAGATCTCGGCCAGAAGCTCTCCGTTGCAGATGTCTCCGCGCACGAAGCGGTACCGGGGGTTTCTCTCCAGGTCGGCCAGGTTCTGGGCATTGCCGGCGTAGGTGAGCTTGTCGAGGACCACGAGGCGCCAGCTCGGGCGCTCGGAGAGGAGGAGCCGGACCAGGTTCGAGCCGATGAATCCCGCCCCTCCGGTGACGAGCAGGTTCACGTCAGCCGTCCTTTCGTGCCCACTGGTAGGGGATGTGGTTGTGGTGGGGGTCGATCCGGTGCTCGTCCGGCTGGCTGTAGTTGTAGGGGTGGGTGGTGATGTTCACGATCAGTGACTCAGACTCCCCGATGTTCTTGAAGCCGTGCCAGACCCGGGGGGGGATGCGCACCAGCTTGGGGTTGTGGTCGCCCAGGAAGAACTCGTTCAGGGTGCCGCGGGTCGGCGAGCCCTCTCGCTCGTCGTAGAGCACGAGCTTGATCATCCCGCGCACGCAGACGAAGAAATCGGTCTGCAGCTCGTGATGATGCCAGGCCTTGGTCACCCCGGGGAACATGGTGGTGAGGTAGGTCTGGCCGAACTCGATGAAGCACTCGTCGTCGCGCCGCAGCATCTCCATCAAGCGGCCCCGCTCGTCGGCATGCACGGCGAGCGCCTTGATCGTCACCCCCTCGATGAGCGTCTGTGCCATCCGAGGCTCCCGCTAGCCGCGCGCCCGCTTCCGCGCGGGCCGCTTCTGGTTCGCTGCCTGGCCGGGCCCGGCCGACTTGCCGACGAGCTCGTTGGCGAGGAGCAGCGACTCGAACGTTCCGGCGTCGGTCCACCAGCCCTCGAGGAGGTCGTACCGCAGCTCGCCCCGGGAAAGGTAGGCGTTGTTGACGTCGGTGATCTCCAGCTCGCCGCGCGCCGACGGCTTCAGGGCACGGATCACGTCGTAGACCCGGCTGTCGTAGAGGTAGACCCCGGTGACGGCCAGGTCGCTCCGCGGCCGGGCCGGCTTCTCCTCGATGCGGAGGATCTGTCCGTTCTTGACCTCGGCGACGCCGTACCGCTGGGCATCGGGGACCTTCTTCAGGGCGAGGCGCGCCCCCTTGCGCTGCCGCTCGAACGCCGAGACGAGCCCGGTGATGGGCGATTCGAAGACGTTGTCGCCCAGGATGACGCAGACGGGCTCGTTCGAGGCGAAGTTCTCGGCGAGGCCCAGGGCCTGAGCGATCCCCCCGGCCTGGTCCTGGACCTTGTAGGTGAACCGGCAGCCGAAGTCCTTGCCGGAGCCGAGCAGGTTGACGACGTCCCCCATGTGCTCGACGCCGGTGACGACGAGGATCTCCTCGAGCCCGGCTCCGGTGAGCTTGGAGATGGGGTGGAAGATCATGGGCTGCCGCCCGACCGGCAAGAGGTGCTTGTTCGTGACCTTGGTGAGGGGATAGAGGCGGGAGCCGGTTCCGCCCGCGAGGATGATGCCTTTCATGTCGTTCACCACTCCTAGGGGGCCCGGCGAAGCGGGGCGATCTTGAAAAGCTACGCCAACTGCCAGGGGCCGCTCAACGGTTCACGAACTGGAGGATCTGCTGCAGCCGACATCCATTTGGGGCTGCGGATGGCGTGCGGGGAGAAGGCGCCTCGACGGCCCTTGGGCGAGCTCGCCGTGGAGCGGACGTGCCGTCCGCCGGCCGCGAAGAAGGAGCAGGGTGCGGCTCGCGGCCTGTTTCACGATGGGTAGAGGCCTGGTCCACCGACACGAGGCCGCCGGGGCGGCACCCTCCAGCTGGCCGGTTGTCCGCGCTAGCGCCCGCTGGTCCCGGTCATCGCCGTTCGGCGTCTTGAAGTAGCCTCGGTGGGGACCGAGGGCTTCCGCGCCAGAGGCCTCGTAGGGCGTTCGGGGGTCCTCGGTGTGGGTGGTGGCCTCCAGGTTCGTAAAGAGCGCCGGGGATCGAGGGACCGCCCTCGTCTCGGCATAAGGTAGCCCAGGATGGACGATCGTGCTCCCTGGCTCGCCACGCGGGCAGAGCGTCGGGGCGGGGAGGTCTTCCATGCGGCTGGGGAGGGCACCTGGGGGAGAGAGTGAGGTGGCGGGGCAAGGCGAGCACGCCGGCGAAAGGCGTGTGAACGGGCTGAAGGGTGGCTCCTTCAGCCGGAACGCCTGGGCAGTGCGGGTGACCATGCTCATTCGCGCTCGCTCTGGGCGGCCCCGTCACTCCGCTCGCCGCGGTGGCCTGCTCCGGGAGCTTTTCAAGACGCGTGCCGCGGCTCGCATCGTCGATGGGTAGCTCGGGTCAGGGAGAGCTGGCGCGGGCGGGCCACCGTCGGCGTCAGGAATCTGACGGTCTCGCAAGCTCGCACCGGAAAGGAGAGAGCGGCCGGTGCGCGCTCGGGGTGGCGCCCCCGGGCTCCTCGACGAGGTGACCATCCTCGAGACGAAGCTCACCCGGATCAGCGATCCGGCCAAGCTGGCCAACGTGCGCAACGAGCTCCGGGCGCTCGAGTGGGAACGGGCGAAGGCCATCGCCCGCGAGGCCGGGGTGCGGGAGCTCGAGGCCGAGCTGCGGCGCGTCAACGAGGCCCCGTGGGACAACGAGGACCGGCTCCGGGACTTCGAGCGAGCGCGGGACTACGGCCCGGTGTCCGTGGAATGCGCTCGCGCGGCCTACCGGACCAACGATCGTCGCTCGGCGGTGAAGCGCCAGAGGAACGATCTGCTGGGCAGCGAGCTCTTCGAGGAGAAGTCCTACTCCAAGTACGAATAGGGCTCGTGGCGCCTGCGCAGGCGGGTGGTGCCGCCCGGGTCGGGGTACATTTCCGGGCCACCCCCGCCTACCCCTGCTATCCTCCCCTCTCGTGAAGCCCTTCCTCATCGTGAACCCGGCCAGCGCCGCGGGCCGGACGGGCCGTCATTTCGACTCCATCGCCCGAGCGGTGCGCGCCGCGGTGGGCGACTTCGAGTGCGCCTTCACGAAGCAGCGAGGGGACGGAGCGCGGCTGGCGCGAGAGGCGGTCGCGGCCGGAGGGGAGCTGCTCGTGGCGGTGGGCGGAGACGGCACCGCCAGCGAGGTCATCGACGGGATGCAGGACTCGCCGGCCGGGGCGGACGGCGCGCTGTTCGGCTACATCCCGCGGGGGACCGGGGGGGACCTGCGGCGGACGGTGGGCATCGCGCCGGACGTGAACGGGGCGGCAAGGGCCCTCGCGAGCCGCAAGGTGGCGGTCCTCGACCTGGGGCGGATCGAGCTCGCCGGCCCCGGCGGGCACCGGCAGGTCCGTCATTTCGCCAACGTGGCCGGGCTGGGGATCTCCGGGGTGGTGTCGCGGAGCGTGAACCACGGTCTGCGGCTTCCCTCGGGCAAGCTGGCCTTCATGCTGGCCAGCGCCCGGGCGCTGCTCACCTGGCACGACCGGCCGGTCCGCTGGCGCGTGGACGGTGGGCCGTGGAACGAGGAACACCTCACCGCGCTCTCCGTCTGCAACGGCCGGTATTTCGGGGGGGGGATGAAGGTCGCCCCGCAGGCCCGGATGGACGACGGTTTGTTCGACGTGGTGGTGTGGCAGGGGTTCGGGTTCACCGACCTGCTCCTCAAGAGGCCGATGCTCTACGATGGCACCCACGTGCAGCTTCCCAACACGCGGGTGATGCGCGCCCGGGTGGTGGAGGCGGAGCCAATGGGGTCGGCGGGGGTCGACCTGGACGTGGACGGCGAGAACCCGGGGACACTCCCGGCCCGCTTCAGCATCCTCCCGGGAGCGCTGCGCATTCGCGTGGGGGGCTGATCGCAAAGGGGCGGTGGGATTACCATGGCGCATGGTCTCTGCGCTCCTGCTCCTCTTCTTCGTGGCCGCGCCCGGCGAGGTCTCCGCCCCGATGCGCGCCGAGGGGGTGACCACCTCGGTGCGGCCCCTGGCGGGGGCGGCGGACGTGGCCGGCCTGTGCCAGCGGCTAGTCCCGGCGGAGCGGCTCCGACCGAAGGGCGATGCGCTCGAGCAGGGGGAGTCCCGGGCGAGGCAGGAGGCGGACCGCGAGGAGGCGCTCGCGGCCCGCTACGAGATCACGGTGAGGCCGGCACGGCTCGCCTTCGCGCCGTACGACGGACCGGAAGAGGAGCTGGAGGTGGCGGAGCCGGCCACGCTCCGGCTGGAGGGGGGGGCGGCGGTCCTCTTTGCGACCGAGGATCGAAGCCTGCCGGTGCACGTCAATGCGGCGGTGGCCCGGCGCATCCTGGCGGCGCGGGCCGCGGGGAGGCTCGGCCTCCGGCTCTTGTTCGACGTCCCCGACGAAGCCGTCTGCACGGTGGGCCGGCGTGGCAAGCAGGTCACCCTGGGGATCGAGCCGGTGGAGTGGACCTGGCTCGACGGCGAGTCGGCCCTGGCATGGGGTGGGGTGGCGGCCGACCGGCCCGCGGTGACGGTGGCCCTGGGGGCGGTGCCGGCGGTGGATGTGGGCGAGCCGATCGCCGGGCCATCGGAGGCGAGGAGGGCGGTTTTGGCGCGGCGGGCCGACCTCGTCGCCTGCTACAAGGAGCAGCTCAAGAGCGACCCAGCCCTGGACGGGGTGGTGGTGGTCGACCTGGGCCCGAAGGTGTCGGTGGCGGCCGATTCGACGGGGTCGGCGGAGATGGCCCGTTGCGTCGAGCGCTCCCTGGCTGCGCTCGTGGGCAGCGCGGCCGCGTCGGTGCCCATCCGTTTCGAGCTTTCGACGCCGGGTTCGTCGGCGGGGAGGGGGGCGGCGGCCGCCGACGCGGGTGAATTGGCGGTGCCGGGGTCGAAGGGGGCGAGGGAGAGCGGGTCCGAGTGAGGGCCGCCCGGTTCGGGACTGGGAGAGCCGGCGGGCGCCGGTCGACCGGGAGCCGGCCGCTGCCGCCGGGGGGCTTTGGCGGTGTCGAGGGTTGGGGGTCCTGTCCTACACGCAGCGCCAGAAGGCGGTCGCCACCAGGGTGCGCCGCTGCTTCACCTCGGCTCGTTTCTTGAGCTCGGCGAGGGCCCGGTCCTTCTCCCCGTAGCGAGCTGACTCCATGGCGCGCAGGTCGTCGAGCTTGCGCCGGTAGTCGCGCTCGGCCCGCTCGAGCAGGGCGCGAAGGTCGCGGAGGGGGAGGGGGGACTCGTCGTGGAGGGCGGCGCGGGCGCGGCTCCAGGCGGCCCGGGCCTCCTCGAGGACCTTTCGTGGGCCGGCGAGCGCGTCCTCGACCGCCCGATCCCAGCGCTCGCGCGAGGCGTCATAGGCGGCGCCGGAGCGCTGCTGCAGCTCGGCCAGAAGCTGCGCCTGGAGCACCGAGAGCGCCTCCTCGGGGGCTTCGCCCAGGGAGGGGGTGGTCGCGCGCGGCCCGCCCCTGGCCTCGGCGGCGGGCAAGGCGGCGAAGGCCAGGGCCTCCTCGGGGGGGAGCGGGTGGTGGGCCTGTCCGTCGAACCAGAGCACGAGGTGGACCAATCTCTCCTCGGGGACGAGCGACTCGAGGGCGTAGCGGTACACGAACCACCATCCCTCGCGGCCGGCCAGCTTGGCGAGCTCGGCGGGGAGCTTCCGGTTCTCGATCTCCACGAAGAAGACCGCCTCCTGCGGCCGGGATCGGATCCGATCGGCCGCGGCCTTGACCATCCGGGCGCGGCGACCGCGGCTAGGCTCGGGCGGGGAGGGCGCACCGGTCTCGCCCGGCTCGGCGGCCGCGAGGAGCGCGTCCTCCTCGGCGCGGCGGCGCTCCAGGGCTTCCCGGGCCCGCTGCTCGGCCAGGCGGAGGCGGCCGCGGACCTCGCCGTCGAAGCGCTCGAAGAGCAGCGCCCGGGCGGCGGCCAGGCGGGCGGAGATGCGGCCATCGAGCTCGCCGCGCAGCTTGTCGAAGGCCCGGTCGACCTCGTCCGGCGAGCGGCAGGACTGGTAGATGTGGAGCACCCGCCGCTCGAAGTCGATGCCGCTCGAAAGCGCGCCCAGGATCTCGTCGGAGGAGCCGAAGACCCCGTCGAAGAGGGCCAGCTTCTGGGCGAGCAGCTCGAAGAGCCGGGCGTCGGCGGCGTTCTGGCGGTTCAGGAAGTTCAGCACGAGGACGTCGCGCGACTGGCCGTAGCGGTGGCAGCGGCCGATGCGCTGCTCGATGCGCTGCGGGTTCCAGGGAAGGTCGTAGTTCACGACGAGGTTGCAGAACTGGAGGTTCAGGCCCTCGGCTCCCGCCTCGGTCATGAGCAGGATCTGGGTCTTCGCCCGGAACTCCTCGACGAGCGACTGGCGCCGCTCGGTTCCGGCCACCTCGCCGGAGAGGCAGGTCACCGAGTAGCCCTTGGGGGTGAGCAGGCCCTTCAGGTACTCCTGCGTGCGCCGGAACTCGGTGAACACCACTGCCTTCTCCGGCCAACCGCAGGCTCTTGCGACGGTGAAGCAGCGATCCAGGCCGCGGACCAGTGCCTCGCCCTTGGCGTTCACCTCGATGGAGCGGGCCAGCTTGGCGCAGGCGCGCAGCTCGGCCAGCTCCTCGCCCATTCGTCGGAGCAAAAGCTGCCTGCGGGGGCGGGTGGGGCCGGGGCCGTCATCGAGCAGCTCCTCGGCCTCCTCGGAGAAGGCATCGAGCTCGAGCGCCAGGTCGGCCTGGGCCGCGTCGGCCGCTCCGTCCCGGCGCCGCTCCAGCCCATCGGCCAGCCGCTCCAAGGTCGCCGCCAGGGCGAAGGAGGAGGAGGCGAGGATCTTCCGGTACACGAGGAGGAACAGGGCACGCCGGGCCAGGGGGACGGCGTAGGCATCCTCGCGGCGCAGGTACTCGGAGACGCGGTCGTACAGCTCCTGCTCGGGGCGGGTGGGGGCGAAGTCCTCCACGATGGAGCGGCGGGTGGTGAACTTTACGTATTCCTTCACCTGCCGTCGCAGGGTCCGGACCACGGCCGGGGCCAGGCGGGCCTTGAGGTCGCTCGCTTGGTCCTCGGTGAGCTCGCCGGTCCCGTACTGGAGCCGGAAGGAGTCCTCGTTGCCGAGGAGCGCCTCGTCGATGAAGGAGGAGAGCCCCACGAGCTCCAGAAGGTCGTTCTGCAGCGGGGTGGCGGTGAGGAGGAGCTTGGGAGTCTTGCGCAGGGCGCGGCGCAGCGCCTGGCCGGTGCGGTGGTCCCGGCGGTAGGCGTTGCGCAGCCGGTGGGCCTCGTCGATGACGGCCACGTCCCAGGCCACCCGCTCGATCTCGGCGGCGTGCATGGCCGCGAAGGGGTGGGAGGCGATGATCACTCCCTCCCGATCGAAGGGGTTGCCGGGCACACCTTGTCGCTCGCGGGCGCGGAGGGCGTCGCCATCGAGCACCTGGGCATCGAGTCCGAACTTGCCGATGAGCTCCTCGCGCCACTGGGCCCTGAGCGAGGCGGGGACGAGGACGATGGCCCGGCCGCGGCCTTCGGCGGAGAGCTGGGCGAGCACGAGTCCGGCCTCGATGGTCTTGCCGAGGCCCACCTCGTCGGCCAGCACCGCCCCGCCGGTGGGGAGGGCGTTGAGGGCGAAGGCCGCGGCCTCGATCTGGTGGGGGTTCAGGTCGACGGCGGCGTGGGCGAGGGCCGGCGCGAGCCGCGAGGTCCCGCCGCCGCCCCGCAGGGTGAGGGCCTCGGCGGCGACGCGCTGGTGGAACCGGGTGGACGGGTGGCTCTCCCCGACCTGCGACGACACGGCCTGCGACCCCATCCTCGACGCCTCCGCCCAGCCCGCGACCGACGACGCCGCGCGGCCGCCACCTCAGCCCGTGGCGGCGAGGAGTCTACCAAGAACCGATCCCCGACCCCAGTCGGTGCACCTCGCCGCGGGGCCGTGCGCTTCCGCGCGGGGGCGGCGCCGACTCGAACGGGGCGGCGCGGAGGGCGGCGAAATACAACGGTGGTCGGTTCCGTAGACATCGCCGAGCACGGAAGGAGACGACATGAAGCCCCTCGCCATCATCGCCCTGGCCATCGCCCTCGAGGTCGGGTTCCTCTTCACCGCCGCGGTCCCTGCGCCGGTCATGGCCCGGGCCGGGAAGGCGGTGAAGGTCGAGGTCGCCAAGCTCGCCCATGCCGCCCTTGGCGACGGCGCCCGCCGGTCGTAGCTCGCTACAGGGCGCCCCGCCGCTTGACCTCGAGGTAGCGGTTCACCACCGCGGCCACGAGGGAGCGAGCGGGGGCGCTTTCCACACGAATGCCCGCCGCCGTGAGCCGCGCCGCCGCCAGGTCGCGCTCGGCGAGGATGCGCTCGGCGGCCGCCCGGGCGTAGGCCTCTTCGGTCCGCTCCGGGCGGGAGGCGGCCACCTCGGCCACCTCCGAGTCGGCCACGGCGAGGAGCAGCACGAGGTGGCGCCGGGCGAGGAGGGCAGCGCGGGCGCGGAAGGTGGCGCTCGTGTCCGGGTCGGAGAGGTCGGTGATGACGACGACGAGCGCCCGGCGTCTTTGGCGGGCCTCCAAGGCGTCGAGGGCGGCGAGGTAGTCCGCCTCCTCCGGCCGCGCCAGGGCGCCGTGGAGGGCGTCGGCCAGGGCCGACAGGCCGGCTCGCCCCGCCCCCGGCAGCACCACCCGTTCCACCTCGGCGCCGAAGAGGATGGCCCCGGTCCGGTCGCCGCGGAGCGCGGCGGCGCGAGCGAGGGCCAGGGCGGCGTCGACGGCCCGGTCGAGCTTCGTGCGTCCGTCCTTCAGCCGGGCCGAGAGCGAGCGCCCGCAGTCGAGCAAGAGCCACACCGCCTGGTTCCGTTCCGGCTGGAACTCGCGAACGACCGGCGCGCCCCGCCTTGCGGTCGCCTTCCAGTCGATGCCGCGGATGTCGTCGCCGGGCAGGTAGGGGCGCAGGGCGGCGAACTCGCGCCCCTCGTTCAGGCCACGGGTGCGGGCCCGGCCCTGCTCCAGCCGCTCGGCTCCGGCGGCCTCTGCCAGCCCGCGCAGGTCGGGATAGACCTCGACGGGTCGGGCGAGCGGAATTCGCCACTGGCGCCGTGCCAGGGTGAGCGGGCCGCGCACCCGGACGTGCAGATCCCCGAACGAGGCTGTGCCGCGCCGGCGCGGCCTCACCTGGTACTCGACAGTGGTCGAGTCGCCCGGCCGGAGCACGAGCGTCTGGCGATGGCCCGACGCCTCGAATTCGGGCGGGGGGGCGTCGGCGATCTCCAGCCGGAGCGGCCGGCCCGAGCGGCTCGCGAGGGTGAGGGCGATGCGGTTCTGGGCGAAGGCGGAGAGGGGCTCGCGGAGGAGGCGGGTGGCGATGAGAGCGCCCGGACGGGGAGCGAGCAGCGCATCGGCGACGAGGATGAGGAGCGCGGCCGCGTCCATGGCGGCGAGGAGCGCGAGGGCGGCGGGGGCCCGCGGCGCGGCCAGCGCCGGCAGGGCGGCCAGGGCGAAGAGGAGTGCGGCCCGGGGGGTGGGGGAGGCCACGAGGGGAGGGTACTCTAAGCGAGGGCGGGTCGGGAGGCGCTCCGGCGTCTAGAATGCGAGCGTGTCCGGGCTACTGCTCGCCGCTTTTCCGCCCGAGCTGGGCGATCTTCTGGCCGCGCCGCCCGCGGGCTGGACGGTGGCTGCGACCGGCCTCGGGGCGGTCAGCGCCGCGGCGGAGTCCGCGCGGCTCATCGCCTGGGAAAAGCCGGACCGGGTCCTGTTCCTCGGCACCTGTGGCGCCTATGACGACCGGTTGCGGGTGGGGGAGCTGCTGAGCGTCTCGGAGGCCATCGCCACCTCGCTCGAAGAGCGGGAGGGGCGTGCCTACCGGCCCGAGGCGGAGCGGGTGCGCTGGTCGTCGACCTGGGTTTTGCCGCTGCCCGCCCATGGGGTGGCGGTTCCGCCGGCGATCACCTGCAGCGCTGGCGGTGCGCGGGCGCTCGCCGGGGTGGCCCCTGCCGAGCATCTCGAGCTCACGGGCGTCTTCGCCGCCTGTCATGCTGCGGGGGTGCGGGTAGCCGCGGCGCTGGCGGTGGCGAACCGGGTGGGGCCCGAAGCCCACCGCGAGTGGCTGGCCAACCACGCCCGGGTGAGCGCCGCGCTCATCGAGGCGCTCAGGGCGGCCGGAGTCCTGGGGGGGTGCCGCTGAGGCCTCTAGCGGGGCACCTCGATGGTCTCGAGCAGCTCCTGAACGAGGTCATCGGGTGTCGCCCCCTCGAGTTCTGCCTCGGCGCGCAGCACGAGGCGGTGTCGGAGCACCGCGGGTGCCACGGCCTTCACATCGTCGGGCGTGACCCACTCCGCTCCGGCGAGTGCCGCCCGGGCTCGCGCCGTGGCGAGCAGGCCCACGCCGGCCCGGGGGCTCGCGCCCAGCCTTGCTCGGGAGAGCTCGCGGCTGCCGCGCACGAGGCTGGCGACGTACCCGAGCACCTGCGGGGAGACGGCCAGGGTCCGGGCATTGGCTCTGAGTGCTGCGAGTTCCTGTGGTCCCATGACCGGGGTGACGCCCGCGGCGGCGAGGTCGTGGACATCGAGGCCGCTCGCGGCCCGGCGCAGGATCTCCGCCTCCTCGGCCTCGGCCGGGTAATCCATGCGGACCTTGAGCAGGAACCGGTCCGCCTGGGCCTCGGGGAGCGGGTAGGTGCCCTCGTACTCCACCGGGTTCTGGGTGGCGACGACGAAGAAGGCGGCCGGGAGCGGCTGGCGCTGTCCGTCGAGGGTGACCTGCCGCTCTTCCATGGCCTCGAGGAGGGCCGCCTGGGTCTTGGGGGGGGTCCGGTTCACCTCGTCGGCGAGGAGCACCTCGGTGAAGATGGGGCCGCGTCGAAGCTCGAAGGTACCGCTGTCGGGGCGGTAGACGCTCGTGCCGAGGATGTCGCTCGGCATGAGGTCGGGTGTGAACTGGACCCGGCCGAAGCGCAGGTCGAGCGCCCGGGCCAGCGCCTTGGCGAGCAGGGTCTTGGCGACGCCGGGCACGCCTTCGAGCAGCACGTGGCCGCCGGCGACGAGGGCCGAGACGAGCTCGCCGATGGGCCCGCGCTGCCCGACCACCACCTTGCCGATCTCTGTCTCGAGCCGCACGGCGGCGGCGAGCCGGGTGTTCATTTCGCGTATCCCACCATCCGGTAGACCAGGCCGCCGAGCATCTCGTGCAACGCGTCGGTGGAGGAGGAGAGCGCCGCGGCACGGGGCAACCAGCCCAGTCCGCCCACCTTTCCCGATCGGTGATCGACCGCCAACAGGTCCGGCTTCAGGCCCACCGCCCGGAA